>AGTN01190221.1_pt1 | contig 16390 bp, 18 predicted proteins | sample 314218 | NCBI WGS metagenome assembly AGTN01 (sample SAMN02954264, study PRJNA73603) | bioreactor metagenome | biome: terrestrial; feature: non-aerated bioreactor; material: poplar woody material; isolation source: poplar biomass | place: USA | collected 2006-12 | reverse complement strand
CTGCTGCAGGAGCATGAGGTCGAATACCGCGCCTACCGCCCGGAGGACTACGACGCGTGCATTGCGCTGCACAAGCAGTGGATGGAGGACAAGGGCGGCGAAACGAAGGGGTATACCGAGGAGTTTACCGTTACGCAGGCGGCGCTCACGAACATGGAACGGCTGAATTTGAAGTGCGGCATGCTGTACGTGGACGGAAAGCTCACGGCGTTTTCCATAGGCGAGGGCTTTAAGGACGATATGGCCGTCATCCACATCGAGAAGGCCGACCCCGAAGTGCAGGGCGCGTACGCAATGATCAACCGCGAGTTTGCGCGCGCGGAGTGGAGCGAAGTCAAATACATCAACCGCGAGGAGGACATGGACATCGAAGGGCTGCGCAAAGCCAAGCTCTCGTACAACCCCGTGTTTCTGATCGAAAAATATACCTGCGTCAGGAGTGAAGCGTAGTGGACGTAAGGCTGCTGGAGAAAGAGGACATCCCGGAAGCGAAAGCGCTCTGGAAGGAGGCGTTCGCCGATTCGGACGCGTTCATCGACTGGTATTTCAGGAACAAGGTGCTGAGCGGCAATTCGCTGGGCATGTTCGACGGCGGCCTCATATCCGTGCTGCACATGATACCGTATACGATCCGGCTGCAGGGCAGGCCGGTAAAGTCGCTCATGATCGCGGGAGCGGCGACGAAGGGCGGGCGGCAGGGCGAGGGGCATATGCGCGGGTTGCTCCTCGAAGCGCTGGAGGAGATGCGCAGCCGCGGCATATTCGTTACGCACCTGTATCCGTTCAAACACAGCTTCTACGAGCATTTCGGGTGGGCAACCTATTCGCGCGTACACCGCGCCACCGTGACGGCGGCGCCGCTGCGCCGCGACGTTGAGGTGATCGGGACGGACGACTACCATACGCTGGAGCCCATCTATGCCCGCATGATGCGCGGTCTGGACGGCTATGTGGTGCGCGGCGGCCGCGAGTGGCGCTGGCGCATGGGCGAGCTCAAGGCCGACGGAGGGCGCGCCGCGGTGCTGATTAAAGGCGACGCCGCCCGCGCGTATATGCTGTATTACAGCGGAAAGCGCAAAGCCGAGGTCGTCGAGACGGCTTACTCCGACGAAGCGGATATCGGCGCGCTGCTTTCCTATATCATGCGGAAGGATTGCGCGCGCGTGAGCTATTTTGTTCCCGCGAATTCGCGGGGCGCCAAGTTCGGCATGGCGCGCGTCGTGGACGCGGAAGCGCTGCTGCGCTTCTTCGGCGCGGAAGCGCTGCTCGAAGAAATCCGGGTCGTGGACGGCTTCGCGCCCTGGAACAATATTCGCACTTTCTCGTCGAAATATGAGGTGGATATCGCCGCGCTTGCAAAGATGGCGTACACGGGGCAAGCTCCGCAAACAGGGGGCGCTAAAGTGGCGCTGAAACATACCGATATATTTTGTATGCAAAGTACTTGCATTTTTGAGATGTATTAATTAGAATATATAGATTATGTGGGGCTTTTTTGTAGGGCTGGGGATTGGCGCTTTACAGGTGTTTGCACTGCGGGCGCTTATCAGAATGATCATGGGGACGCAAATGGCGCTGGGTGCGTTGCTGCTGCTGCTTAAGATCACGGCGGTGGTTGCGCTGCTCTGGCTGATTTCCACGGTTTCGCTGACGCATCTGATCTGGGCGGCGGGCGGCATGTTTGCGGGGCTGGTACTGGGCCTTGTGATCGTGCAGTGGAAACAAAAGCGGGCAGGGGAACACGGAAAGGATGATCAGGATGTTTGAGCGGTTCATCACAGCGGGCTACGCACTGGAAGAAGTCTCGATCACCCCGCCGAACGTTTCGATATTCGGCCTTGAGATCAGCGAGACGATGATCATCACCTGGATCGTGATGCTGATTTTGATACTCGCCGCGGCAGCGATACGCATATTCCTGATACCGCGCTTTAAGACCGTACCCAAAGGAATACAGAATATACTCGAAACGCTGGTGGATTACTGCGAAAAGTTCACCGATTCAACGCTCGGCAAGCACGGCAGCGCTTTCGCGGCGTATGTGTTTACCATCGCGCTGCTGATCGTATCGACGAGCATGACGGAGCTTTTAGGCTTCCGTCCGCCCGCGACGGATATCAACTTTACCATCGCGCTTGCGCTGATGTCCTTTGTGCTGATCAACGCCTTCGGCTTCTATTACACCGGCTTCGTCGGCCGCCTGAGATGGTTCATAAAGCCTAAGGCCTTTATGATGCCGATCAACGTCGTCACGCACGCGGTGATCCCCGTGTCGCTGTCCTTCCGTCTTTTCGGCAATATGTTCGCGGGCATGGTCGTGATGGACCTGCTCTACAGCGTCGTATGGCTGGAGTTCGGGATACCGGCGATACTGGCGATCTATTTCAATTTGTTCCATGTGGGCATACAGACGTATATTTTCCTGATATTGACACTATCCTTTATGGAAGAGACGGTTGCTTACGGTGCAAAACGTTAATTTAAATATGATCAATTTGAATATGGAGGTAGAAACATGGACTTGAGCGCTCTGATTGCAATCGGCATCGGTATTGCGGTATTTACGGGCGTAGGCGCCGGTATCGGCATGGGCATCGCCACGAGCAGGGCTACTGAAGCGGTGGCGCGCCAGCCCGAGGCGAGCGGCAAGATCAACGCAATGCTGCTGATTGGCCTCGCGTTTGCGGAAACGACCGCGATCTACGGCTTTGTAATCGCCATACTGATGCTCGCAAAACTACAATGAAGGGACGGACACGTAAAGGCGAGGGGGTGCCATCATGGAGATAGACGGGCTGAGTGTCGGGCTGCATATCTTGAACGCGGTGATACTGTTCTTCGTGCTCAAGTTTTTGTTGTATAAACCCATATTGAAGTTTATGAAAAAACGCGAGCAGTCCTTCACGGACAAGACGGATACGCTGGATACGCGCGAGAAAGAACTCATTCAGCAAAAGCAGCAGTACGACCAGCTGATGATGGGCGCGCAGGCGCAGGCCGCGGCGATCATTACCAAGAGCAACGAGATGGCGCGCGACCACGCCAAGGAGCTCATCGACGACGCCAAGGAACAATCGCGTGAGATGGTGCTGCGCGCGCGCAAGGAGATTGCCATCGAAAAGGAGCAGACGCAGCTTGAGATGAAGTCGGAGATCGTCGATATGGCCGTACAGATCGCGGAGAAGGTCTTGAAGCGCGAGGTTTCCAAGGAAGATAATAAAAAGATTATCGACGAATTCTTTGAGAGGGTGGGATGATTTGGCAGTGGAGGGTAAGCTGAAAACCGCCGAAGCGCTGGACGATAAAGCCATAGCGGCGATCAGGGAGCAGTTCGAAAAGCAGGTCGGCGAAGAGATCAGTTTTGAAATAAAGGTGGATCCCACATTGCTGGGCGGCTTTGTGGTCACGCTGGGCGGCAAGGTCTACGACAACAGCGTGCGTGCCCACCTGAAAAATATCAAGAGCTATATTCATAATACCGCGAAGACGGCGTGCGATCCTGAGGACGATGAGGATGGCTCAATCGAGCTGCACTTCGACACAAAAATCTTTGGAGACGAGACGCGTGCGCGCATCGGCGATTATATTGACCTGCCCGATACCACGGGCATCGGTACGGTCGTATCCTCGGGCGACGGCATCGTGATCATTGAAGGCCTCGAGGGCTGTAAATACGGCGAGCTTGTTGTGTTCGAAAACGCAACCGGCATCGTAATGAATCTTTCGCTGGAACGCATCGGCGCCGTGCTTTTAAGCAACGCGTCCGAGGTTTCGCAGGGCAGCACGGTGCGCAAGACGGGCGCCGTGGTGCGCGTGCCGGTGGGCGATGCGCTGCTGGGCCGCGTGATCGACCCGCTGGGCGAGCCGATTGACGGCAAGGGCGCGGTCTGCGCTGTGAAATTCCGTCCCATCGAGGCGGAAGCGCCCGCGATATTTGACCGGCAGGGCGTGAAGCAGCCGCTCGAAACGGGCATCATGTCCATCGACTGCATGATTCCCATCGGCAAAGGCCAAAGGGAGCTCATCATTGGCGACCGCCAGACGGGCAAGACGGCGATCGCGGTGGACACGATACTCAACCAGAAGGGCAAGCACGTATATTGCGTGTATGTGGCAATCGGGCAGAAGGCTTCGACGGTGTCTACGATCATCCACACGCTGGAGATGGAGGGCGCGATGGACTATACCGTCGTGGTGGCCTCCACGGGCAGCGATACGCCTTCGATGCAGTATATCGCGCCTTACGCGGGCTGCGCGATCGCGGAGGAGTTCATGTACACGGGCAGGGACGTGCTCATCGTCTACGACGACCTTTCCAAGCACGCCGTGGCCTACCGCACCATGTCGCTGCTGCTGCGGCGTCCGCCGGGCAGAGAGGCGTACCCGGGCGACGTGTTCTATCTGCATTCGCGGTTATTGGAGCGCGCGTCGAAACTGAGCGCCGAAAACGGCGGCGGCTCGATGACGGCGCTGCCCATCATCGAAACGATGGCGGGCGACATATCCGCCTATATCCCGACCAATGTGATTTCGATTACGGACGGGCAGATATACCTGGAATCGGAGCTTTTCAACGCGGGCATACGGCCGGCGGTCAACGTCGGGCTGTCGGTGTCGCGCGTGGGCGGCAGCGCGCAGGTCAAAGCGATGCGCAAGGTCGCGGGGCGCCTGCGCCTTGACCTCGCGCAATACCGGGAGCTCGCGGTGTTCGCGCAGTTCGCGTCCGATTTGGACAAGATGACGCGCGACGCGCTCGATCAGGGCGCAAAGCTCACCGAAACGCTTAAACAGCCGCAGTACGTATCGATGCCGATGGCCAGCCAGGTGATCACGCTGTTTGCGGCGGTCAATAAATATCTGATCGGGCTGCCGATCAAGCTGGTCGGCGAGTTCAAAGCGGGATACTTAAAGTACGTGGACGACCACTATCCGGAGGTGCGCATCGGCATCGGCCAGACGGGGGACCTAACGGACGAAATGGTTACATCGCTGCACAAAGCGGCGCAGGATTATCTTGCGCTGTTCCGCGAGCAGAACAGCATTCAGCGCATGGAGGAGGCGTAGCACATGCCCGGCATGAGCGACATCCGCCACAGCATCCGCTCCGTATCCGATATGGAGCAGATTACGCGCGCGATGCATTTGATATCGACGTCCAAGATGCGCAAAGCCATCAACAAATACGAGACCAACCATACGCACTTCGTTCGCGTGCGCACAACGCTTAAGGATATACTCGCGCATTCACACGAGCTGAAGCACCCTTACATCGGCGAGAGCGAGGGCGGCAAGGCGGCGTACGTCGTGATCTCGGCGGACAAGGGGCTGTGCGGCGGCTACAACCACAACGTGCTGGGCCTCGCCTACAGCACCATGCAGAAGAGCGTGGAGCGTTACATTCTCACGGTGGGGCAGGAAGCGCGCGTGTTCTTCGAGCGCAAGGGGTACATGATCGACGTCGAATTCCTGCACGTGGCGCAGAACCCGTCGCTGTTCTATGCGCGGGGGATCACGGAGGACCTGCTCGAGCTGTTCGATAACGGCATATTAAACGAGGTATACGTGGTATATACGCACTTCATATCGGCGATGCGGCAGGAGCCGCGCGTTTTGAAGCTGCTGCCGCTCTCGGTGTCCAACTTCGAGGACGTCAGCGACGAGGCGCTGTTCAGCGGGGAAATGGTCTACCATCCCTCGCCTGAAGAGGTGTTTGACACGCTGGTGCCGCAATACATCATCGGGCTCGTATACGGCTGCCTCGTCAGCTCGCTGGCGAGCGAACACTGTGCGCGAATGATCGCGATGGAGAACGCGACGAACAACGCCGAGGAACGCATCGCGGACCTCACGATGCAGTATAACCGCGCGCGGCAGGCCGCGATCACCGCGGAGATATCCGAAATTATCGGAGCGCTGGAGGCTTTAACATGATACGGAGACAAGACTATGGACTATAACGTTGTCAATACAGGAAAGCTCATACGTATTACCGGCCCCGTACTCGACGTGGAATTCGCCGAGGAAGGCTTGCCGGCGCTTTATAATGCGCTCGTGATCCAGATGCCGGAACGCGAGGTTTGGCTCGAGGTCGCGATGCATCTGGGCGGCGGCATCGTGCGCTGCATCGCGCTGCACGCGACGGAAGGGCTCTCCTGCGGCCTGTCCGTGATCAACACGGGCGACCGCATCACCGTACCGGTAGGCAGGGAGACGCTGGGGCGCGTGATCAACGTGATCGGAGCGCCCATCGACGGCAAAGGGCCGATCGAGACGGGGAAGCGCCTGCCTATCCACAGGAAACCGCCCAAGTTCACCGACCAGAGCGCCGTGACGGAGATATTCGAGACGGGCATCAAGGTGATCGACCTGCTGGCGCCCTACGCAAAGGGCGGCAAGATCGGCCTGTTCGGCGGCGCGGGCGTCGGCAAGACGGTGCTTATCATGGAGCTCATTCGCAACATCGCGACGGAACACGGCGGTTATTCGGTGTTCTGCGGCGTGGGCGAACGCAGCCGCGAGGGCAACGAGCTTATCGAGGACATGACCCGGTCGGGCGTCATGGCGCGCACGTGCATGGCGTTCGGGCAGATGAACGAGCCGCCGGGCTCCCGGATGCGCGTCGCGCTCACCGGCCTCACGATGGCCGAGGAGCTGCGCGACGAGGAGCATCAGGACGTTCTTTTATTCATCGATAATATCTACCGCTTCATACAGGCGGGCAGCGAGGTTTCCGCGCTGCTCGGGCGCATCCCCGCGGCGGTGGGCTACCAGCCGACTTTGGCGAGCGAACTGGGAATGCTGCAGGAGCGCATCACCTCCACCAAGAGCGGCTCGATCACGTCCGTGCAGGCCATCTATGTGCCCGCCGACGACCTGACCGACCCCGCGCCCGCGACGACCTTCTCGCATCTGGACGCGACGACGGTGCTGTCACGGCAGATCGCCGAGATGGGCATATACCCCGCGATCAACCCGCTTGATTCCACGTCGCGCATACTCGACCCGCGCATCATCGGCGATGTCCACTACAGCGTCGCCCGCCGCGTGCAGGAGGTGCTGCAGCGCTACCGCGAGCTGCAGGATATCATCGCGATACTCGGCATGGAGGAGCTGTCCGAAGCGGACAAGACCATCGTCTACCGCGCGCGCAAGATACAGCGTTTCCTGTCGCAGCCGATGGCTGTGGCGGAGGTATTCTCCGGTATGCCCGGCAAATACGTAACGCTCGACCGTACGATTGAGAGCTTCCGCACCATCGTGGACGGCGAGGTGGACGACATCCCCGAAGCCTCGTTCTTTATGGCGGGCGATATCGAGGAGGTCAAAGCCCGGGCCGTCAAGGAATAAGGGGGCGAAACGATGCCAGCCAATTACATGCTTGAAATCATCACACCCGAGCGGGAATTTTTCCACGGCGAAGTCGAGAGCGTGATCATCCCCACACCCGACGGACAGATGAGCATACAGCGCATGCACGAGCCGATGGTCGCGGCGATCAGCATCGGTGAAATGAAGCTGTGCATCGACGGCGAGTGGACGGTCTGCACGACCTCCGAGGGCTTTGTGGAGGTCCGCCCCGATGAGACGATCATATTCTCCCAGGCCGTGGAATGGCCCAGTGAGATCGACTTAATGCGCGCGCTGGAAGCCAAGGAGCGCGCCGAAGAGCGGTTGCGCCAGCAGCAAAGCCGCCAGGAATACATGCGCAGCCAGATCTCGCTGGCACGCGCGATGGTGCGCCTGCGCGTAGGCAAGAAAAATCAGAACCTCGACTGACCCCTCAGCGCCCTGACACTGATTGTTTGCGGCGGAGACGCCTGCGATTCAGTGCCGGGACGTTTTTCATGATACAGGCGCATATGGCTTTCGCGCCTGTTTTTTGTATCGCTGTTAATTGACCGCTCAATCCGCCCGATACTAAATATATAAGGCTTTTTCAACTGTGATGGAAAGGGACACGGACTGGGCATATGGCTTCATTGCCGGGAATATTCACCGCCATATTCATCACGACAGCGGGCGTCAGCGTCATGTTCGGCGCATACATATTGCGCATCAAGCGCAGCGCGTGCGAAAACAGGGCGTTTTTCGCGAGCACAATCGCGCTGGCCATCTGGGCGCTGGGGCTGGGGGTTGCGTTGCTGGCGCCCTCCGAACAGGCCAGCGTCGTGTGGCGCCGCATAGCGGCTGTAGGCTGGGGCACGTTTTTCAGCCTGCTGCTGCATTTCAGTCTGGCGCTGACCGGAAGGAAGGCGCCGCTCGGAAAATGGTGGTTTTACGGGCTGCTCTATCTTCCGGCGGCCCTGAACATACTTGTTTTTGTCATACCGACCTCGATCAATCCCAGGCCGTTTATCATGGTCAATACCGAGCTTGGCTGGGCCAACGTTGCGCAGAATAACTTGTGGGACATGTGCTATATGGCCTATTACTTAAGCTATACGGCCGTTTGCCTTGTGCTCTTCTGGTTCTGGGGCCGAAAATCTTCGGATCAAAAAATAAAAAGCGAATCAAAGGCCATAATGGTATCGTTTGCTGCGGCATTGGCGCTGGGCACGGCGACGGATATGCTCGCCAACGCGCTGCTGGCCGATAAGATTCCGCAGGCGGCGCCTGTCGTGATCATGATTCCCGTCACCGTGGTTTATTTGCTGATGAAGCGCTACGGGATGCTGAATTTTCGGAATATGAACGGCAATGCGGAAATACTCAATCCCGCCGCCCGCAAACGGATATACCGGTATCTGACCATCGCGCTGGTTGCGGGAGCGCTTTTAAACTTCCTCGCGCTGTATATGCTGAACGAGGAGGAGGAGTTTATACCCACGCTGCTGCTGAGCGCGGTGCTGCTGGCTGCGGGCGCGGCGATCATGGCGGTGAGCCGGCTGAATATTCCCAACAGAAAAAAGGATTTTCTCAATATACTGTTCGTATCGGTTTTGATCCCCGTCGTTATGCTGCGGTTCATTAAATACGGCGGCATGACGGTATGGGCGTTCCCGTTTATATTCGTTATCGCATCGCTGGTGTTCAACAAGCGCATCGTGCTGCGCACCGTCGCTTTTATCTCGGTGCTGACGCAGGTGATCGTATGGATCATTGCGCCCGAGGTGACTGTGCTGATCGACCGGCTGGACTATATCAGCCGGATCGGCATATTCCTGATCGGTATAGGCATCGCGTATTTCGTGAACCGGGTGTACATTGTGAGGCTTAAGGAAAACGCGGATCAGATACGGCTGCAGACGCTCGTATCGGAGGTTTCCACGGACTTTGTAACGGTTAACCAGCATAACATAAAAGAAAAAATAAACGGCTTGCTGTCCAGGGCCGGGGCCTTCTTCGGGACGGACAGGGCGTACGCCTGTTTTTTCAATAGCAGGACCGGCGAGTTGAGCTGCGACCACATATGGCGCGCGGACGATGCGGCAGGGGCGGCAAACGAACGCAGGCCGCAGCGCGCGTGCGAACCTCCCTGGTGGGTGGACCGGATATTGCAGCGGGACGTGGTGCACATACCCGACGCCGCGAAGCGGCCTGAAAACGCGGATAGCGGCGGCGCATACCTGATGAACGAGCCGTGCCGGTCTTTGCTGAGCATCCCCGTGGTGAACGGGTCATCGGTGCTGGGGTTTTTGAGCCTTGTCAACCTTAAGGCCGCGCGGGAGTGGCACAGCGAGCATATCGGCCCGCTTAAAGTGCTCGCCAACACGCTGACGGACGCGCTGACGAAGGTGGAAGCGGAAAAAGAAATCAACTACATGGCCTATTACGACCATTTAACGGCGCTGCCCAACCGCTTGCTGTTTAAGGACAGGCTGACACAGGCGCTGCTGCAGGCCGGGCGCACCGGCCGCCGCCTCGGCGTGGTGTTCCTTGATCTGGATTCCTTCAAATCCGTAAACGACACGCTGGGGCACGAACGCGGCGACGAGCTGCTGCGCATTATTGCGGAAAGGCTGAAAAACTGCGTCCGCAGGTCGGATACCGTATCGCGCTTCGGCGGGGACGAGTTCCTGCTGCTGATCAACAACCTCGTAAGCGAGGGCGATATCGCGAAGGTGGCGGACAATATCATGGCGCAGTTCAGCAGGCCGTTTGAGCTTAAGGGCCAGGAGTTTTACATCACGGCCAGCGCGGGCATCGCGATGTATCCGGTGGACGGAGCGGACGCGGACAAGCTGATCAAGAACGCCGATATCGCGATGTACAGCGCCAAGGAGATGGGCAAAAGCCAGTACGCCATGTGTTCGTGCGAGATGAAGGAAACGGTGAGCAGCAATGTGGCGCTGACCACCAGCCTTTACCGGGCGCTGGGGCGTGGCGAATTCATCATCTATTATCAGCCGCAGGTGTGCCTGCAGACCAAAAAGATCACGGGCCTCGAGGCGCTGCTGCGCTGGAGAAGCCCGGAGCACGGCATGATCAACCCGGGCAGGTTCATACCGCTTGCCGAGCAGACCGGCCTCATCAATCCCATAGGCGAATGGGCGCTGCGCCAGGCGTGCGAACAGAACATGCGGTGGCAGAGGACGGGGCTGCCGCCGGTGCGCATGGCTGTGAACCTGTCGATCATACAGCTGCGCAATCCAAAGCTGCAGGATATCATCAGGAACGTGCTGGAGGAGACGGGACTCGATCCCGCTTATCTGGAGCTGGAGATCACCGAAAGCGTCGCCACGAGGGAGTCGGATTATATCATAGACCTGCTCGGCCGGCTCAAATCGCTGGGCGTCACGCTGTCCATTGACGACTTTGGCACCGAATATTCGTCGCTCAGCCGCCTTAAAACGCTGCCGGTGGACCGGATCAAGATGGATATACAGTTCGTGCAGGGCATAGACGGCAGCATGAAAGACAAGGCCATCACCAAGGTGATCATCAACCTCGCGAAGAATCTGGGGCTGAAGGTGATCGCCGAGGGCGTGGAGACGGAGTCGCAGCTTAATTTCCTGTATCAGAAGATGTGCGACGAGGTGCAGGGGTTCTATTATTTCCGGCCGATGCCGGCGGATCAGGTGGAATTCGCGCTGAAAAACAATTTGCTGCGCAAGGCGGGCGACCCGGAGAATTGTGAAGGCTAAGCGCATACCGTCTTATGAGGCAGGCATGATCAAACGGGGATAATATCTGCCTTTATTGCGTGTGGAGCGGGGTAGGGCGCCCGTTTTATATCATCGCGGTAAACACTGCGGCCGATTGACTTTCATTTCGCTTTCGGCTATTCTCAAATCATCAACCGGAATGAGCGGCAAGGCTCATTTTTCAGGGGGGCATTGCAGCGGAACTCATACTGATGCGGCATGGGCAAACCGCCGCGAACGAAGCGAATATCTTTTGCGGAAGGCTCGATCCACCGCTGTCGCCGCAGGGCGAAGCGGAGGCGCGGTTTACGGCGCAGGCGCTCGGCGCAGATTTTAACCGTGTGCTGGTAAGCGCCGCGCTCCGCGCACAGCAAACCGCGCGGATCGTATGCCCCGATATGCGGCCGGAGACCCTGCCCGCGCTGCGCGAGATCGGCTTCGGCGATTTCGATGGCCTCACGGCAGCCCAGATCGAGAGCCGGATGCCTCAAAGCTGGGCGCGCTATATCGCCGACCCGCTTCGCTTTGCCTTTCCGGGCGGAGACGACGCGGAGCAGTACCTGCGCGAAGCGGAGAAAACGGCGCTTGCGCTCACGCGCGGCGAAGGCCGGACGCTCGCCGTATCGCACAAGGGGTTCATCACGGCGGCGCTCTCCGCGTTGCTGCACGGCGACGCTTCGCATATGCTGCGCTACGACATCCGCCCCGCGGGCTTCGCGAGGCTGAAGGTTTCGGGGGGCTCTGCGGTGCTGGCGCAGCTGTTTTGACGTATAACAGGTATAAAAATCTGACTTTGGTCAATACTCTGCCATAATAGCACGGCCTTTGGCCGGACGGGAGGAAACCAATGTCGGGTGACAGAGCAACCAGAATGCTGATACTCAGCAGCGCGCGCACGCTGTTCTCGGAGAAGGGCTATGATGAAACGCCCGTGGAGGAGATCTGTGCGCTGGCGGGTGTCGCCAAGGGAACCTTTTTTCTATCATTTTGAAAGCAAGCAGTACATCGTGCGCCACATACTCGCGGCGCAGCTCGCCGAATACCGCGACAGGCTCAGGGAGCAGATGGACACGATGAAGGACGCGCTTTCGCGCGCGGAATACTACATCGGCGCGATGGTGGAGCAGGGCGATATGTGCGGCGAAACGCGCGCTTATTTCAAAGGCGGGGCCGCGGAGTGGTACCAGGCGGTGGTCGGCGAGGAGCGCATGAAAACGCTCTATCCGCTGCTGGAGGAAGTGGTGCTCGAAGGCATCAGCCAGGGGTATTTCCGCGTGAAGTATCCGAGCGTATGCGCATCCATCGCGTTTATGGGCATCGACGCGTTCCTGCACCACAGCGGGTACGGCGAGGAGGCGCGCGGCGGCATCCGCGAGATCGCGGCAAAGGCGCTGGGCATAAGGGAATCGGCGCTTGCGATATAAAAAAAGGAGTGGTGATTATGAAAACGGCGGTTGTATATTATTCGCTGGACGGGAGCACGCGCGTGGCGGCGCAGGCGGTTGCGGCGCGGTCAGGCGCGGACATATTCGAGCTTAAGGAAGCGAAGCCGCGCGGCAAAACGTCTGTGGCGTTCATGGGGGAGGCGTTTGCCGCCGTATTCGGGTTAAGAAGCCGCGTGCAGGATACTTTTGCGGATCGCATGGGCGCATATGAGCGAATCTGCATCGGCACGCCCATATGGGGCAGCCGCCCGGTTCCGGCGGTGAATACGTTTGTGCACGCGCTGAATCCGGCGGGAAAGCTTGTTTTACTGTTTACGGTCCAGGCCGATCCCGAGCCTTACGCCTCCGCCGCAAAGGGAACGGATAAGCTTTGCGCGGCGATACGCAAAAAAGGCGGCGACGTGCGGGCCGTGCTGCGGCTGCATGGCGAAGCGCCGGGCAGGACCGCAACAAAACAGCATGTTGAAAAGCAGCTCGACCAGCGGCTGGAAGAAGCATTCCAAAACTACTAAATGTTACAAGAATGTTACGGGCGAATTGACTTTTTTCGTAAAAACGAGTATTATAAAATACAGTTCACAAGAGGTTTATCTGCTGTTGTGTGAAAAATTTTTTGGCAAAGAACGCTTACACAGTATGAACGCAGGAGTATGTGCATGGCAAAAAAGCCGGGGGTTTCCCTGCTTAAAAACTTAAAACGCAGGCAAACAAAGCCGACGCCTCCTAAAGGAGTCAAGCTTTCCAAAGTAAAAAAGAACGAAGCCAATCATAATTCGGGCTTCATCGAAGAGTTTTCACCTGAGGAAGGGCTTGAAGATACGCCGGTTGTTTTTGAAGCGCCCGCCGTGCAGGAAAGCGATATTGAAAGCGAGGCTGCGCAAAACACAGGAATAGCCGAAGCGGTGATCGGTCCGCCTGCGGAAAAACGCGCGCGGGGAAAACGCCGGAAAGGTTTTTTGTTTTTCGGTGCGCTTCGCTCCGCCGCAGGATGGGTGCCCGGTTTGTTTGCGATTGGGCGCAAAAAGAGCAAAGGGCATGCCGCGGCGCTGGAATTTGCGGAAAGCCGCAAACGCCTCGGGAGAAAGGGCCGCAGAAACCGGCGCATACTGGTATATGCGGGGTCCGGCGTTGTAATCGCAGCCGTGGTGCTGCTCGTTTTGCTGGTCCCGGGCGGCGCTGCGGCGCCCGCCGGCGGTACGGGTGCCGTCGCGAACGCAACCTCTTCCGGTTCCGTTTCGGGCAGCGCGGACAGGGCTTCCTCAGGGACCGCCGCCGTAGTTTTAACGCCGACGGTTACCGCAACCTCGATTCCCATACCGACGACCGAGCCGGAACCCCCCGATCAGCCCATCGACATGGCGAAGCTGCTCAAATTCTATGTCGTTGAGGCGGACAAGTATTATAAATATTCAAACAACCATTACGATTACACGGAAGCGGAGCTCAAGATGCTCGCGCAGCTTATCTGGGGCGAAGCGCGCGGGCAATCTCTGGACGGCAAAATCGCGGTCGCCAATGTCGTCATGAACCGCGTGCTGTGTCCCGGGCAGTTTGGGAGCACGATCGAACAAGTGGTCACCGCCGGAGGGCAGTTTTCCGGGTATAAGCCGACCAACCCCACGACGGGGTGCATGTCCGCCGCAAGGTGGGTGCTCGATTATGAGGTTTGGGTGATACCGCAGGACGTTTACTACTTCCGCGCCGTGAGCAAATTCAGCAACCTGAAAGGCCAGGCCTGGAACGGGCATGCGTATTACGGCGAAATCAGCGGCCACTACTTTTACCGTCAAAGCCTGCGCGGGCGTACGCGCGGCGGCGACGTGCCGCCCAGGCTGTTTGAGCGGGTATTCGAATATGCGCGATACGGCTGCAAGGTGGAAGACCGCGTAGTACGCATACAGTTTATGCTGGACGCGCTGGGCTACAATATCGAAAAGGTGGACGGCTACTTTGGCGAAGGCACAGAGGACGCGCTGATCAAATTCCAGCGGGACCACGGGCTGGATGACGACGGCGTTGCCGGGCCCGCAACGGTGCAGGCGCTGATCGAAGCCTATGGCCCCCGCGAATATTGCGCCAAGTACGGCAGAAATTAATATTGCATATGGAAATTTTGCCGCGGTATGACGCGGCGCTGCACGATATCAAACGCTCCGTTTTTTAAAGCGGGGCGTATTTATTTGGTAATAATCACCATATCACAAGAACGTTTATGTATTGGCACAACGCGAGGGCAATTTCCGCTTTATCAGGCGGCGCATGCCGCGGTTCTTTACGTTGCCGGGTTTCGAACGAGCGCCGCTGCGGTTACAGTATCGTCACTACAAATGACTGGTTTCAGTAACACTAACGCTGCATGTACATAGAATAGAATATAAGCAATGGAATAACCAGAAAGGGAAAGATATATATGATCACGGATAATTATCCCGATATGGCGCCTGTGGCCGACAAGGTGTGTATCCCTCAGGAGACGGTCATCAACAATGTTCAGCTCGCCCATGCTTATGTGCCGTTCGAAAAGATGTGCTCCACATTTACACCGCTCAGCGGGCTCAGAAACGGCACGATCTTTCCGCCGCTGATAGAAGTATACAGATGGTCGAGAGGAGGAATGGGAGGGATGACCGATGAATAGAGACGAAATGCTGAAAAAACTGTCCGCGCTGGACTTTTATATTATCGATCTGCACCTGTATCTGAACACGCACCCGGCCGACCGGGAGGCGATACAGAAATATAATGCGGTGGTCAAGGAAGCGAAGGACTTAAGGGAGCAGTATGAACAGCAGTTTGGAATGCTGACATCCCAGTTTTCCACCAGCAAGTATCCCTGGCAGTGGATCGAGAATCCATGGCCATGGCAGGTTAAATTCAATTTTGATTTGGCGGGGGATGAAAAATAATGTGGGTATATGACAAGAAGCTGGAATATCCGATAAAAATCAAAAAGCCAGATCCGCGGATGGCGAGCCTCATCATCACGCAGTACGGCGGCCCGGACGGGGAGCTCGGCGCTTCGGTACGATATCTGAGTCAGCGGTTTTCGATGATCACGCCGGAAGCAAAAGCGACGCTCAACGATATCGGCACGGAGGAGCTGGCGCATCTTGAGATGGTAGGAACCATGGTCAGGCAGCTTACGCAGAACGCGGGCATGAAGGAGATCAGGGACAGCGGCGCCGCGCCCTATTATGTGGATCACGATAAAGGGGTCTATCCGGCAAGCGCGGCGGGAGTTCCGTTTACCGCTGCGGCTCTCCAGTCGAAAGGGGACCCGATGACGGATCTGTACGAGGACATGGCGGCGGAGCAGAAAGCGCGCTCTACTTATGAATATCTCATCAACATGGCCGAGGACCCCGACGTGATTGAGCCGCTGAAGTTCCTCCGCGAGAGGGAGGTCGTACATTTCCAGCGTTTTGGCGAGTCGCTGCGCCATGTGCAGGATTACCTTGGAAATAAGAAGCGTTACAGCGTGCCGCAAATGAAGCCCGGTAAAAAGTGAACGCCGGAGTGAAGAAGCAGGTTAAAAAATGAACCTGCTTCTGTTTTTTTGTTGTTGACTGATCGCTGCGGGCGATGGTTGCGGTATTGAAAACAGCTTCCGCCGCTTCCTCTGCAAAAAACGGGAAACATCAAAGCGAAGCAGCAAGCGTATGATTAACAGGGAGGGTCTGTTCAGCGCATATTGAGGAAGGAGATATTCGATGGCTGAAAATACATATAGCCATAAAACGTATGCGCCGACGCCTGAGCGGGATGCGTTTCCGGATGGCCATGCCGCAAAAAAATACGACGCGGACACTTTCGTACCGCCGTCTATCGAGATGGTCACAGGAAAAAGCGTGATGGAGGAGG
>AGTN01215675.1_pt1 | contig 16411 bp, 10 predicted proteins | sample 314218 | NCBI WGS metagenome assembly AGTN01 (sample SAMN02954264, study PRJNA73603) | bioreactor metagenome | biome: terrestrial; feature: non-aerated bioreactor; material: poplar woody material; isolation source: poplar biomass | place: USA | collected 2006-12 | reverse complement strand
ATCTGTCGAGTTCGCCTGCCGGTTTTCCCGACCAGGGGGCAAGGGTTTTCTCCATGATAGCCCCTTTGCAGGCAAGGTACGCTTTTTCCAAATCGAAATTGGCCAACCCTTTGCGGCGGGCATCCAATACCGATGCCACTCCATGGTTGGAGTTCATGCGGCGGCTATCGCCGGTGATTTCGGGAAAAGTAGGCATCCAGAAATGCTCCATCTGTTCCGCCATGAGCACGAGGGAATGGATAATATCCTCTTCCCTTTGAGTATCAATAAGGGTGCGTAAAGGATGGTGCGCCCGGTATGAATCCCATATCCAGTCGTCGGTATAAAAAGGGCGCCCCGAATCGTCGTGCACTTTTCCGTCAAAGGCGCTGTAATAACGCCCGTCCTCAGAAATGGAAACGGGACGTTCGTAGCAACGGTACAGGGATGTATAAAAAACCGCCTTGTCATCTTCCGTGCCGCCGGAAACCTGAATCTTATCCAGTGCATCGTTCCAAATTTTACGTCCGGTTTCACGAATTTCCGCCAGACTTTTTCCCGCGACTTCCCTTTCCATGTTTTTTCGCGCCTGCGTTTCATCGATAAATGAAATACCGTAGCGTAGTATCAGTTTTTTGCTGTCGGAGGGGTAGTTCATTACCAAACAGGCATTTCTTCCTGTTGAGGAAGTTCCGTCCACCAACTCACCGTTCTCTAATACGGATACATTCACCGGCATCTGTTCGGGAAGAAGATAGAGGTATACTTTTGTATTGTTCCCTATCATTTGGAATCCCGACAGAGCTGTTCCGTCCCAGGAAAGCTCCCCTCTCCTTGAATTCAGGGCAATTCTTACCTCTTCGTCATTTCCGAAATTCAGTTCATATATTGCGGATTGGTGTGACAGGCTGTACTCGACGGTAATATCTTCCTGGTCCAGATAAACAGTGTACGAATAGGGAGTGATCCGTTCATTATCATAACTGTAACCGATTACAGGCTTTATCTCTTTCCTGTTTCCGTAAAAAGGACTCAGGTTGAATGCCGAGCTTCCCCGATGACTTGTAATCACAATGGGGAGGCCTTCAAGTACATCGCCCGTAAAATCACGCCGTTCGGGATATACCCGCAGCATGCTATGCGGCATGTGAATCGTCGGGAATGTAGGCACCAACAAATGACTGATGTTTCCCATATAAGGATTTACATAATCTACAGGTTCCTTTGTGGAATGGTTGTCGATCGACGAACAAGAGAGCAGCAAGCTCATCAATACTATTACGGTTACAACCGGATAAAGAATCTCGGGTAACTGTTTTAATTTATAGGGGTATTTAACAGACAGTGAATCTTTCGAAAGACCGGATGGAGATGTTTGTATCATTTGATTTGAATTTTATTTTTTGCTTTATGATATCATAAAGAATATTACATGGGCGCTGAAGGATCTTTCCCCGGAACGGGCACTACTCCTTCATGGTAATCGGGCAACGCTCCCATCTCATATTTTTCGGGACCATACCGGAGCGTTGAAGCCATAATTTCATCCCATGATATCGATTTGCCCGTATACGCGGCTTCCCTTCCCAATATGGCAACCAGTGTGGAATAAGCCAGATCCTCGGCCTGATTGATTTTCTTATTTAACCGAATGGATTCAACCAAATGTATATGCTCCTGATTGTAGGGATTTTTCACGGGTTTGTTTTCATAATCATATTCCCACAATAGATTTCCGTTCCAATCCAATATCTTCATTTCTCCACGATCGTTCAATTGCGCAATACCTTTCGTACCTAAAACCTGTTCGGATACATTCCCGTCACATCCATCTATCTGGCGGGCAGTATGCAACATACGTTTATTGTTATTATAATAATAATCCACACTAAAAAAATCGAAAATATCTCCCGTTAATCTACGGGCTTTACCTCCAAACCCAACGGCCCTTAAAGGCTTGTCTCCCATAAACCAGGTGACCATATCAATATTGTGGATACCTTGATCAAGAATATGATCCCCGCTTAGCCATTTTATATTAAACCAATTACGAATGCAATATTCCATATCACTCCATTCGGGGCGTTTGGGTTTGTTCCACCATGCACCTTGATTCCAATGTGATGTAGTTGATACGACCTCACCAATAATTCCATTCCTTACCTGAACATATGCTTCCCAATAATCCCGGCGATGCCTGCGCTGATTTCCTGTCACAACGGTTAATCCTTTGGTAGTCGCCACCTTGGATGCTGCTATTACCGTACGTATCCCTGAGGGATCAACAGCACACGGTTTCTCCATAAAAATGTGTTTACCTGCTTCCACTGCGGCTTTAAACTGTTCCGGTCGAAAATGGGTTGGTGTACACAGTAAAACAACGTCTATATCCGGCATTGCCATTATTTGTTGATAAGCATCAAAACCCAGAAAACAATTGCTATCCGCCACATTGTTATTAAACCTTTCTGAGAGGACTTTCCGGCATGTCTCCATTCTGTCGGGAAAAACATCCGCCAAAGCAATGATCGACACATTTGGGCCCGATTCCAAAAACTGAACAGCAGCTCCGGTGCCTCTGTCTCCACAACCAACGAGGGCGGCCTTTAAAGGCTCACCATCAGGGGCAATATCAACAAAGGAAAACATTCCCAACTCTTCCGATGAATAACTGTTATCAGAACCATTTTTCCCTCCCTCAGAACAGGATGTAATAAAAGCGGGAGTTGCAGCTATTCCCAACGGAACGGACACTCCGAGTAAAGCTGAATTTGATAAAAAATCGCGTCTTTTCATTATTATAAAATTTTATTGGTTTACCATTTTGTTATTATTTGATTTTGACATGGATGATCGGGGTCTTTTTCAGTTTCTTTCAGGCATCGTAAGAGATAAGGGTTTTTCTTTACGTACCATCCTGGCGGCTTCGCCTGTCAGCCAGAGATAATGGTCGGAAGGTTTTCCATCAATCCCAATGAATTGAGCATGTTCACTTACCGGGGGATTGTCAGAGCATTTAAAGATAGCCGTACCTTCGTTCACCTCGTCAAACATGGCTATATAGAGCATTTGCGCTCCGCTCATCAAGGCGGTGGATATCTGTTGCCAATAAAAGCGTCCGCCTTGACGTGGAATAGATCCGGAGGGTTTAATATCATCAGGGAATTCGAACCTGCTCAGGTTATGCCAACTGAATCCCGGGTATACAGAGGGAACGTAGTCGATGTCATTATCTTTACACCATTTCATATCACCTAATATCACATCGCGATAACGGTCCATATCATTGTGCAACAGAGGCGAAAACCGCTGTACCATCCACGGAAGCACAATATCGACACTTCGGATAATCTCGTGCAGATAAGGATCGTGAATACAGTCGGCGTTCAGATCCCGCCAAAAGGTGGGGACACCCAGCATGACGCTGCAACCCCCATACACAGGGTCGTTTTTCAGGAAATCGATGAAACGTTCAATGCCGATATTGCGAATATTGTACGGGCGATCGGGAAAACCTACTCCCCAAATGGCGACCAATGGTTTATCGTTATGATGAAGATAGGTTTTGTTTCCTTTCTGATGGGTTACCTTCAATGAATCCACCAGATATTTCCAGTCTTCAATCAAAACCGAGCAATCTTCTCCCGTTCTCCTCAATCCCGATAAATCGTACATAATTGCGATGGCGCGTTCATATTTCGATGCAGCTTCAAATGCGTGGTTCAAAACATCGGTGGCGTGGCCACGCCCTGCCCCGGGTTTTGCTGCATTGAAAAAGCGTTGCATAAAAACACCGTCAAGGCCGTATTCTTTCATCCACCTGAAATGGGTATCGACGGTGCTTTTGTCGGCAGAATTGAAAAAACGGGCAGTACTTCCATCGGCATGTTTTAAACCCGTGGGATACGTTTTTTGATATTCGCTCACATCCGGCCACATATCAATACGAACCAGTTTTTCATCGGGGTACATCACCTTATCTTCAGGCAGGCGAAACCAGCCCTGGTATCCGGCCAGAACCAAGCCTTTGTACGACGGGTATTTGGTTTGTGCCGAATGCTTATCTCCTGCAAAAACATTTGCCGCTACCAAAAGCGTTACTATAAAAATCAGCCTTGCTTTCTTTGTCATGCTAATACATGTAAGTTAGTTATTCTTTTTTATTCGAAACCGTTATGCTCACTTTGGGTGTAACACTTGCCTTATTATCTTCCGACCACACCGTGAACCTGATTGGGGCCGTCATCGATGCAATTAGAGCACGTTCTTTATTTTCGTCTTTATTCAGATTTTCCTGATATGCCTGTGAATCTAAGTTGACAGGTTGTGAACCGTATGAAAGATGATATCCATCAGAATGAGTAAAATACCGGTGTCCCCAGGAGGGGTCGGCAAAATACCATTCTTTGCCGATACAGAATTCAACCCAGGCGTGGGAGCCTCCAGAACTTGACCAATCGGAGGATCGTTTCAGATTTTTCAGGGAAAGGCCGCTAATATTTTTTGCCGGAATTCCTGATGCACGAAGCAATGCTGTCATCAAATTGGCATAGTCCCTGCATACCCCTTTTTTGCTTTCCAGCACTTCAGATGCAAGAGGAGTTCTTCCATTCATTTTGGGTGAACGGTCGAATTTGATATTTTTTGTTACATAGCGGGAAATATTTTCAGCTGTTTTAAAATCGTTTCCGTCTGCTTTTAAAGTACCGGCCAAATCAATGATATTTTTGTCATCAGAATCAATAAATTCTCCGGGGATAAGGTGTTTTTCTTCAGGGTCACCTTTCCAGTTACACTTATCGTTTAACAATGTTACGAAATATTCAATCGAAATTTCCTCTTCTTCACTACTCCCTTTCACATTCACGTGTAGTGTTTTGTAGCCGTCCCTCTCTTCAAAAAAGGATTCATCTGCATTTTTGATATTTATTTCGCTGATGGTCTGATAACCGTAACTGATGGGTAAATCGACAGATAAACGGGATTTTGATTCATTGGAGGATTTTATCCGGTATGTTTCAACTACCCGGTATGATTTTTCTTTTTCGTGGCTGCATGAATTGAACGCAAAAAACGATAGAAATCCTAAAAAATATACTGATAAAAATATCCGTTTCATAATATGCTGTCTGTTATTCTAACACAAATTCTTTTGTTAAATGAATATCTTCCGAAGAAGAACCTATCACGCGCTTCATCTGAAATGGAAGTACCTACCTGATAGTGTAAATCGGGATTCCACATACTGGCCAGATCAATCGCCTGTGGGAAGACCGCACGAAAAACAAAAGTTTCTTATTCATTATGTTCATTGTAAGTATGAGTCTTTAATATACACGTTTCAACTGAGCATTAACAATGATCGATTCTCCTTTTTTCGTTTTGTAACTTGTTTGAATATTTCCCGTACGAAGATATACTTCTCCTCCCAAATCGGAATGAATGGTTGCTTGTGTCAACGCTCCTTTTTCCCACGAGAGATCAACAATAAAACCGCCTCTGGCTTTTATTCCTTTAACGGAGCCTTTTTTTGCCATTGCCGAAGGAAGAGAGGGTAACAGGTGAATTTCGAACCCCCCGTTTTTCCTTTTCAGATGGCTTTGAACCAGCATCTCGGCGATAGCGGCCGTAGCTCCGAAATTACCGTCAATCTGGAAAGGCGGATGATCGTCGAACATATTCGGTAACGTTTTGTCGGCCAATAAGACGGATAAAAGTTTGAAAGCATGGTCTCCGTCGTGCAGACGATTCCACATATTTATTTTCCATGCTAATCCCCATCCCGTACCTCCATCGCCGCGGGCTATCAGGGTTTTACGAGCTGCCTCCGCTAACCCGGGTGTGCCGACTACCGTAATCTGATTTCCGGGATGTAACCCGAATAAATGGGAGGTGTGCCGATGGTGCGGCTCCACTTCGTCGTAATCTTCCGCCCATTCCAAAATCCGTCCTGTTTTTTCGCTGATACGGATATCAGGGATTCTTTTTAAGGTAGCTTCACACTCTTTCCGGAATCCGGTATCTATGTTCAAAACTTTACTTGCATCGATACAGTTCGTCAATAAGTTATGAATGATCTCCAGGTCCATGGTAGCTCCGTAGGTAAATACCGAATGTTCTCCGTTGGGCAAAATAAACGCATTTTCGGGAGAGTAGGAAGGATTGGTCACCAATTTCCCGGCGTACGCTGTTCCTGCCGGAGCTTCCACCAGGAAGTCCATAATAAAACGGGCAGCTCCTTTCATGATTGGCCAGGCACGTTGGGCCAGAAATTCTTTATCTCCCGTAAAACAATAATGTTCCCAGGGATGCTGGGCCAACCAGGCGGCTCCCATAGGCCATATCCCCTGCGGACCATCGGCCGGAGCGGTAAAGCCCCAGGCATCCGTCAGGTGGTGAACCACCCATCCCTTAGCGCCATAAATCGTCTCTGCACTTTTTCCTCCCGGCTTTATCAAAACATCTATCAGATCGAATAACGGAGTATGCATTTCTGACAAATTGGTCAAATCGGACGGCCAATAATTCATCTGGAGATTAATATTTGTATGAAAGTCCGCATTCCAGGGAGCATTCATTTGCCATGCCCATAGCCCTTGCAAATTGGCGGGCATTCCGCCGGGGCGGGAAGAACTGATCAACAGATAACGGCCGAATTGAAAATATGCGGCAATCAATCCTAAATCGGGTTGTCCTGTTTTACGCGCCAGTTCTAACCGTTCGTTCGTAGGGAGTGACTCAATATCTGCCGAGATCCTGCCGAAATCCAAATCCACCCGCTCGAAATACTCCCGATGGTCGGCAATATGGCCCGATTTTATGCTGTCGTATGACTTACTAACGGCTTTTGCTATTGTTTCGGCACAACTCTTTTTCGGGTCTTCTGAGAAGGCAGTGATGCCTTTGGCAAGATTGTCCATTCCGGGATAGTTTGTTGCCCCCGTAATGAATAGAGTAAGGGTATCTGCATCTTTTACTTTTAATAGCTGTTCGTGTCCAATGTTTTCGACAATTTCCATCTCACCCGCATCGGCAATAACCTTTACCTGAGCTGCAAAACTGACTCCCCTCTGATTTTCCTCTTTATCTTTCATTGATATCCGTCCGCTCAAAAGCAATCCGTCGTCACCTAATTTTTCGGATTTTGCATCCTGCGCTCTTTTTAGTGCCAATGAAAGGTTGATTTTATTTTTCTTATCAGCCGTGATACGGACAACAATTATATTGTCCGGTGCCGACACGAAATATTCGCGGGTATACCTTACTCCGTTTGCACTATATATTACAGTGGAGACAGCCGTGGACAGGTCGAGGCTTCTGACATAATCGTAAGCGGTACGTTCAGGAGTGTCGAACCACAGTTCTCCTAACGACTGGTATGATTTCACCCCTTTGGGGTTGCCCATCATCGTCTCTTCCGCTAGTTTAACGGCTTCGTTATTTTTATCTTCAAACAATAAGCGTTGTATTTCGGGCAGAGCTCTACGCCCTTCGGGATTGTTGGGGTCTAACGGATACCCGTCCCATAAAGTATTTTCATTGAGTTGGATACGCTCGTCGGCCACTCCGCCGAAAACCATTGCTCCCAACCGTCCGTTTCCTAAGGGGATTGCTTCTTCCCACACCTTAGCCGAAGTACGGTACCACAACATATTTTTGCTGTTTTCCGGTTTAGCTCCTTTTCCAAAGAATTCGGCACGGTCAGTCCAACTGGCATTAACCGGCACTTTCCGTTCGCTGGCTCCTAACCCGGTTGTCTGTATTACTTTTTGAATTGTTCCGTCGGGATTGTAATAGAGCTTATCATAACAGATGGAACGCAGATTTCCCATTCCTGAGAGATCGCAGTTATGGTAAAACTGATACCATTGTCCGTTATATTCAACAATGGAACCGTGGCTTGTGTCGGAAGTAACCCTGTCTAAGTAAACACCCTGATATCTCCATGGCCCTAACGGGCTATCACTCATAGCATAACGCATTTGGTTTCCTCTTCGGGTATTATCGGAGTAAGAGAGATAATACATACCGTTCCGTTTATGCACCCAGGCGGCTTCATGGAAATCTTCCAAACCCTCCATGAATTGCAACGGTTCCGCCAGTTCCATCATGGTATCCTTCAGTTTGGCACCGGCACATCTTCCGCCTCCTCCATAATAGAAATATGCTTGTCCGTCATCATCAATGAACACGCAGGGATCGATCATGGCAAAAGTATCATCCCCAAGTCCTTCTATATAACCCTGAACCACAAAATCGGAAGCCGGTTTTTTACTTGTCGCGACACCTACTTTCCAGGTATTGTTCCAGTCGCTACCGCTTGGGTGGGGAAAGTAAAAATAGTAGGTTCCGTTTTTATACGCACAATCGGGCGCCCACATGAAACCACCTTCGGGCCTGCCCCAGGGCACCTGATCCGCACTGAGTATTTCTCCATGATCCAACCAATGAATCATATCATCTGTTGAAAACACATGATACCTGTCCATTAAATCACAACCACGGGGAGGATCTATATCATGTGACGGGTAAACGTAGAGGCGGCCGTCTTCCCACACATGGGCGGAAGGATCCGCCGTAAAAATATTCCTTACAAAAGGGTTATTTTGCGCATGGAGGTGACTGATGGCCATTCCTGCAAAAACGATTATAAAAATAAGATACCGTATTCTCATTCTCTTATTATTATGGATTGTGTTTATACTCTGTGCATCATTATGTTAAACTCTGACTTATCGCTTTTTATATAAAGTCAAGGATAGGTCCGGGAACAGGGACGCTGTGCGGATGATATTCGAATCTTTTTTTACGATAACGATAATTCACACTATTTTATCTTTATCATCTTGAATAAGATTGGTATTCACTCCATAATTCCTTGATGGTTTCTTCAATATTTAAACCGTCAGGGTTATTTTCCGATTTTGTATTTGCCCGATATTTTCCACGACCTTTTCCTTCGCATAAACTAACCAAACGGCTTACAGGCATTTGCAGGAATCCGTTAGGGTCATTGTCACGTACCCAGTTGTATGCATATTTCAACCATTGTTTGCGATAATTTTCATTTTGTAAGTAGAACCACGTTATTTCATCGTAACCCCATATAAAATGAGTGTCGATGGTTGATTCTCCCGGAGTACGGCTGCAACCGAAATTGTCAAATTCGACCAGATATGGTAATGATTGGCAACTCCAACCGCTCGGTGTTATACCGCCTTCGCTGCGATCATACAATGCATCTAAATAACCGACTTCTAATACAGCCTGTTGCGGTTTATCCGGAATTTCTTTTATCCTTAATGGAAAAGTGTTGAAATCCAACAAGCTTGTTCCATCCACAACCATACCGCCCATGGGGACATGAGCATCCAACAGCACCCATCCACGGCGCGTGGCTGTTTTTGCATATTTCCTTAATTTATCGATAAATGATTTCCAATGCGACAGATCGGGATCGGCCATACCAATTAAAGCTGTCTGGCCTAAGTGTAATGCCTCGCATCCGATATTGAAATAAGTTCCGGCAAGAAATATAAACCATAATTGGGTTTCCTGTTGTGTAATGTCGGGCACACTGGAACCCTGTCGCCAATGGTTCACCATTCTTCCACCGGGATTAAGCATTCGGTCATAGCTGAAATAACGATTTTCGGCCGGTATTTCCATTGCATCAAAAGCCCATTCGGGAACAGGGATTTTGTTGACATCCTGCGTAACAATCTCAAAGAGGGCTGCCTGAAAAACAATATCATTATCAAATTCATGCAGTTCATTTGTCAGCTTTCTTGCCTGTTCCAGATAATCGGGAATGGTTAGCACATCTTCGCTCCCCCAACGGTAAATTGCTCTTCCGATAAATTTTGCCCCGATGTTTTTTATCAGCCTGACATCATCCTCTTTGTAAGGATATGGTCCATCATTTTCATACGGATCAACCGCCAGAAATTCAGTCATCGTGACAGACCTCTTCAGATAATTTTCCAATACAGGTCGTGAAATACCGGAATCGTCAAAATGAAATGTATCTGCCTGTGACGAACGTGTCTGCTTCGAACTGCAGAACACTAATATAAGGCTGAAAGCTGCCAGATAAGCGTAAAAATTCCTAATCATCACTCTGTATCGATTTTTACCTGAATATGGTTTTTGGGGTTTCATACGATTAGAACCATCTATTTAATTGTCCCGGTCTGCACCACTTTCCGGATCGTCCCATCCGGATTATAATACAATTTATCGACACATATGGATCGTAGCCAGTCATTGGGCTCACCATTTATTTCCGAGAGCACACTATTGTGATAAAAAGCGTACCACTGTCCTTTAAATTCCACTATCGACCCGTGGTTTGTATAGCTGTCGGTCGGATCCATATAAATACCCCGGTATATCCAGGGACCTAAAGGATTTTCACTTGTGGCATACCTCATTCGGTTATCACCTTTTACACCTTCCTTATCATTTTTCTCATCGTGATTATCGGAATAAGAAAGATAATAAATGCCGTTTCTCTTGTGTACCCATGCTGCTTCATGAAAATCTTCCAATCCTTGCATAGGTTGAAGCTCGCCATCTAATTCCATCATATTATCTTTTAATGTAGCACCAAAGCATTTGCCACCGCCACCATAATAAAAATAAGCCTGTCCGTCATCATCGACAAAGACGCAAGGATCAATTTCACCTTTATCAGGAAGGCCTTTCAACCAATGATCCAGAACAACGAAACCGGATGCCGGTTTATCGCTTACCGCAATGCCTATTTTCCAATTATTCCCCCATGGACTCTGATTTGGATGAGGGAAGTAAAAATAATATTTGCCGTTTTTATAAGCACAATCAGGCGCCCACATGAATTTTGCGTCATTTCTCAACGGTTCTCCCCAGGGCACCTGACTTGCCCGAAGTATTTCACCATGATCGGTCCAATGTACCATGTCATCCGTAGAAAACACATGGTATTGATCCATTAAATCGCATCCCCGCGGAGGTGAAATATCATGGGAGGCATATACATATAATCTTCCGTCATCCCACACCCGTGCAGAGGGATCGGCTGTATACATATGCCTGATAAACGGATTTTCAGGTAGGGTCACCAGTACTTCTTTGCTTCCAAAGGAAAGAAAAGATACGGTGAGCAGATAACATGCCATGATTTTTTAACATGTCCATTTTTTTTCGTATTGTTCAATCTGAAAATTTTTTTCATTGTTGTATTGTACTATTTTGATGTGATCGTTTCGTTCCTTTATGTGACAGATGTGATGGATAAGAAGCATTTGTTGATCATCCTCTTCACTGTGTCGGTGCAACATCAGATCCGAATATGCCATTCGATATTGCATTATTGTTCCTGAACCCCGAGTCGTAATAGTTGTTGGTGAGTTCTATGGAAGTGCCTGTTGCGTGTAGGCGTCCATACACGTTATTTCCGGTAGCATCCCCGCTCATACTTTGTGCGAAGTAGGAGGAGTATATATGTGCTTTTCCGCCTCTGACATCAATACCTGGGATGCCTGAACGTTGAAAATTTGCCTGCTGGAAGCGTACGGTGCCGTTGTTGATGATGGCGCCTACGGTAGGACTGCCCCAAAATGCGCTGTTGAACAGGATGAGTTGTGCTTCGGGGTGAACTTTGTCAGTATTTACTTCATCTCCCATAAGGACGTATGATCTGACGGGTTGTCCCTGTATTCGTGTATTCACCAATTCGGAATTAATCGCCACGATTTTGGTGTTTTCATCAGCGTCTTCCACAAACAAAGCATAGGTGCAACCGTCGGATCCGTGACCGATAACCGTCATTTCTCCCGGATCGTTACCCGTTATTGCATCATTCAGGAAATGTATGCCATATACTGATCCGTAAACGAAATTGTTAAAAATGGTCTGGTTTTTAACATCGGCAAATTGTAATGCGCTGCAATTTGCCTGGACGAATCTGCCTAAAGCTACTCGGGGGTATCCTTGCCCTTCGCGCGGATGTCTTGTTCCGTAATGCGGATTAAATTGTATGTTCCTGATAAATCCGCCCTCAGCACCTCCGCCAACCCAAATACCGGCTCTTGCGAGTACACCTGCAAAATAATCAACATAATGTCCACCGGTGTGATAAGACGCGAGGTCTATTCCTTTGTCTCCGGCAGACACCGTTATATTGACAACATATACCTCTTTACCTTGTCCTTGTATCAGGAACGGAGTTTTTCTCGGATTGGCAGCACTAAACTCGTCGGTTGCAATATTAAGCTGCACAATCGTAAATCCTCTTATACCTGCGTTTGTTTCAAGTTGTATGAGTGAAGCTCCCTTCTCACCTGCGGCACCACCCGCATAATTTGTAAACAGGGCTGTACCGCCGCTTTGAGTATGGTGCTGCACATCCCAGATCCCTCTTAATTCAACCCCGGAAGGAACGGTGATAGGATTGTCCACCAAATATCTACCGCCCGGCATATAGACCGTACCGCCGCCGGCATCTTTAACCGTATTAAGTGCAGACTGCAATTCTGCGGATATGTCTGTTGTTGGTTCGTTGTTATTAAAACCGGTTGCTTTCGGAAAATCGACTCGCAAAACCCTGTTCGATTGCGGTTTCGGGTGTACGGCAATATCTGTCTTTATATTTTTCGGAATCGGATCAAAAAGATATTTATCATCTACAAGCACCTCAATATGCGCCTGTTTGCTATTGTTTTTAACTTTTAATGCACGATGATAACCAGAATTGATCGATTTTAGCATATGCACGTTTGTGTTCAGGTACACGTGACCGTCAGGCTGCTTAAATTCGGTCTGGGTAAGCAATGCGTTACCACTATTTATTCTAAGCGCATAGTCTTTGTATTTGTCGAATGTACAGTTTTCAAAAGAAATAACTCCGTCACTTCCATCGCTGACAATAGGTCCGTAGAAATCCACACCGTTGAATTGCACGGAAGTACTGAAATAGTCGTAGAAGTAGACTGCAAGACCGTCTTCATTCGCGCCGAATGCAGAGTTAGAGAAAAGTAATCCGTATGGATTCACATCCTGAACAAATAAACCCACACCACAATTTTGGATATGAATTTCATAGAATTGTGCGTTGGGAGCATCGGTAAATCCGGGTTCTCTACCTATCCACATACCTGTTTTATATCCGGAGATATATAGATAAGCTACATATTCCCAGTCGGAACGATGCATCTGGAACCCCGTGGCGTTGGCCTTCGTATATGTAGACACCTCCTCGAGAGAAGGAGAGCCGGGAAGCCCTGAATTTGCCCAATATTTCGGATCGATCTTCACGTTTTCGACGCGTCCGATATCGGTACAGACGTGTACCTCAAGCCCGGTATTAAGCGCTGTCATATAACTGTTTAGAACATAATGCAATTCGCTCGGTGCAGAATAAAAACCGTTGTAGGGGTTTACAAGCGTTACATTTTCAACGGTCGCACTGTTACCTGTTGCCTGGTATAGTGACCAAGGATATGGTTTTATATCCTTCATATTTTGTTGCGGATACCAAATTGAAAGGTTGGTTACTCCGGTCCCTTCTCTCATATCTATAAATCTGTCGGCTATGCTGGTATATGTCGTTCGGAGCACGTTATTTGCCTGCGGGTCATTCCACCAACTTTCCACAGTTCCGTCATGGTTGGGAGAATCTTTGCCGGCATACACTTCGAGAATTGTTCCGAGTACTTTTCCGTCGTGCAATTCAGGGTCTGCCCAGTCGCCCCGGAGTTGTACACCCGGAGGAAGTTGTAAAACATATTCGTATTTAAAATCTTTGTTCGCCTCAGCGCTTCCTTCGCGCACTCTAATACTTTGAGTGCCGGTTTGAGTGCTATGAAATTCATAATTTCCCGCGGGTATATATACAACACCGCCACCGTTATTGTGTGCGGCATCAATTGCAGCCTGAAAAGCCGATCTGTTGTCAAAACCCGGTTCGGATTTCGCCCCGTATTTTGGGTCGGTTACCACGAAATCGGATACCACCCAATCTTTTGTATGGTACACAGTGGCGATAGCTTCTTTTATCTCTTCCTGAGCCTGCAGACAAGATACAAAAGAAAAAAGAAACAGAATACACAATCGATGTAGTTTTTTATTCATATGATTAAAATTATTTGTTTTCCCTAAAAACAGCCAACGAAATTATCTGGTTTGCTGAACCATTTGAATAGTCCCATCATCATTAAAAAACACCTTATCCACACAGATAGAACGAAGATTGCCGCGTCCCGAAATGTCACTGTTATGGTAGAAAACATACCATTGATCTTTGTACTCCACTACCGACCCGTGATTGGTATCACAGCTTGTCGATCCTAAAAACGTACCTCGATAAGCCCAGGGACCCAGCGGTTTATTGCTTGTTGCATACTTCATCCGGTTGGCGCCTCTTCCATTTTCTGTATGATTATCAGAATAAGTAAGATAGTAAATTCCATTTCTTTTAAAGACCCAGGTGGCTTCGTGAAAATCAACCAATCCCTCCATAAAGCTTAAGGGTTCTGCCAGTTCTGTCATGTTGTCGTGCAATTTGGCTCCGGCGCATCTGCCTCCGCCGCCATAATAGAAGTAAACCTGCCCGTCATCGTCAATGAAGATATTTGGATCGATCATTGCGAAGACATCATCGCCCAAACCTTCGAGCCAATGATCCAAAACAACAAAATCCGACGCAGGTTTATCACTAACCGCGATACCGATTCTCCAGTTGTCATTCCACGGGTCATCGCTTGGATGGGGAAAATAGAAATAATATTTTCCGTTCTTATAAACACAGTCGGGCGCCCACATAAAGGTAGCTCCACCCGCCAGAGAGGGTTTTTTACCCCAGGATACATCGGCTGCTTCTACTATTTCTCCGTGATCTACCCAATTTACCATATCATCCGTCGAAAAAACGTGGTATTTGTCCATCATATCGCAACCTCTCGGCGGATCGATGTCTTGCGACGGATACACATATAACCGTCCGTCTTCCCAAACACGAGCGGAAGGATCGGCCGTATAGACATGAGTTATAAAGGGATTGGGGCCCAGAGGAACGCTATTTGGTTTCTCTTTTTCAGTTTGGCAACTTACCAGTGTTGCCACAACAACTGCAGCAGATAATATACAACTTCTCATATAATTATTCTTATATCTATTTCTATTCTAATTAGCTCTCAATATTTCATTGGTTCTTGATGTAGCGTCATTTCATCAAGAAATTAAAAAAAGGCTCTTTCAAATGTGCATTATTTTCTTACGGGCAACGTCTGCTTCAAGGGAATTTCTCCTCTCAACATCTTCTTACCTTGACCGGTAAGCCAAAGGTAGTGATCAGTAGGCAAGCCATCTTCAACACCCTGAAAAGTGACATTCAGCGTACTCGCCAGTACGCACCAATCATTACCTGTAAGTCCGGTAATTTCTCTGGAACTGATACTATACCCACCATTCCTGTAAAGCACCCAATAATCATCCGCTGGATCATTGCCAGGCACATCACTTTTGTTCAAACACTTATAAATAGCAGTACCTTCGTCTATCTCATCAAACATGGCAATATACAACATCTGTGCACCCGACTTGATGCAATGATACATTTGATTCCACAAGAATTTTCCTTCATAACGTGGGTTCACACTATTATTGGGGTGCATATTCCTATCGGAAGAACCGGGGAAACATAGCGGAGCATATTCTACCTTATTACTTTTACACCATTCAATATCCTGCTTTATCAGGTCATGGAAGTCAGAATAGTTATTATTCCCATAGCGACCTACGAACCAAGGCATTATAACATCAGCTGCTTTTATCAGGTCATGCAGTTTGGGATCAGACAAGGCGTCATTCCGCCTTTCACGCCAGTAAGTAGGTACTCCTAACATAATACTGAAGCCTTTTTCCTTCAAGCCATTCATCAGATTTTCCACATCAGCAAGGGAGAAAGGTCGACCATCGTTGAAGCCGACACCCCATAGAGTAATAAGTGGTTTTTCATTTTGATGAAGATAGAACTTTTGCTTTGTACGGTCTTTCAGTTGATATGTATCCATAATATCCTGGGCATCAGCCAGAGTTTTGGACAGTCTCTCCGGTATAAATCCGCCTAAGTCGTACATTACACAGATAGCGCGTTGATAAGTATTTGACCCTTCCATGGCAGATTCAAGAACTTTATCAAAATGATCTTTTCCGTCCGGGTTATCTATCACCTCTCCCACAAAGCGCTGCATAAACACTCCATCAATTCCATAATCCTTCATCCACTTAAAGTGAAGCAAGACGCTGGATTTATCATAGGCACTGTAGACGGTGGCTTTTTCTCCATTAGGGAGAATGAACTTACCGGGTGTATACCGTACTTCGTATTCTCTCATATCCGGCCAGAAGTCTATGGAGTTCCTCAGTACCCCCGGCTCAAACATGTCATTTT
>AGTN01106373.1_pt1 | contig 16448 bp, 14 predicted proteins | sample 314218 | NCBI WGS metagenome assembly AGTN01 (sample SAMN02954264, study PRJNA73603) | bioreactor metagenome | biome: terrestrial; feature: non-aerated bioreactor; material: poplar woody material; isolation source: poplar biomass | place: USA | collected 2006-12 | reverse complement strand
TATAAAGGTGGGTGAGACCACGCCCGACGGTATGTTCTCCATTAACTGCCTGCGTTGCGTGGGTGCGTGCGGACTTGCACCCGTGGTGCTCGTGGGCGAGAAAGTGTATGGCCGCGTTTCGCCCGATGGCGTGAAGGCTATCCTGAACGAGTATAAAAAATGAAGAGAGGAAACAACCTGATGATTCGCACTCGATGATGCCTCTTTTTATATATTCATAACGGATTCCGGCTGAAAAGAGAAATTCCCGAATCCTCCCTTGTTGGATATTCGGAACAGATGTTGTAAATTTGTACCATTAACGAATTCAATTTTTTCGTTAAGCAATGCGCAGAGATCAAGCTTGCTTGCATTATGCCATGGCGAGAAATAGTAGAATATAATTCAACGTATAATGACACATAAAACAGCAAAACCCTTTTTAAAGTGGGCAGGAGGAAAAACCCAGCTCATCGCCAACATTGAAAGGGTTTTGCCGAAGGATATAACCCGGACAAACTTTACCTATATCGAACCATTTGTCGGTAGCGGCGCCTTCCTTTTTTGGATGCTGAACCGCTTCCCGAATCTGGAAAAGGCTGTCATCAACGACGTAAACGGGGATTTAATAAATACGTACCATACCATTGCTTCATATCCGAAGGAATTGATATCGATTCTTGAAATTCTGCAAAACGAATTCCACGCTTTGGAAGGAAACGAAGAGGATAAAAAAAGCTATTACTACCAAAAAAGAGCGGTTTATAATTCGAGGAAAGAAAACCAAACCGGACAAGCAGCGTTGTTTATTTTTCTCAACCGCACCTGTTTTAACGGTTTGTACAGGGTAAACCGCAGGAACGAGAACAACGTGCCTATGGGAGGGTACAAAAAACCCACTATTTGTGACAAGGAAAATATTTTGACTGTAAGCGAAGCTTTGCAGAGTGTAGAAATTCTTTGCGGAGATTTTGAAAAGACGTTGGATTACGCGAACAGCAATTCTCTGTTTTACTTTGATCCGCCTTACAGGCCGCTGAGCGAAACATCGAACTTCAATTCGTATGCAAAAGACGGGTTTAACGATAAGGAGCAAATACGTTTGAAAAACTTTTGCTCCAAACTGGATGCTTTAGATCACACCTGGATTTTAAGTAATTCGGATGTAAAAGGCAACGATGGGACAGATAATTTCTTTGATGATTTATACGCTGAATTTTACATACAGCGGGTGGAGGCAAGAAGAAAAATCAATGCGAATCCTGAAAAAAGAGGCGCTTTGACGGAATTATTGATTACAAACCGGCCGGACAATCGAGCGTATATCAGGGCCATGTAACATCTTATTATCGTGACTCGCGAAAAACGATGCAACGCCTGAAGATTTTTTATCAGGAAAATTCAAGGGAAAGCGTAGTTAAATTTTAAATACAATGCCTACTTTAGTAAAACGACTCCGGAACAACAGAGCTGTTATTTTTGATACAGGCAGATTTGATGACTGGTGTGTGTATGTGGTAGAGAGTGACGGCAGCAAAAATGCACCACATGATGAAACCTATTTTAACGACTTATATCGTTTATCGCTCAAATATGCTCAGGATAAAGTGTACAACGACTTTGTCTCCATCTATGAAATGACTGCATCGTCTATAGATGCATCCGTACTGCAGCTGATCAATACGATAACAGAGACCTATCATCCTGAAGATAGGGAGATCGTAGAGCAATGGTTTACTGTTGTCTATGCAGGCATGATCGCCGAGGAAAATAAGAAAAATGCGGTATTGAAGAAAAGAATAAAAAGACTGGGCATGCATCAGGTGTTAGTTCTGAAGATGCCTCCCCAAGATGCTGCCAAATTCAGCCCTGGAAAGAAATGGAAGGAACTTGATGCCATCATGAAACCATTGGGGTTTTAAACAGCCGGCATCTTACACTCTCTGCAACGGGCTTTTATAATGCCTTGAATTGCCTTGACGGAAATACCCAATCTCATACCCGATAGCTTTTAGCCTTCTATCCAGAAAACGGAGTTCGTCTTCGTCTTGCTGTTTCACCTCTGCCGAAAAATCGAACAGGGTTTGTTCCTCTTCGCCCGTAGCAGAGAGTAGTTCTACCAGGTCTTCTTTTGATAACTTACTATTTCGGAGCGATTGCATCATCAGGATATCTTGCCGTCAGTGTATCATGTATAAGCCAAACATTCTCGTCGCCCTTTCAAAGACACCGTTCACATACGCCAGCGCCATTCCGTAATTAGTGATAGGTATACCTGCTTTCCTGAAGGGCAGCAGGCGGTTGTGCAGCTGTTTGCGGGTGGCCATGCAACCTCCGCACTGGATAACAAGGGCAAAATCGCTACTATTCTTCGGGAGTTCCGAAAGACCGGAAACAAACGAAAAAGAGAGCTTTTTTCCAGTGAACTTTTGCAGCAGGTTCGGAATTTTTACACGGCCGATATCGTCACAACTTGTTTGATGCGCACAACTTTCCAGCAGTAGAATCTTATCGCCTTCTTTCAGTCCGGAGATGCGTGGTGTACCTTCCATATAGGCGGCAAAATCTCCCCTCAGGCGTGCGAAAAGAATACTGAAGCTTGTCAAGGGGATGTTCTGGGGAAGCATTTCCGCCACGAAGCCGAACGCCTGACTGTCGGTAATCGCGAGCGCGGGCTTGATGCCGAGTTTCAGAAAATCGGCCAGTTCGGTTTCTTTCACTACCATCGTCATGCAGTGATGGTCGAGCACGTCGCGTATGGTTTGGCTCTGCGGCAAGATCATCCGCCCTTCAGGCGCCTCGCTGTCAATGGGCGTGATGAGCAGTACCACATCTTTTGGATGTATGAGGTCGCTGATGAGCGATGTCCTTTGATAAGCTGTTTCGGGAATAATTTTCTTCAACGAGGCAATCAACTTCTCCTTGTTCGATGGCTCGTAGGTATTAAAATCGATGATGTCTGCCTTGGAGTACCGTTTGATAGCCGTTTTGGTGATAGTGGCTATTTTGTCGATATCGTTTTTATTGTGGATGATGAGGTAGGGGACATCCAGCTCCGTAAATTGCTGAATAAGCCTCATTTCGTAATCGCCGAACTGATTTCCTGCGATAAGCAACAGGGCGCAATCTACTCTGCGGATAACCTCTTGTGATCGTTCTATTTTCTTCGATCCGATTTCTCCTAAATCGTCTATTCCGGCAGTATCGATCAGAATGGCGGGCCCGATATCGAAAATCTCAACCGATTTTTTCACGGGGTCTGTCGTTGTCCCGGGATAATCGGAGACAATGGAAATATCCTGTCCGGTGAGCATGTTTATCAGCGAACTTTTCCCGGTATTTCGACGGCCGAAAATGCCGATATGTAAGTTGCTATCTCTCATTTTTTATGGTTTGTAATTTGTTTGTTTTATTCCATCTTAAATCGTAGGCCGTACTTTGAACCCTCTTTTCTGTCGTGTTTTGAATCCTGTTTTCTGTCGTACTTTGAATATTTTAGGGAAGATAACAGCAATTGGGGGTGACTGCACTCTGAACCCTTGAACAGAGGGGTGTTCTTAAAAATACAAATCCCTTTCTCCCTGTCTTATTCTTTCGATTTTATCGCGTACTTGTGCTTGTAGTTTCTTGTTGAGGGTGCTCCTGTTTTTTCTATCACGTCCCATCCCTTCTCTGCCGTGGGTGCGGGAGCGTAATCTATCAGGTACTCCGCCAACGTGAGCATGGCATTGGGCGTGCAGAATCGTTTGATGAACCCCGGAACGGAGAATTCCATGAAATGCTCGCCCGTTCTTCCAAGACGGTAACAGGCTGTGCAGAACGACGGCACCATTTCCTGCTCAAGCAGTTCATCGATGATCTCACGAAGGGAACGATCGTCGTTGATGCGAAACTGACCTTTGTTCAGATCGTGGTTTTTCTCTTTCTTCCCATAACTGCCCAGTTCTATTCTCGTGCCGCCATCTATTTGCGACACACCGTACTGTATCAGTTCGTCGCGTAAGTTAGCCGGTTCGCGCGCAGTGAGAATCATACCGGTATAGGGGACGGCAAGACGGAGGATGGCGACCAGCCGCGTGAGATCTTCATCGGAAGCGAAATAGCGATGGCCCATTTGCAGCATCGAAGCGTCTTTTATCCTCGGGAATGAAATGGTGTGCGGCCCCACATTGTAACACGCCTCCAGATGGTTGGTGTGGCGTACAAGCCCCATCACCTCAAACCGCCAGTCGTACAGACCAATCAGCGCACCGATACCTACATCATCCAGGCCGGATTCCTGTGCACGGTCGAGCGACGTCAGCCGGTAGTCGTAATCGGCTTTTTTGCCCCGGGGATGATGGATTTTATAGGCTTCGCGGTGATAGGTTTCCTGAAACACCTGATACGTGCCGATGCCCGCCTCTTTTACCGTGCGAAAACCTTCAATGTCTAAGGGTGCTGCATTGATATTTACACGACGGATTTCGCCGCGGCCTTTCTTCACACTGTAAACGATCCTCACTGTCTCGGCTATGTACGTAGGGCTGTATTGGGCATGCTCTCCGAATACGAGTACCAATCGCTTTTGTCCGCTCTCTTCCAGCGCTTCTACCTCTTTCTCCAGTTCATTATGAGAAAGCGTTTTGCGTACCTGTTCCCTGTTCGATGTTCTGAAACCGCAGTAAGTGCAATCGTTGGAACATTTGTTACCCACATACAGCGGTGCGAACAACACGATACGGTTCCCGTATATGTTTGTTTTCAGCTCCTTGGCTCCGTTTTTGATAAGCTCTATCGATTCCTGATCGGCGGCATTAATAAGCGTGGCTGTTTCTTCCAGATTCAACCGGTTTTTTGCCAGTGACTTATCTATGATTTCCCTTACTTTTTCAGGAGAAGAAGCGGTGTTGTCGAGGTAATCCCGTATCTCATCCGTATCGATAAACGGTTGCATGGGGACATCGGGGATACGGTATATTTCAGGGGTAAACTTCATACAATAAAAGCTATCAAACAACACCATCACAAAGATAAGCATTTTATTCTTTCATATCTTGTGATTGTGCGCTTTACGTACAAATATTTTACCTCTTTTTCATACGATTATTCTATTTTCTTACATTATGGTGTATGGAACTTTTTCATTAAGCAATGAGCGGAAGTCAAGCTTGCTTGAATTATGCCGTTGCTAGAAAAAGTCTAATTTTAATGAACTCGCAATAATCATCTACTTGAGTGTGCTGATGTTCACGCTCGTTTCAGGAGATTCTTTTTCCGGGCAAATGTTTTTCGGTATCTTCTGTTTTTTCTTCAACGTTCGATAGGGTTTTCTTTCTGGAGATGATGACCGATAAAAGAACAGAGGAGATTAAGATGCCGATGATAACTGCCAGTGAGACCCATGAGTTATGCGCGAAAAATTCGCTTACTTTCGGTATGGCGCTGAACAGCATTTTTGCCCCGATAAACAAAAGGATAAAACTGACGCCGGTTTTCAGATACCGGAACATACCCATGATGCCTTTCAGGGCAAAGAAAAGGGAAATCAGCCCCATTACGGCGAAGACGTTGGATGAAACGGCAAGAAAATTTTCTTCTGCGGCGGTGAGTATATTGCTTGCGCCTTCTTTTATTACGCCGATAATGGCCGGGATGGAGTCGACCGCGAAAAGGATATCGGTCGATCCGATTACAAGCAGCGCCAGAAAAATGTTCGTAATATGTGTTTTCCCGTTTATTTTGGTAAAGAAACGCGATGAGTGCACCTCCGGGTCTATGGGGAAAATTTTTGATGCGGTTTTATACAGGATATTCGATTCGGGATTCACATTGTCCTCTTCTTTCGAGAACGCCATTTTGTATGCCGTCCAGATCAAGAGGAGGCCGAAGATGTAAATGATCCAGTGAAAGCGTTCCACCAGTTCCATCCCGGCCAAAATAAACAAAACACGCAAGACCACCGAGATCATGATCCCCAGTTTCAACAGTTTCGGTTGGTTCTTCGGATGAATTCCCATCATGGAGAAGATGAGGATAAAGACAAAAAGATTGTCAACCGATAAGGAATATTCGGTGAAATATCCCGAAATGAATTTCGACATCATTACCGGCCCCGTCCGTACACTGCTTTCCAGATTCTGGGGAAAGAAAAAATACAACGATGTGCCGAAGAGCAACGCGACCGATACCCAGAGGGCAGTCCAGCTGAGCGAAGATTTCAGGCTTATCTCACCTCCCTTGCGGGAAGAAGTAACGAACAGGTCGATGCTGTATACAATAACAAAGATCGTTATAAACGCAAACCAATACAGTGTGATGCCACTCATAAAAAACAGTTTAATAATACAATGTGTAAGGGGGGCTCCTGATTGTTGAAGGGTAATGCAGCCGGTCAAAATCGCCCAAAAGTAGTACTTATTTCAATCTGTTATTCGGGAAAGCGTGTAAACTTTGTTAAAAAAGAAGCCGCCCCAGCATAGAATGTACGCTTGCGTAACTTGAATAGTTGAACCTGTTCTCTGACTGGTCGAAACAGAAAGAGGGTGAATGAGCGGGAACGTATAAAAATCAGTATTTAAATATTTTTCCTCCGGCAATGACTTGTTTCTCGTTTTTGTCGAATACGGCGCGCTGTCCGGTTCGTAAAGCGGCTGTTACCATGATATCGGCAATAGAATGGCTATACCCTGCTTCAACAGGAGCATTTGTTTTCACGTTGCCGTCCCGCACGCACTCCATCCAATTTTTCATGTGAGCATTGGTCAATGGGTCCGATCCTGTGTTGGAGCCTGTTTCCACTTCTATGTTAGGAAGTGAGAATGTTTCAAGTTGAAACGGTTCCATGCCCATAGCTCCGGCGTAACTCTCAGTAAGTCCGCCATCGTTGTTGACTACATTCGTGTCCAGATCGAGTTTGCCTCCATTGGAAAAATACCACTCTTTCGTGCCACCCGAAGAGTTGTTCTGCCTTGAAGAATAGATAACCTGGAATCCGTTACCCGGTTCTTTCCCTTCGCTATCTCCATAATCAAAAACAGCCGTCATGGTATCGTAATTGGTTCTTCCGTCGTTCCACATATAAATGCCGCCGTTGGCGACCACCGAACGCGGATATTCCAGTCCCGAGAACCAGTGTACGGTATCTATCTGATGCGCCATCCACTGCCCAGGAATCCCCGAGGAGTATGGCCAGAAGAGGCGGTATTCGAGATACTTGCGCGGGTCCCACGGCTCGTAGGGACGATTCATCAGGAATTGCTGCCAGTCGGTATCCTGCTCTTTGATCTCGCTCGCGAGTTGAGGCAGGCGCCACCGTCCCGGTTGATTCACGTTCCATGTCATTTCTACGGCAATGATTTTTCCGAATTTCCCCGATTGAATATAGTCGTGTGCGGCGTGATAGTTGGCGCCGCTTCTTCGTTGCGAGCCCACCTGAATCACTTTGTGGGCCTCTTTTGCGGCGTTAAGTGCAAAATTGGCGTCGTCCATCGTCTCGGCAAACGGCTTTTCAACATACACATCGCAGTCCGCCCTCACGGCTTCGGCTGTGTGAAGAGCATGTTGGAAATCGGCCGTGCTTATGATCACGGCATCCGGCTTTTGGGCCCAAAGTTCAGCGGTGTTCCTGGCTGTCTTTATTGATCCGCCTGTTTGCTCCTTGTACCAGGCTTGTCCTTCATCACGGCGTCGGTTCCAAATATCACAAACGGAATACAACTCAAAGTTCATCTCTTTTGCGTATGTCAGAAATGATTTGCCCAAAGAGTCCCTGAAGCGGTTTGAGAATCCCAATACTCCCACTCTTACCCGGTCGTTGGCGCCAATAATTCTGGCGTAACTTTTTGCCGACATGTTCATGGTGCTGCCCAAAGCTAAACCGGCCGCGCCGAGAGCTGATTTTTTAAAAATTTCTTCTTGTTTCCATATTCTAATTCGTTAGTTGATTTTTAATGGCCTGTATTGCTGTTGGCATTTGTGAATTGAAATCCGTCCATCGTGCTTCAACGGATATTTTTCCTTTATAGTTTATTTTTCTCAGCGCGTTAAAATAGGGCCTGAAATCTTCATTATACGTTCCCGGAACCGATCTGCCTTGTTTCTCGGCAATATGTACATGTTTTATCAGCTTACCGTATTTTACAATGTTTTCAGGGCCTTCGTCGTCCGTTTTCATGTGATAGATATCTGCGAGGAGTCGAAAATTAGGATGATTCACTTCTTTTACAATCTCTCCGCCTTCGGCGACGGAGGTAATAAAGTTGCATTCCTGTTTGTTAAGCGGTTCGAGAACTACTGTTACATCATACCTTTTGGCTGCGGGAGCCATCTTTTTACAGAGATCGATGAATTGCCTGCGTGCTTCCTCACGCGGAAACCCTTCGGGAATGGAACGCGACGCGCTGCTGCCGAAAACGATGATTTCAACGCCGGCTTTTTTCGCTCTTCGAAAAACGGTTTCCACATATTCCAGTATGTCTTCATGCACGGCTTCCGGACCGACACTTTTTAAATTCCCGGGAATAAAACCGTTGCAGGTTTTTACGGGAAGAGGATGGTTGCCTGCTTCCCTTACTATATTTTCGAATTCCGTTTCGCTTTTAGACGGGATCAGAAATCTGCTTACACCTTCTTCCACATACGAATAACCGGCCTGTTTCATTAATTCTCCGTTGGAATAGTCGGTGCAAATACCTAAAGGGTATATTCCCTGCTTGTCTTTAAGCGAGGTACAAGACAAAAAAACAAAGGATAAGGCGCATAGTATGAATGCGTTGTGTTGAGAAAAAGACATTCTGTTTTTCATTTTGTCTGTTGTATAAAGGGTGTTTGACCGTAAAGATAAAGTCAAAAGTACGTAAAATTCAGAACGTAACATCGCCTCTGCCGTCTTTTTTTGGCGATATGGGGAAGCTTTTTGAAAAATATGTACCTTTGTGTTTCGGATACATTTTATTCCGAAAATGTGCGTCTCGATATTAAACTGCAGGAAAAAACATTCATTTCATGTCAAAAGTTGGTTTTAAAGGCTTGGGAGTGGCTTTAATCACCCCTTTCAAAGAAGAAGGTTCCATAGACTTTGAAGCGCTCTCCCGATTGGTAGATTACCATCTGGAAAGCGGTACAGACTATATTGTAGCACTGGGCACCACGGCCGAGACACCCACGCTCTCGAAAAAAGAACGAGTGGAGGTTGTGCGGTTTATCGTGGAGAAAGTGAACGGAAAAATTCCTGTGGTAATGGGTGTGGGAGGGAACAATACCGCCGATGTAGCGGAAGATATCAAAACTACCGATTTCACGGGTATACGTGCCGTACTGTCTGTCACGCCCTATTACAATAAACCTACGCAGGAGGGGCTTTTTCAGCATTATTGCGTCCTTTCGAAAGCATCGCCGTTGCCCATTATTCTATACAATGTTCCAGGCAGGACCGGGGTGAATATGACAGCCGAAACAACGTTGCGCATCGCACGGCAATGCCGCAATGTTGTTGCCGTAAAAGAGGCATCGGGCGATCTTGAACAGATAAAAACCATTATTGACGATGCACCGGAAGGATTTGAAGTTATTTCGGGCGACGATGCCGTTACTACTGCCGTGATTGAGCTTGGCGGAATAGGAGTGATCTCGGTATTCGGGAATGCCTTCCCGAAAGAAATGGCATGGCTTGTGAAAAACGCCCTCGAAGGAGACGCTGTCAATGCCCGACGAAAGATGGAGGAAGATTTCAACACATTGTGTCATCTCATGTTTGTGGATGGTAATCCGGCGGGAGTAAAGTATCTTCTCCATTTGAAAGGCTTGGTGGAGAACAGGCTGCGTTTACCGTTGGTGCCGGTGAGTGAAGAAATAGAAAAGCGTATTAAGGAAGAACTGAGGAAGTTTGGTTAAATTTTCTAATCCCTTACCCGTTTGCCCATAATCGCTTTACGCTACTTATTTGAATAATAGAACGGTATTTATTCCGCCAGAAAATTAGTTTTTATGCCGGACCAACTATACATTTTGTCCGTTTAATATTTTCATTGTCAAATTTATACTAGCTGTGTTAAAATTATTTTAAAAAAATAATTGTTTTTTTTGATTGGTGGAGTATATGCCCTATCTTTATCCCCGACTATGTTTATGGAAGTGCGAATACGTAATAATAAGAAATGAATAAATATTTTATCCAATATAACAGTCCATATCCCAATGCTTCAGATATGACGATGTGTTGCTGTATGGCTATGCCGTTCAGGTGTTGTTGTATCGGGTGAAATTATAGGATATTGTATAAAAGCAAAAAACTCCTCCGATACGATTTCGGGGGAGTTTTTTTCATTTTTACATATTTTCGGTTAAGGATATTGATTTTTTGATAAATAGATAAATAGCATAAAAAAGAATGAATACGTTCTCTATCCAGTATCGCAATATGGTTCTCATGTCATCCGCGGCTATGATGTGCTGTTGCATGTGTATGCCAAAGCACGGGTGTATCGGATGAGTCGGAATATTATAGAAAAGGTATGGAAAACTCCCCTGGTACGACGCCGGGGGAGTTTTTTTGGTTCAAAGAGGTAAACAGAGAATAGCATAATTAAAATTCGTGAATTGAGAATGCGTTGGGTAATTAATCAGGATATTCCTATGTCGGTTTTAAAAGAGGATGCTACGAAAAAGTGGAGGAAAAATATAGGAATCGGTTTTACTGTATTTGATTTGATGGCATTTTTTAGCGATATTTTCACTTTGTTTGTAATGACAGAAAGTTAAAAACGTTCATATTTCCATGATTATATTGCGAATTAAAATAATATGGTATATTTTTGCACAAAATCACATTAAAAAGAGATTAAAGATGAGTTTTAGATTGATTAATGATATTTCGGCTCTTTTGTTAATAAAGATTAACGGGGGGGGGGGGGCATTTCCTCCTTATCTCCGCCTTAATCTTTATTTAAAGGAGCAATTCTCCTATTTTATTCCATTGTCCATCCCCATGTCGGAGCAAAGCTTCGTCATGGGGTTTTTTTTGTGCTGTCGCGTCGGGTTGTCCGGAAAAATTAATTTGCCGGGATACGGTTTTGATATGGCTTAATAGGCATCGTTTAAATATAAAAAAGGAAAAAGTTTTTTGAAGAGTAATTGATTTATTAAAAAAAAGTGGAGTATGAAAAGAAAATTAGTATTGTTTTTAGCCCTGTTCTTTATTGGGATAGGGATTGTGACTGCTCAGACACAGGTGCGCGGTACCGTGGTGGACGATGCAGGTGAGCCTGTTATCGGAGCTACCATCCAGGTGAAGGGCACATTTCAAGGTACTGTATCCGATATCGACGGTAATTTCGCGCTGTCTGCCCCTGTCGGCGGTACGCTGGTGATTTCTTATGTGGGATTTCAAACACAGGAAGTGCCTGTTAGTACAAATGTAAGGGTGGTCTTGAGAGAGGATACCGGGATGCTTGAAGAGGTCGTCGTGACTGCCTTGGGTATTACAAGAGAGAAAAAATCGCTTGGCTCGGCTGTACAAGACGTAAATGCGGATGAACTGGTGAAAGCGGCATCACCCAACGTTATTTCATCTTTGAGCGGAAAAGTGGCAGGTATGCAGGTGAATCAGGCTGGGGGACAATTAGGAGCTTCGTCGCGTATCGTATTAAGAGGGAATAGCTCATTGAGGGATAACCAACCTCTTGTTGTAATAGATGGCGTACCGGTTTCCAATAGTACTACCCGTCAGAACAGTGTCGATTTTGGGAGTGGATTGAACGATGTGAATCCGCAGGATATAGAATCCGTTTCTGTATTGAAAGGTGGAGCTGCCGCTGCTCTTTACGGTATGCGCGCCGGGCATGGGGTAATTTTAATTACCACAAAATCGGGAGCAAAAGCCAAACAGGGAATTTCGGTGGACTATGATGCCAACTTTAACGCTGATCAGGTCTATGGTATTCAGCGGATGCAAAATAAGTACGGGCAGGGCTATCTTGGTGATGAATGGTTCTATAAGGAAGCCCAGGCTGACGGTTATACCGGGAGTTACCAGGAATTTGCACTTGGAGGTTACGATGATGGTTATGGATTTAAATATGTAGATGGTTTAGGGGGAGGTATTAACGATGGTGTGGACGAAAGTTGGGGTCCCCGCCTTGATATCGGTTTAATGATTCCTCAGTTCAACAGTCCTGTAGATGCAAATGGTGTTTATCAGCCTACTCCATGGGTTTCCAATCCGAATAATGTGAAAGACCTTTATCAGACAGGTTACTCCATGAGTCATAACATTTCGCTGACTTCAAATACCGAGAGAGCTACCACGCGTTTATCGTTAGGATTTCGGGATCAAAAAGGAACATTGCCGAATACCGACCTGAAAAGGTACAATGCAAATGTGAACTCGATGATGAAGATTCATGAAATGGTGGATTTTGATCTTGCGTTGAATTATGCCCGTACGGAAAGCGATAATTTGCCAGTCACCGAGTATAATGCCAGCAACCCGATGCAGTCTCTCGGTCAATGGACAGGCCGTCAGATAGACATGAAAGATCTGAAAGCCCATTGGGATGAGGATATGCCAAACGGGTATCCGTACAACTGGAACAGTAACTATCACAACAACCCCTATTGGAGTTTATATAAGAACACCAATGCTGTTCAGAAAAACAGGGTGTTCGGTAAAACCTCGTTATTTATTAAGCCAACCGAATATTTGAAATTCGAAGGCCGTATGGGGTTAGATTATTATGATTCGAAAATGAATCCGATTACCACTTACCGTTCAAATGAAGTATTAGCAGGACCAGGTCAATGGGATGGAGGCTGGTTCCGGCTGATCAATGAAAAAAATACGGAGGTGAACCTGGATTTTATTGCTTACTTCAATAAATATTTTGGAGAATTGTCCGTGAATGCATTTGTCGGTGCAAATTACAGAAATTTAGATTGGTCAAGAAACATTCTCGGAGCTAACTCACTGACAGTTCCCGACCTGTTCACGATAAGCAATGCCAAAGGCTCTCCATACACCTTCATGAGTAATTCCCGGATTCGCACCAATAGTGTGTATGCCTCTCTCTCTTTAGGGTATCGAAATTTCATTTTTATGGACGGTACTTTCAGGAAAGACTGGTCTTCCACTTTGCGAACGCCGTTTTCCTATCCTTCGGTCAGTATGAGCTTTTTACCTCTGGATGCCTTTCATCTTGATTCTGATGTCTTCACATTCCTGAAATTAAGAGCATCCTGGGCACAGGTGGGTTCAGCCACGGGCGCTTATATGATTGATCCCTATTTTACGGCAAGAGCGACACCCGTTTACGGTATTACCCAATATCATCAGGCGAGAACCTTTCCTCCTGCCACTTTGGAACCGGAAAAAGTAGAAACTTCAGAAATAGGTTTGGAAGCCAGTATGTTTAAGGGGAGGCTTGGATTTGATATTGCTTTATATAACAAAACGACCACCAATCAGATACTTTCGGTTACCGTGTCCAAGGCAACAGGATATGATGCGATGTTGGTAAATGCCGGTGACTTCAACAATAAAGGAATTGAAGTGCAATTAACGGGAACTCCGGTGAGAACCACTGATTTCGAATGGAATATAACACTCAACTGGGCGAAGGACAAAAGCAGGATCAACGAATTATATACCGATCCTAACACCGGTGAAGTGCTGGCATCGTATGAGATCGGTAACCAGTGGAGTACCCTTGTTCAGGCCCGGCCCGGAGCTCCCTGGGGAGAAATTTATGGAACCGGAATGCTTCGCAGAGAATCGGATAATGCTATCATTGTAAATGACGGAGGTCGCCCGCGTACACAAACCAACATGAAATTGGGGAATGTTACTCCTGACTGGTTAGGTGGATTACGAAATGATTTCACCTATAAAAGCTTCGGTTTAGGCTTTTTGCTTGATATGAGAAGGGGAGGAGACATCTTCAGTGTATCCAATATGTTTGGAGCCTATTCCGGTATTCTTGAATATACCGCATTAGATGATTTTCGTGAAAATGGATTGATTCTGGGAAGAGATTTCATGACCGATCAGAAATTTGTGAAAATTACGCAACTGAATGAAGACAATATTCAAAATTCGGAATTTGCCGAAAACGATATCGTTACGGGTGCTCAGGATTTCTTTGAATCCTATTACTCCAACAGGGAGTTGTCTGTTTACGATGGTTCATACCTGAAATTAAGAGAGGCTTATCTGTCGTACCAGTTGCCGAAAAAAATATTTTCCGAAACCAGTTTCTTAAAAGGAGGTACGGTCTCTTTGGTTGGCACTAATCTGGCTATTTTGTGGTTGCATAAATCCAATATGGCAGGCTTGGATCCGGAAAATACGGTAACTGCAGACAACAATGGGGTTGGATTAGAAACAACGAGTTATCCCCCTTCACGCAGTATTGGTATAAAGTTCAATTTAAAATTCTAATGTAATATATGATGAATATGAAAAAATATACAACAAGATTTGGTCTGTTATTTCTTACAATACTGTTTCTGGCAGCATGTACCGACAGATTTGAAGAAATTAATGTAGACCCGGATAGAGCGATAGATGCACCGGCAACCAATATGTTGGCTTTCGTGCTTACCCTCTGGCCCGATAGTCTGCATGATGTTTGGGCGGATATGAACGAGCCTTCGACCTATGCAGGCCATTTAGCCAAGATCCAGTATATCGATGAGGCAAAATATAACTTCAGGCCGGGGGTCGTAGAATCTAAATGGTACGATGTATATCTGACATTGAACAATGTAAATGAAATCATGGCAAAAGCAGAAGCGGATGATAATCAGAATCTGGTCGCTGTTGCCAAAATATTAAGGGCATTTTTCTTCCAAACGGCAACCGATACATGGAGAGATATACCTTACACCGATGCTTTGAAGATAAAAGAAGGTGTTCTATTGCCTAAATATGACAAACAAGAGGATATTTATCCTGCCCTGTTAGGTGAATTGAAGGAAGCAGCAGATATTTTTGCCGGTAATAGCAGCGGATCATTGGGTGATGGTGATATTCTTTTTAACGGTGATACCGAAAAGTGGGAAAAGTTCGCAAACTCGCTCCGGCTACGATTGGCGATGAGGATTTCTTCCGTAGATCAAAATCTGGCAAGCTCCACCGTTTCAGAGATACTGGGCGATCCGGCCACATATCCCGTGATGGAAAGTAATGATGACAATGCTTTCTTCTGGTGGCCGGGGAGCGATCCTTATGAGGAACCTTGGTATACCGATTACAAAGGCCGTGATGACCATTCATTAAGTGATGTGCTGGTGAATGCGTTGATCGAACTGGACGACCCACGGCTTCCCGTATACGCTTTTCCGGCAGTGTCTGATGGTGCATACAGGGGATTCACTATCGGAGCCGCTGCTCAACCTAATTTAACGACTGTCTCGAGAATTGGAGAACGTTTCAGGCTCAATCCGGCAGGTTTTACTCCTTATATGAGGTACGCTGAAGTAATGTTTCATGTGGCAGAAGCAGCTTTAAAAGGCTTCAATACAGGAGGCATCAGTGCAGAAGCTGCTTATAATGAAGCGGTAGAGGCATCATTGCTTGAAAACGGGGTTGCCGCCTCCGATATTGAAACATATCTCGCAGGAAACGGAGCATTTGACGGTACGTTAGACCAGGTCTATTTACAGGAGTGGATTGCTTTGTTCAAACAAGGCATGGAAGCATGGTCTCTTTACAGACGTACGGGAATTCCCGAAACACATTATGTGGCTCCTGCATCCGTCTATCCCGGACATAATAGTCCTCCGTTCCGGTATCCCTATCCTCAAAATGAGCTTACGCTCAATGGTGTGAATGCACAACCATTTGAAAATGAGGTTATCGATAACTTCTGGGGTAAGAAAATGTGGTGGGATACACGCGAGGGTGTAAATTAAAATATTCTATATCAGAAAAGAGAAAGTATCCGGCTTTATGTTGGATACTTTTTTAGGTGTGCCGTGCATGATTAATAAGTGGGTAGTGCAAGTACTCCTGACTTCGACACTTTTGTTTTGAAGATTTTATAACATGCTGAATATTAATACAATGATACGAGATTTGATACGACAGTAAAAGCCTTTCAATCAATGTATCATAAACTCTACATTTAAAATTAAACACGATTGAAAGGACAACGGACAGGGCTTGGAGTGATTCCCCGCCCTGTCTTTTTCTGATATGCCAATTTATCGGATAGATTTTTTGTTCCGGATTCGTTTTTTCTGATGTTGATACTGCTCGTTTCCGAATAATCTGTTGATGTTGGCAGTTATGAATGCGTACCCTGCCCGGATGTCTGTTTTTTGTCCATTTAGCCGTCAATATGTTAAGAAATAACCTTTTTAACATAATAAAATGATGAGATTAAAAAAAATGATATATTTTTGCGTTTCATAACTACAAATATTAAGTATAAATGAAGTTTGAATTAAGAAACAACAACAGGCAAATCGCCTCTTTGTTAACAAAGGTTAAC
>AGTN01691766.1_pt1 | contig 16506 bp, 10 predicted proteins | sample 314218 | NCBI WGS metagenome assembly AGTN01 (sample SAMN02954264, study PRJNA73603) | bioreactor metagenome | biome: terrestrial; feature: non-aerated bioreactor; material: poplar woody material; isolation source: poplar biomass | place: USA | collected 2006-12 | reverse complement strand
ATTATTCTGGTGGAACGAGATACCCAGAAGGGCATCGTTATAGGACATAAAGGCGAATCCCTGAAGAAACTGGGGACTATGGCGCGAAAAGACATTGAACGGTTTTTTGAGAAAAAAGTTTTTTTACAACTCTATGTGAAGGTCGAGAAGGATTGGCGAAATAGAGATAACATGTTGAAAACGTTTGGGTACAGACTCGATTAATGTGCTAATATACCCATGAGCGAATGTGATGAATATGATGATTTCATCTTTCGAACATCATCATTGAATCAGTAAATCACCACATCCATAAATCCATAAATCAATAAATCAGTAAATCAAAACATTCATTTGTTTAAGAAATATGCAAAATTTAGTAGCCATAGTAGGGCGTCCCAACGTAGGAAAATCAACCTTGTTTAACCGATTAACGCAAAGCCGTCAGGCCATCGTAACGGAAACTTCCGGTACGACACGCGACCGTCAGTACGGGAAAGTGAATTGGAACGGACAGGAATTTTCGCTGGTCGATACCGGCGGTTGGGTCGTGAACTCCGATGACGTCATGGAGGATGAGATAAACAAACAGGTGCGCATTGCCATAGAAGAGGCAGATGCCATTCTTTTTGTTGTAGATGTCATGAACGGATTAACGGATCTTGATTCAAGTGTGGCACAGATGCTGCGAAAATCGGGCAAGCCAGTGGCGGTAGTAGCCAATAAATCCGATAATTTCAATTTAGGGCATCAGTCGGCCGAGTTTTATTCGCTCGGCTTAGGTGATCCGTTCAGTGTTTCGGGCATCAATGGTTCCGGCACGGGCGACCTGCTGGATCATGTCCTCACACTTTTCTCTAAAGACAATAAAGAGGAAATACTGGACGATATTCCCAAATTTGCCGTGGTGGGACGCCCCAATGCCGGAAAATCGTCTATGATCAACGCACTTATCGGGGAGGAGAGAAGCATCGTCACCGATGTGGCAGGAACCACGCGCGATTCTATCCACATGAGGTACGATAGGTTCGGAATGGATTTTTACCTGATTGATACGGCCGGAATCCGCAAAAAAGGAAAAGTAACGGAAGACCTGGAGTATTTTTCGGTCATCCGTTCCATCCGGGTTATCGAGAACGCCGATGTTTGTATTCTTATGGTTGACGCTACGCGCGGTATTGAGAGCCAGGATTTGAATATTTTCTCCCTCATTCAGAAAAACCGCAAAGGATTGGTTGTTTTCGTTAATAAGTGGGATACGGTGGAAGAGAAAGACAACGTGGTGATCAAAACATTTGAAAATGCCATTCGTCAGCGTTTGGCGCCTTTTACCGATTTTCCCATTATCTTTGGCTCCGCGCTGACCAAACAACGTATTCTTAAAGTGATGGACACGGCTAAAGAGGTATATCAGAATAAGAAACGGAAAGTTTCAACCAGTAAACTCAACGAAGTGTTGCTGCCCATCATAGAGAAAACGCCGCCCCCGGCAAATAAAGGGAAATATATTAAGATTAAGTATATTACGCAGTTGCCCAACACGCAGGTTCCATCCTTCGCGTTCTTTTGCAATCTTCCCCAATGGATTAAAGAACCGTACAAACGGTTCATTGAAAACAGGATACGCGAGAACTGGAATTTCACCGGTACGCCCATCAATGTTTTCTTCAGGGAAAAATAAGTTTTAATTGAAAGGCGAGTTCCGCGAGAGACATCACCGATCTAAGAATTACTGTAAGGGATATTTTTCGCCTCGCAAATTTCTATCAACTTCGACTTTATTGCCCGAATATCGCTGTACTTCAGATTTTCGAGATCGATTTTGTAGTTTTTGTTATCGAGGGTAGCCATGGTGATATGGCTCAATCCGATTCCTACTTGATGAACATTATCCCAACTGATGGCGCCATCGATGCGTTGTTTCGGCAAATGAACGTGGAACTGTTCATTATTAATAACAATAATCGGTTTGGATTGTGAAACGATAAAAGTATAAACTGTAACAATCCCTACGACTGCTCCCACGATGCCGGCATAAAAAAAGAAAGTGAGAGTTTGTTCGATTAACTGATAAATAATCACTCCGGCTGAAATGCCCACCAAGTAAATGCCTGCGACAATAGCCAATACCTTCAGGTTTTTGGCGATGGAATAGGTAATCTTTAATTCATTCATAATGGCTCTGTTTATGGTTGTTTTATTTAAAACAATTTTTACAATCCAAAAGTACGGATTTTTCTTTAGATAAAGGGTCTGTATTTTTTATTTTCAATAAAACAGGCATTTATATTATTACCCTTAAATAGTATGGGCAGCGCGAGTTCAATGCGTCTATACCAGGAAAATAAAAACTATCGTATTAAATAAATAGTAAAAATTGATGAAATCCCAAAAATATTGCGTTAATTTGTATAACTTTTGACAAGATAGTGGGTCATAAAAACTGCTATCGTGTTTTAAAAAAAGAAAATTTGAAATGCAATATCCCGGCTGGAAAGGTACGGGCAAAACAAAGGGACAACGGATGAACACGAAAAACAATCTTGAGAATAACAAATTACCCGTTAACGAAGAAAAAACCGATAATAACCTGCATCCTGAAAGTGGGGAAACGGAATCGAAGGTAGAGACTGCTCAATCTGTAACTTTTCCGGAAGAGGAACCCGCGGATGAATCATCTGTAGAAGAACCACCAGTAGAAAAATCTCCTGTAGAAGAATCGCCTGTGGAGGAACCGGCGGATCCTTTAGAGGAACCCGTGGAAGAATCACCCGTGGAAGAATCACCTGTGGAGGAATCTCCTGTAGAGGAACCGGCGGATCCTTTAAAGGAAACCAGCGTAGAAGGACCTGTTGAAAATGAGGAAGTAGGGCCAATACTTGAAGAACCTGCCGAAAAAAATGAGGTTGAGCCGAAATCTGAGGAAATTGCTGCCGAAGAACTCCCAACAGAAGAACTCCCAACAGAAGAGCACCCCGAAGAAAGAGAGACCGTGGAGGGAGAAACGGTTTTGGAAGAAGCAACTGTAGATGAAGAAATTCCTGAAGAAGCAACTGCAGAGGAACACATTTCGAAAGAAACACCTGCAAAGGAAGTAGTTCCGGAAGAAACGGAAGCAGACGGAGATACTTCTATCGATTATGATTTGGAAGACGGGAATGAAAAGGAGGAAACCGAAGACGAAGAGGATGATATGGACGAAGGTGCTGTGTCGGACGATATTGGTGCAACCCTGCTTTCTGTTGAAGAGATTGTACAGCGCCTGCGTGAACTGCTGAATTCTCAAAATCCGAGACGGAAGGAAGTAGATGAGTATAAGAATCAATTCTACCGCTCCCTGCGTAATGAAACCGAAGCACAGAAACAAGAGTTCCTTTCTGCGGGCGGAGAAGAAATCGATTTCATCGCGAAAGAGCCCGAAGTATATGCTGAAGGAAAAGAATTGCTGCAGAAAATAAAAGAGAAACGAGCGGCGATCCTTGTAAAGGAAGAAGCAGAGAAAGAACAAAATGTAGCCAAGAAACTGGCTATTATTGAACAGATAAAACTACTTACCGAAGCACAGGGGCAGGGGGATTTTAATAAGACCTATCAGGAGTTCAAATCGCTTCAGCAAGAATGGAACGAAATTAAACTCGTGCCTCAGTCAAAAGTAAACGAGTTGTGGAAATCATATCAGCGTTATGTGGAAAAATTCTATGATCTGGTACGCATTAACAACGAGTTTAGAGAATATGATTTCAAGAAGAATCTGGAACTGAAGACGGAATTGTGCGAAGCGGCGGAAAGACTGGATGACGAACCGGATGTGGTGTCGGCTTTCCACCAATTGCAAAATCTGCATCAGGAGTGGAGGGAGATTGGCCCGGTTTCCAGAAAAGACAGGGAAGAGATATGGAATCGATTCAAAGAAGCTTCAACCCTTATCAATAAGAAATATCAGGCCCATTTTGAGGGGTTAAAAGAGAAAGAAGACGAAAATCTGGAATTGAAAACAGCTTTGTGCGAGAAGCTTGAAACAATTGATTACAGCCAGATCAACACCATTAAAGACTGGAATAATAAAGTAAAAGAAGTCCTTGAAATACAGACCCAATGGCGTCAAATTGGCTATGTCCCCAGAAAATGGAATACGAAAATATATAAACGTTACCGTGCCGCGTGCGATCTGTTTTTCAAGACCAAGAACGATTTTTATAAATCTCTTCGTGGAGAGATGGACGAGAACCTCAAGAAAAAAATAGCCCTCTGCGAACGCGCCGAAGCAATGAAGGACAGTCAGGACTGGAAGAAAACCACCCAGGATATGATTGATATTCAGAAAGAATGGAAAAGTATCGGCATTGTTCCTCATAAATATGTCGACAGTGTCTGGAAACGATTTATCACTGCGTGCGATTCCTTTTTTGAACAGAAGAAAATGCATACTTCGTCACAATATGAAGAAGAAGCTCAGAATCTGGAAGCCAAAAGAGCCATAGTTGATAAGATCAATAAATTGGAGACTTCTTTGCATGTAGAAGAAGCATTGCCTTTACTTCGTGAATGGATGGATGAATGGTATGCCATCGGGCACGTTCCGTATAAAATGAAAGATCGGTCTTACCGGGAGTTTTATGATGCGACGGAAGCTCAGTTCGACCGATTGAATATAGACAAGGCGGACCGAAAGCTGGAAAGCTTCAAAACCAATATTTCCGATATGGCAAAATCGGGGAATGCCAAAAGTCAACTGCTCCGTGAACGTGAAAAGCTGATGCGTCAGTACGAACGCATGAAAAATGAAGTGCAGACATACGAAAATAATATCGGATTCCTTTCGGTCTCTTCTAAAAAGGGCAATCATCTTGTGGACGACATGAACCAGAAAGTAGAGAAAATCAAGTCGGAACTACAGTTGATTATCAAAAAAATTGATGCGATAGATAGGGAACTGATTTAATCAATTGACTGCGAAATATATTTTATCAGTAGGAGCTGCTTCGGCAGCTCTTTTTTTATTTCCCCGCAAAGAACAAAAGCAATGTATGACGAATTCTTATTATTTTTTGATACAAAAATTTCATTAAAATTATTTATTCTCTTCTTACTTTGAGGTGCAAACGCATAAAATAATTAATGCATGAAAAAGAAAGCATATCTATTATTCCGGTTGATTATCGCGACAATCGTTCTTATATCTTGTAAAAATACGGCTATACGTGAGAAAGAGGATAGTGTTGATAATTTTCCCGAAATGATGGTACCATTAGCCGACCCTTTTATTCTGTTACATGAAAACATGTATTATGCTTATGGAACCGGTGCGAAAGACGGAATAGAAGTAATGACTTCGGATGATCTAAAAACCTGGAAAAAGTCGGATACCTCTCAGAACGGTTTAGCTCTTCACAAGAATGATTCTTACGGTGAAAGATGGTTTTGGGCTCCGGAAGTCTATCATGTGAATAATAAATTCTATATATACTACTCTGCTGAAGAACATATCTGCGTAGCTGTTTCAGATTCCCCTTTGGGCCCTTTCAAACAAGAAATTAAGAAGCCGATGTTGGAAGGTGAAAAAGCCATAGATAATTCCTTGTTTATAGACGACGATGGAATACCTTATTTATTCTTTGATCGGTTTAACGATGGCCTTAACATCTGGGTGGCGGAACTGGAAGATGACTTGATGACCCTCAAGAAGGAAACGATGCATCCATGCATTCATGTTTCCCAGGAATGGGAGACCGTGTGGCCAAGAGTAAACGAAGGAGCTTTTGTAATAAAACACAATGGCACCTATTATCTGACCTACTCTGCCAATAGTTATGAAAGCCCATTTTATGGCATCGGCTGTGCTACCGCTACCGATATCATGGGTGAATGGACAAAATACCCCCACAATCCGTTGCTCCAAAAACCGGGAGATTTGGTCGGAGTGGGGCATAGCTCCATGTTCAAAGACAAAAACGGAGACTGGAAGATTGTATTTCATGCGCATCAAAACGATTCTAACATTCATCCCCGCAATATGTTTATAAGTTCCATAGGTTTTAAAAATGTAAACGGTCTCGATGAATTGTATATAGATTCCGCTTACGAAACCCCGGTGCTTAGCGCGGAATGATCGTTCCTACGTTGTCTCCACAACTCCCATAGGGGATAAAGGATAGAAGTCGCTTCCATTACCATACAAAATGACAGGATGGCGTAGATAAAAGAAAAATAAAATGCGTTACCTAAACAAATCAACTATTTCGTTAAGCCAAATGAGCAGAGCCAAGCTTGCTTGAGCTATGCCATGGCGAGAACTTTTTCGGCCTTGAATTCCGGGATGTTTATCCCGATGCGGTCACTTTACCGCGATGTATGATCTCTCAAAGCAAATGCCGGACAAGGTAGAAAAAATGAAAAAGATGTGGCATAAGTGGGTAAAGAATTCGATAGTCGAAGCGGATTGGGCGAAAATTCAAGAGCTGGAAAGAGCTCAAAGAAAAAAGAACTGAATATATAAAAAGATACATACCATAGTGTCAATAATAAAAAAACCGTATGCATACAATGAAGCCAATAATATTACCAAAGCTGTTTTTATCTGTAATTTTATTAGCAGCTTCATTTTCACAAGCAGAGGCTCAAATACCACAGGGAATGTCGAGATCCGAAATAGAGTCGGGCCTTACGTCGCATGATCCGTTCAGGTCCGGCGCAGCCGTGATCTCATAGATTGGGAGTACGTACGGCGGGGTAGTTCATTATGTTAAGATGGATGATGAACGTGCCTGAAACGGGTTAAAATAAATGGATTAGAGCCTGTCCTGTGGTGGGGATTATATATTTTTATTGCTTTGGATCCTTTTTATAATCTGCTTCTTGATCTGCTCCAGAAGGGGTCGGATTAGAATGAATAGTATGCCGGGCTGAGTTGCCAATATTCTTTCCTGGGCCCTTCCTTAATTCTTCAATTTCATTTATCAAATTCGTGTTTTCAATTCGTATATATTGACTTTCGGAAGTTTGGACGGCAAGTTGTTTGGTGAGGTCTTTCACTTCGGAATGCATCTTCTCTATAAGGTCGGTTAATGGTTTTAAGTCTGGCGAGGATGATGCATGAATGCTTGCCGCCGGGTGGGTTTCTTCTTTAAACATGGTTCCTTTGCCTAAAATAAACCAATCGCAACTTATTTCGAATTGTTCACATACATTTTTGATGAAATCGAATTTCGGCGACTTTCCGTTGTCGACGTAATTACGAATATTCGCTTCGCTCGTCCCAACCATCGATGCAAAACGAGTTTTATTACCATCTGCAAACACTGTTACGAGTTCCGATATCCTTTTTGATATACTACTAACTTCAGGCAAGCGAATATTATTACGGTTTTAACTAAAAATATTTCGTTTTTGCTTGTATAATACGAAATTTATTTCGATATTTGCAAAACCTTTCAATAGTGAAAGCTTGCAAAAGTAGGTATTTTTTTGAATATGGGAACAACAAAAAATGAAAAACTAAAAAAAATACTCGTTCCAGCGGGCGTGAAAAAACAGTTAAAAGACGCATTTGGCGTTTCTTACCCTACTGTACGATCTGCATTAAACGGTGTTACGCAGTCTTATGTGAGTCATTCCATCCGGGAATCAGCTATAAAAGAATATAATGGTGTTGAAATTAATGAATGTCATGAAAACAAAAGTTATTTTGATTAACTCGGCATTGTCTTTTTATCTTCCTACGCATTGATACGAAAAAAAGTAATTTCTTGGCTCTATTGATAGTAATAGGCTTATTTTCTGTTTTTTAAACGGCTTCCATCTACGTGGGGGATAATGCTGAGTTTTGAGTTATTTACACTCAGATATAAATTAATTAAATACCTGGAGAAAAGTTAAAGCTTATATACCAAGCTCTATTTAGTAATTATTATCATTTAATATTGAAATCTATGCAAATTGAATTTAACATGAGAAGGAGGCATTGGCATATCATACAGACGATGTTGATGCTGATTGTTCTTTGTATATCCTGCAAAGACGATAATTCCGACACGGATCCACATTCAAAGCCTTTCGATCCTTCGATGCCGGTGGTGGTTTCCGATTTCACACCGAAAGAAGGAGGAGCCTATCAGAAGATGGTTATTTACGGAGATAATTTCGGTAATGACTCCTCCTTGGTAAAGGTCACGATCGGAGGTAGACAAGCTACTATTATCAGTGTTAAGGGTAATAGTATCTATTGTTTTGTTCCTACAGGCGCCTTTTCCGGAGAAATTACAGTTGCTGTTGGTGAAGGTGATAACGTGAAAACGGTTACAGCCCAGACAATTTTCGACTATCAGAAGAAAATGGTAGTGGGTTCCCTGGTAGGTTATCGTAACGAGTATGACAACCAGGGTTGGAAAGACGGGCCGTTCGAGACTGCCGCCGGATTCCGTAACGACGGATGCATGGTGTTCGATCCGCTGAATCCCCATCATCTTTACGTGGTATATGATGGTGCCGACATCCAATTATTGGATTTGGAGAAACGGGAAGTATCTACTCCCATCCACCGCTCTTCATTCGGTGATTGGCGTTTACGCAGCATCGATTTTACCAATGACGGTGAGTATATGGTGGTATCTGTCGATTTTGACGGCTGGGGAACCGGGACGAGTCCCAGTGTGTATCTCTTGAAACGGAACGCCGACGGTACATTTACCGACCAGGGAGGTCCCCAGGTGGTGGCCGGCTATAAGCAGTGTAACGGTGCTGCTCTTCATCCGGTGAACAACAATGAGCTGTATTTTAACAGCTACGAGCGCGGACAGGTTTTCCGTATGGATATATCAAAATATTTTGAGACTATCAACAGCGGTGGAAATTGGGATCCGTACTACAAGCAGATAGGTGGTAACTATACGGAGTTGTTCACCATTCAGGATACCGGCTGGGAATTTAAGATCCATATGCACCCGACCGGTAATTATGCCTACATTGTAGTAATTAATCAGCACTATATTCTACGCACTGACTATAACTGGGCTGAGAAGCGTTTTGCTCCTGCTTATGTTGTGGCCGGTCAGGTACGCAGTCCTGCTTGGGTGGATGGCACCGGTACCAGCGCCCGTTTAAACAGGCCTTATCAGGGAGTGTTCGTGAAGAACCCCGATTATGTTGCTGACGGGAGAAGCGACGAATATGATTTCTACTTCAGCGATAATCAGAATCATGCCGTTCGTAAACTGACGCCGGAAGGTATCGTAAGTACGTATGCCGGGCGCGGACGCACGGGCGCGGCTTCCGATAACAACGTTTGGGGCACGGAGGACGGTGACTTGCGTGAAGTGGCGCGTTTTCGCGATCCGACAGGAATTGCCTATGATGAGGCAAGCAACACTTTCTATATTCTGGATACGGTAGGGCGTAAAATACGTACTATTTCCATGGAAGAAGAAACTACAATAGATCTGGAAGACACTGAAGAAGAATCTAACGAATAAACACACAATAAATAAACAAAATGAAGAAATATTTGATCATGGTTGTCATGCTCCTGTGTCTTCCTCTAAATATACTGGCACAGGGAACGGTGACTGTAAGCGGTACTGTTACTGATACCCAAGGTGAACCGATGATTGGTGTGAATATATCTGTGATGGATGTACCGGGTTTGGGTACCATTACCGACTTTCAGGGGCATTATCAACTTAAGATGGAGCCTTATCACAAGCTGGTATTCACGTATATCGGTTACAAGAGTGTAGAGATACTGGTGAAAGATGAGTATGCTATTGACGTACAGATGGAAGAGGCGGAAGCGAGTGTGTTGGACGAAGTGGTGGTAACCGGTTTGGGTACACAGAAGAAAATTACGGTTACCGGTGCCGTTACAAATGTAAAAGTGGACGAATTGAAACATTATTCTACTTCCAACCTGTCAAATGCCCTGGCCGGAAATGTGCCGGGCATCATAGCCATGCAGACTTCCGGACAGCCGGGTAAGAATACCTCCGAATTTTGGGTTCGCGGTATATCTACATTTGGAGCCAGTAATAGTGCTCTGATCCTGGTTGATGGATTCGAGCGAAATAATCTGGACGAAATCAATATTGAGGATATAGAATCGTTCACGGTATTGAAGGATGCTTCGACTACCGCTATTTATGGTTCGAAAGGCGCCAACGGGGTAATATTGATTACCACCAAACACGGTAAGGCAGGTAAAGTGGACATCAGCGTGAAGGTGGAGACTTCGTATAACGGTCGCACCATTACGCCGGAGTTTGTAGATGGTAATACGTATGCCAATCTGGCCAATGAAGCTCGTGTTACACGTAATTTGGGCGTACTTTACCAACCGGAAGAGTTGGAGATTCTCCGGTTGGGATTGGACCCCGATCTGTATCCGAATGTTGATTGGATGGATGTGTTGCTGAAAGATGGCGCCGGGAGCTACCGTGCTAACCTGAATCTGAGCGGTGGAAGTTCTACTACGCGTTATTATGTCTCCGCCAGCTATGTAGAAGATGTAGGCATGTATAAAACCGATGAAACATTGAGAAAAGATTATGATACGAACGCCAATTACAGACGTTGGAATTATCGGTTGAATGTGGATATGGATATCACAAAAACCACTCTTCTAAAGGTTGGCGTATCCGGATCATTGACAAAACGTAATAGTCCGGGATTGGGAGACAACGATGTATGGGGAGAACTTTTCGGATATAATGCTATCAGTACCCCGGTACTCTATACCAATGGACGTGTTCCGGCATTGGGAACAGGAAACAAGACAAACCCGTGGGTAAGCGCCACGCAAACAGGTTATAATGAAAACTGGGACAATAATATTCAGACGAATGTAACGTTGGAGCAGAATTTCGATTTTATAACCAAAGGATTGCGGTTTGTTGGGCGTTTCGGGTATGATACGAATAACAGTAACTGGATCAATCGTCGTCGTTGGCCGGACCAGTGGAAGGCATTAAGCCGCGATCCTCAGGACGGAGAAATAGTATGGGATCATGTTGCAAGTGCGAGTGATATGTATCAGGAAAGCGGAGCATCGGGTGATCGGCGTGAATTTTTAGATCTGTTGCTAAGCTGGGATCGTAGTTTCAAAGATCATCATATGGGTGTTACGGTTAGGTATACGCAGGATACGAAAGTACAGACCGTTGACTTGGGTACGGATCTTAAGAACGGAGTAGCCCGTCGTAATCAGGGACTTGCAGGACGCGCCACATATAACTGGAACTATCGTTATTTCTTTGATTTTAATTTCGGCTATACCGGTTCCGAAAACTTTGCCGTGGGACACCAATATGGGTTTTTTCCTGCTTATTCTGCCGCTTGGAATGTGGCAGAAGAACCCATCATCAAGGATAATCTGAAATGGTTGGAGATGTTCAAGATACGTTATTCCCATGGTAAAGTCGGGAATGATAATATGGATGACCGGTTCCCGTATTTATACACCATCTCGGGGGGCGCAGCCGGTTACAATTGGGGAACAGCTTCCTATCCCAAATCGTATGGTGGTACGCACTATACCCAGGTGGCTTCTCCGTATGTTACATGGGAAGTCGCTACCAAGGACGACCTGGGAGTGGACATTTCGTTGTTCAATAACCAGTTTTCCGCAACGGTGGACTACTTTTACGAAAAGCGTACCGGTATTTACATGACACGTAATTATTTACCGTTAATCACCGGTTTGGAAAGCAATCCGAGTGCTAATGTGGGTGCTGTCCGTTCAAGAGGTTTCGATGGAAACTTCGAATTGAAAGAAAACATTGGGGATGTAAATATTACCGTCCGGGGTAATATGACTTACAGCAAGAATGAAGTATTGGAAAAGGACGAAGAAAATAAGGCCTATCCGTATCAATATGAACGGGGGTACAGGGTGGATCAACAGAAAGGTTTGATTGCCCTGGGATTGTTTAAAGATTATGATGATATCCGCAACAGCCCCAGACAGGAATTTGGTATTGTTCAGCCGGGTGATATCAAGTACAAGGATGTCAATGGCGACGGTGTTGTCAATGATGGGGACAGGGTAGCTATCGGTGCTACAACACGTCCGAATCTGATTTATGGTGCCGGCGCTTCGTTTGCCTGGAAAGGATTCGATTTCAATTTTCACTTCCAGGGAGCGGGTAAGTCCACTTTCCCCATATTGGGTAAAAATGTGTTTGTATTCAGAGAAAATGATTGGGGAAACGTGATGAAAGGCCTCCTCGAAGACCGGTGGGTAGACGCGGAAACGGCAGCAAAACTCGGCATTGCGGCCAATGAGAATCCGAATGCTTCTTATCCCCGCCTCAGTTACGGTGTAAACAGTAATAACGAGCAATCTTCCACTTTCTGGTTGCGCGACGGCCGTTACCTTCGTCTGAAGAATGTAGATATAGGGTACACGTTACCGAAATCCGTAACCAATAGATATCACTTCAATAATATCCGTGTGTTTATAACCGGTTCGAACCTGCTTACCTGGTCGAAGTTCAAACTATGGGATCCGGAATCGACACAACCACGCGGTGAAGAATATCCGTTGACAAAATCAATTACAATTGGATTAAGTGTTAACTTATAAAATAAAAAAGATTATGATAAAGAAATTTTCCATATTACTGTTGACTGTATTCGGTATGGGGCTCATATTCTCCTGTTCTGACTATCTGGACTCAGACAAGTATTTTAAAGACCGTACAACATTGGAGACGGTTTTTACAGACAGAGAGCGTACGGAAGAATGGTTGGCTTACGCCTATTCCTTCCTCAATGGAGCATGTGCGGATATTATCGCCAAAGCCGGTGATGGCAGTCCTCATGTCTATGACGACGCGATGTATTTCGGTGACCGGGATGTTAAATATGATCCGAAAGACGCATGGGATCTCTCATACAACAAATTCAGGCTGGGCGAATACAACGAAAACGAATACAATCAAGTCTGGCCCCGTTGCTACCAGGGTATTTATCAGGCTTCCGTCTTTATTCACAATATTGATATGAACCCCACTATGAGGCCGGAAGAAAAACTGGACTACAAAGGGCAGGCCCGCTTCGTTCGCGCATACTTCTATTGGCTTTTGCTCCGTAAATACGGCCCTGTGCCAATAGTACCGGATGAAGGGATAGATTACACCCAGAGTTATGATGATATTGCGACTCCACGCAGTTCATACGAAGAAGTAGCTGATCTTATCAGCAACGAGATGGTGCAGGCGGCCAGGGAATTACAATATCTTAGGCGTACCGATAATGAGAATATTTCCCGTCCCACTAAAGGAGCCGCATTGGCTACCCGTGCTTATGCGCTGATATTCGCTGCAAGCCCGTTGGCAAACGGAAACAATGACGAGTTTGCGCAGGCATTGGTCGATGACCAGGGACGCCGTCTTCTTTCTCAGGACTACAATGAAGATAAATGGGCGAAAGCTGCCGCGGCATGTAAAGATGTGATGGAGCTGGGAGTGTATGATCTCTATTATGCGGCTTTCTCGTCAACAGACAATGGGCCTCACGACCGGCCGACACTCGTACCTCCGTCCGATCCTGTTTTCTCTAATCAGGACTGGCCAAATGGATGGAGAAATATTGATCCGTTCAAGTCTTACCGAAACTTATTCACCGGAGCTGTATCCCCTGTTGACAACTCGGAATTGATCTTCTCAAGGGTGCACAATACGGCAGAGGTTGCAGCAATGGTTATGCACCAGATGCCGCGCGATTTCGGTGGATGGAACACGCATGGTCTGACACAGAAGATGGTGGACGCATACTATATGAATGATGGTGTCGACGCACCTGGGAAAGACAAGGAAATAGGGCGTGGTGACGGTTCCGAACGTGTAACAGGCTATACCACGCAGGCAGATGTTGAAGCGGGACGTTACGCACCACTGGGTCCCGATGTTTCTTTGCAATACGCGAACCGCGAACCCCGTTTTTATGCTTCCGTAGCATATAACGGTGCTGTCTGGCATTACCTGAGCCGCACGGAACCCGGTGACCGCCACCGTCAGACATTCTATTACCGGGGTGGCGGTAACGGGTTCATGAACTCTCCGTTCCATCTGCGTACCGGTATAGGGGTGATGAAATATGTCAACCCGGAAGACGCTCCCGGTAATATCCGGGCTAAAGCGGAACCGGCTATACGTTATGCCGATATCCTGTTGCTCTACGCCGAAGCGTTGAATGAACTCGATGGTTCTTATAATATTGAGTCATGGGATGGTTCAACAACCTACACCATTAGCCGTGATATTGACGAAATAAAGAAAGGTGTACACCCCGTGCGTATTCGCGCCGGTCTGCCCGACTATACAACCTCAACGTATGGCAATAAAGACGAATTGCGTAAAGCCTTGAAACGTGAACGGATGATAGAATTGCTGGGTGAAGGTAAACGTTACTTCGACCTCCGTCGCTGGAAAGATGCTCCTGTAGAAGAGGCTCTTCAGATTTATGGTTGTAATGTGATTATGAATGCAGAGTACAGGGAAGAATTTCATCAACCTGTAGCTATATTTAATCTGTCCTCCACTTTCTCACCCAAGCTTTATTTCTGGCCGATCAGGCATGACGAATTGAAACACAACAAACGCCTGACCCAGACTCCGGGATGGACATCTTACGATTAATTTCTAAAACAGAGGAATATATGCAAAAGATATATACATTATTAGTCCTAACAGCAGTAATTCTGCTGGGGACTTCGTGTAACGATGAATGGAAAGACGAACAATACGAACATTACATAGCTTTCCGTTCTCCATTGAACAGCAAGGGGGTAACCGAGATATACGTTCCTTACAGCCGTAAGGGTGCTGATGGCAGCTACCTTACGGGAGAAGGCCGGTCTAACTATCAACTTCCGATGATTGTCAGCGGATCTACTGTTAATCAGCAGAATATCAAAGTGCATGTAGCACATGATCCGGATACGTTAAACACCTTGAATATAGCCCGATTCCAGAGTCGTACCGATTTGTTCTATCACGATATGGGAAAAGAAGATTATGTCACTTTCCCTGAAACTGTAGATTTTAAATCCGGAGAGGATGTCAGCCTACTGGATATCAACTTCGACTTCCGCGGTATAGATATGTCGGAGAAATGGGTGCTCCCATTGACGGTAGTGGACGATCCTTCTTACGACTATCAATCTCATCCGCGTAAGAATTATGCCAAAGCCATACTGAGAATTATGCCGTTTAATGATTTTTCGGGTGTCTATTCGGGAACAGCGTTGATGAACTATGTCAAGGGTGAAGAAGGAAGCGGTTCTATTGTGGCCAATGATATTACCGGATACGTCGTAAACGATAATACGGTATTCTTTTATGCCGGAACCATCGATGAAGATCGTACCGATCGCAGTAATTACAAGGTATTCGCTGAATTTTCAGGAGGTGATACCGGTGGGGTTGTCAACTTTTTTGCTGATAATCCGGAGTTGAATTTCGTGAACAATAACGAAGCTTCATATCGTATTCTCGAAGAGATGGATGCCACCCGGCCATATTTGATGCGTCGTTACGTAATCATCAACAATATTGATTATGAATACACAGACTATACCTCTGTACCAGGATCAGGTATTACATATACCGTAAGAGGAGCTTTAACTCTCGAACGTGTGATCAACACGCAGATTCCGGATGAAGATCAGGCTATTGAGTGGTAAGATAATTTCATCAAAAAGGCTGTCTCAGAATAAACTTTGAGATAGCCTTTTTACATCTTTTACAAAATGAACTGTTTTACGGTTTTAAAAATTTATTGATACATTTTGGGTATTTATTGATACGGAAATTTTAATGCAATCAAATAAAAGACGGTAATTTTAATGGCTGCAAAACCGTTACCTCTATGAAAGTCCTTTTTACGGCATTGGGTGTGCTACAGCTACCGATATTATGGGCGAGTGGACAAAATACCCCACAATCCGCTGTTGCAAAAACCGGGTGAATTGGTGGGAGTTGGTCATAGTTCCCTGTTCAAGGATAAAAAGGGAGACTGGAAGATTGTTTTTCACGCTCATCAAAACGATTCTACCATCCATCCCCGGAATATGTTTATAAGTTCGGTTGGTTTTAAAAACGTAAACGGTGCCGATGAGTTATATATTGACCCAAATTTTGATACTCCTGTGCTTGCTGTTGATTCGAATAATTATGAGAATAAATAATTACCAATTAACCGCAATGGCTTTATAATTAGCCATCGTTATATATTTTAAATAATTTTTAATAGTGACTCCCATGGTTATTCATTGTACGTTTTATTATATCTTAAGGTTTGTAAATTAGACAAATAGAATAATTGATTGATTTCTGATATATTTTGAGACGATTATAGTATGGCTAATGTAAAGAAAAGAGTTCTTTTGCTAAAAAGTGAAAATAATATTCTAAGGAAACTTTTATCAGTACTGTATATGAAATAAAAATGCAAAGCCAGGAAACAGGGTTTTAATATTTTGTAAATGCTGACATCTGATTTTCATGATAAAATTATCCATGTAATTATAATGAAAAT
>AGTN01032973.1_pt1 | contig 16510 bp, 12 predicted proteins | sample 314218 | NCBI WGS metagenome assembly AGTN01 (sample SAMN02954264, study PRJNA73603) | bioreactor metagenome | biome: terrestrial; feature: non-aerated bioreactor; material: poplar woody material; isolation source: poplar biomass | place: USA | collected 2006-12 | reverse complement strand
CATTAATGAATCGGCATACAATGCAGTAGCGCTGGATGCCAGTGTGCAACACAACTCCACGGCCAACCTGGCGGGCATGCTGAATAAGGTGTCTGGCGTCAGGATCCGTGAAACCGGTGGGGTAGGGTCTGAAATGCAGGTAATGATGGACGGCTTCAGCGGGAAACATGTGAAGATCTTTATCGACGGAGTTCCTCAGGAGGGCGTGGGAGCGTCGTTCGGATTGAATAATATCCCCGTGAACTATGCCGAGCGTATAGAGATATACAAAGGGGTAGTTCCCGTAGAGTTCGGTACGGATGCCATAGGCGGCGTAATCAATATTGTGACCAGGAAGAATTTCAACAAGAAATGGCATCTGGATGCTTCCTATTCGTACGGTTCATTCAATACGCATAAATCTCACGTTAACTTCGGACAAACATTCGGTAGCGGGCTGACCTATGAGATCAACGCGTTCCAGAACTATTCGGACAATAACTATTACGTGGATACGCCTGTAAAAGAATTTCTTTCGGACAAAGAAAGTAGTTTGGACCTTTCGAAGATAGAGCGGGTAAAACGTTTCCACGATACGTATCACAATGAAGCCGTAATAGGGAAAATAGGCGTGGTCAACAAAAAATGGGCGGACCGGCTGATGTTCGGTGTCACGTATTCCCAAGTCTATAAGGAGTTGCAGAATGGTGTGCGTCAGGAGGTTGTTTTTGGCGGAAAATACCGGAAAGGATATTCGATGATGCCGTCTGTCGAATATCGGAAAAAAGATCTGATTGCTGAGGGATTGGACGTCATGTTTACGGCAAACTACAATCAAAATATTTCCCATAATGTCGATACCGCCTCCTATGAATATAACTGGCGTGGGGAAAAACGCCGGATGGCATCACCCGGGGAACAGTCTTTCCAGCATATACGATCGGATAATGATAATTGGAACGGAACGCTTACGGTGGATTATCATATCGATCGTATACATACTTTTACTTTTAACAATGTAATGAATTCTTTTCGCCGTTCGAATACCTCGCTTTTGACTCCCGACGCGCAGACGGATCCGATCCTGAAAGAGACTCAGAAAAATATCAGCGGTCTTTCTTATCGCTGGATGCCAAGCTCAAAATGGAATGTATCGGCGTTCGGAAAGTATTATTATCAGTTTGTTGCCGGTCCTCTTGCAACGTCCGACCGGTTGGATGATTTCATAAGGGCTACAAGTACAGTTAGCACAACCGGATATGGATTGGCCGGAACGTATTTTATTCTCCAAAACGTACAGTCGAAACTGTCTTTTGAAAGAGTCTATCGGTTACCGTCGAATGAAGAAATGTTCGGAGATGAAGATCTGGAAACGGGCGATATCTCCTTAAAACCCGAAAATAGCGACAACCTGAATTTGAATGTCAGTTACAATGAAACGTTCGGGTTACATTCCGTATATGTTGAGGGTGGATTCATTTATCGCGATATTAAAGATTATATTCAGCGTAGTATTCAAACATTGAGTGGCGGTAAATATGCCGCCGGTTACAAAAATTACGGTAAGGTCTTGACGAAAGGCTATACGGTTACGGCCCGCTACGATTTTTCAAACCGGCTGAGTGTGGGAGCTACCTTTACCGAAATCAATACCCGTGATAACGAAAAGCTGACTTCGGACGGAGGTGAGAACCGCGCATACCGTACACGAATGCCGAATGTCCCTTATGTATTTGCCAATTCCGATGTGACATTCTATTGGCCCGGTCTGGGCGAAAAAGGCAATCTGTTGACGACCGCTTACAATAACTTTTATGTGAAGGAGTTTCCTCTTTATTCGGAAGCTTTCGGGAGTGAGGCAAGACGAATAGTGCCTACACAGTTTTCCCACAATATAAGCATCTCCTATTCGATGAAAAACGGGCGTTACAATGTGTCGTTCGAATGTCAGAACATCACCGATGCAGAGCTGTATGATAACTTCAGCTTGCAGAAGGCCGGAAGGGCTTTTTACGGGAAACTGAGGGTTTCGTTATAAATATAAACAGCGTCATTGCAACTTTAACTGTTAAGCAGTTACATATATTCATTATCAATTTAAACATCATAAAATATAAGACAAAATGAAAAAGAATTTTTTACTATATCTTACTGCGGCCTTTGTGCTGGCGGGATTGACATTTTATTCGTGTGACAACGATGATCCGGGAATCGATAATGGTGGTGACGATGAAGAAGAAGTCATTTCCAATTACGTGATCGCTACGACTTCTGAAGCTACTTCCGGCAATTCCTATCATCTATTGACTTCCGATAAATTGAATGACGGAACCATCACTTCCGTCAATAACGGCTTTGAGGTTGAGAGCGGAACCTACTGGGTATATTATCAAGATAAGTATTTGTTCCGTTTGGTATATAATCAAGGCAATCCCGGTGTCAGTTCTTCTTATGTTTTGAATAATCAGGGGGGAGTTACCGTACGTAACAAAGTATACGAAATAAAAAGGTTAACTTCTTACGGAACATATAAAAACTATATCATCACCTCTTCTACCGGTGATTTAGGAACAGAATATGCGGATGAGAACGGTTACCTGCCGAAAGGGTTCCTATTCTCTTATCTCGATGTGGAGAAAGAAACCTACTCTTCAAATAGCGAAGTGATTATGTCTGAGAATTATCTGGGTAATGGAGAGTTTGTCACGTTGGCCGGTATTCTGGAAGCGAACGATAAAGTCTATTCAGCTCCCATTCCCATGGGTTTGAGCCAATACGGTGTAAAAGCCGAAGGAGGGATATTTGTGAAATATCCCGATTTGGTAAAAACGGAAGACGGGGGCAGTGCCAGTAGCGCTTATAAAAAAGGAGAATTGCAATGGACGCAGTATCCTAACGAAGCGTGGGTGGCTATCTATGATAACCAGACGCTTACGGATCCTACATTGATAAAAACCGATAAGATCAGTTATGCTTGCGGACGTAGTCGTTCCCAATACTATCAAACAACCTGGGCTGCAGACAATGGCGATGTGTATGTATTCTCACCGAGTTATGCAAAAACCATGACGGACGATAAGCAAAAAACAACGTTGCCCGCAGGAGTTGTCCGGATTAAAGCAGGGACTGAAGAATTTGATAACGATTATTATTGCAATCTCGAAGAATTAACAGGCGGTAACTCATTCCTGCGTTGCTGGCATCTTACGGACGATTATTTTTTGCTGTTAATGTATGATGTTCCTTTTACGGAAGGGTTTAATGCAACGACCACAGTCGCTTCGCGCCTGGCCATCTTCAAAGGTGAAAGTAAAAAACTTACTTATGTGACAGGGTTGCCCTCTCCGGAAGATATTAGCGGTTTTGCAAATACCCCCTATACGGAAGACGGGACTGCTTATGTGGCTGTTACTACATCCGAAGGTAGTTCTCCCGCGGTTTACACTATCGATCCCGCAACGGCCGCAGCCACGAAAGGCCTTACCGTACAAGTGAAACAAATTGATGCTATCGGTAAACTGACCGTTGCGGATTAGAAATAATTTTTCTCATAGATAATTTCTTCATTGCAGAGAAGAAAATGCGTAAATACAGATCTTAATAATATCCTCCCTGGTTCCTTAGTTGAAACGGAGCAGGGAGGATTATTTATTTTCATTATCAACCGGTCGGCATACGACGTATATTTTCAATACAAATAAATCCCTGCTTCCAATAAATATAAAATGATTAAAACAATAATCGATCTGGCGCAATTTTTGTATACTATTGCACCGTTACTCTTTTCTCTGGCCGTTCTTACCCTGTTGTGCATTTTATTGTCGAAATCGATAAAAAAACATGCAACCGCCTATTACATCGTACTTTCCATACCGTTCTTTTTAGTCGCAATCCCTTTCATCGGCAGGTTATTGGGATTCGAAGCATTTAATCTTGTCGCCATCCCGTTTCTGGGACAAATTCTGCGGGATTACATCCATATGGGGACGTTCGGATTTCCGTTGCTCCTCATCATCATGTATGTGGGAGCGCTACATCCTAAAATACCGGGAGTAAAAAGGCTTCTCAACATACGCAAAGAATTATCCATCATATCGGGATTCCCGGTATTGACGCATTCTCTGGTCCGGGTTATAGGCATTTTCCCAAATTCGCTCAAGTTCTTCACCAATAATGCAGAATATATGGAAACCACACCGGTTACCAATGAACTGGGTGCAGGAATAAGCAGTTTTAGTTTTGTCCTCGGTATCGTATTGTTGGCGATATTCCTTCCCCTTTGGATCACCTCTTTCGATTCCGTACACAAACGCATGGGAAACGCAAGATGGAAAAAAATCCAAAAATGGGCGTACGTACTGTATGCGGCATTATTTATCCATGCCATGGGCATACAGGTAGGGTATCTGCTGAATCCAAGGGTCAGGAATGTGGAAAACCCGGCAACCGTGGAAGCAACAGTAGCACAAAGACAAACACGTGGCAGCACTCTTAATACCCCAACCGAAAAGCAAAACGGGCGTGGAAGTGAAAATGCAGCACAGGTCACCGGCGGACAACAAAGACAAAGCGACGCCGGAAAACCGGCAACCGCAAGGGAACAAAGGGGACAAGACCTGAAACCGGCAAAAGGCGGCGGACACGCCCCGGGCAAAGGTTTTGCCGATATCAAAGTAAGTGTAAGAGTAAAACAATACATCCACATCGTTTCCCTTATCCTGATTTTCGGTTCATATCTGTACTTCAGGGTAAGAAAAGCGAAAAAGAAATCGCGTCGCGCGAAAGTATAACGTTTACGCCTGATATCCGGAAGCTTACGAAAAAAGAAAATGAAAGGAACGAAAAAATTAAGAGCATTTTTACTGTTACCGGGGCTGTGCCAGATTTTATCCGCACAACCGAGCCAGGTTATAACCCCCATTGAGGAGTCGGCACGGCTGCTATTCGATATTGAACAATATGATTTGGCGCATGATGGGAAACCGTACCGCCTGTATATTGCACAACCCGCAAATAATAAGCAAAAGCCTCGCCCGTTGTTGTACATGCTGGACGGTAACGGACAGTTTCCCATGCTGGTCAATACGATAAAAGAGGTTTCGGACAGTACCCCTCTGATCGTAGCCATTGGCTATCCCTCGCTTTTAGCATATCCCAAAGAACGCACCCGCGACTATACGGTACCGGTTGCCGGTCATGAGGAAGGTGGCGGGGCCGAAGATTTTTACCGGTTTATCACCGAGAAGGTAAAACCTTTTGTTGAAGCGACATACTGTGTAGATACCACACGACAAATATTGTGCGGACATTCCCATGGAGGTCTTTTCACCCTGTATATAGCTTTCAATCACACACAGGCTTTTAACAACTATGTGGCAGGCAGTCCTGCCATATGGTGGGGAGGGGGGGCGGTTATTCCGAAACGCCGGCCGCTCTTCTTCCACATTCCTCATTCGATCACGATCACATTGGGAGAGTATGAGGAAAATCCCGAGTTGGACAAATCGCGAAAAAATCTATCCCCGGAAATCAGGAAGATCAAGGAGGCGCGAAAAAGTCCAATTACCCACAGAGATTTAACTTCAATGATTGCTGAAGAGGTTCCCGGTTGCCGTTTTATTTTGTTCAAAAACAAAAACCACGGCAGTTCCGTACCGGAATTCCTGCTGGAAGCAGTGCATATAGCAGGGGAACAATTTGCAGATAAATATACAAAAAGAACGGTAAATAACGGCAAAAAAACGGGAATAATTTGTATAAGGGAACAATAAAGAAGCGCCTATGTAAAACATAAACGCTTTTATTTAAGTATTTTATCTCTAGTCGGGATGAGAAGATTCGAACTTCCGACCCCTCGCCCCCCAGACGAGTACTCTAAACCGGACTGAGCTACATCCCGAAAAAGTGAGCGCAAAAATAGTGCTTTTTTTTTAATTCCACAAATTAACTTCGTGATTCCTTTACTGATTGTTCGCCAAATTCTTGAATTCCATAGTTTTTTGAATGTAAGTATCTGTACATAAGCTGGTTGAAGTGGAGATCTGTTTGTTCTGCCTCTTGACAGCGAGAGGTATGCACCCTATGGCGATCTATTGTTTAATGTATATTATGAATTAATATCTGACAGGATAAAAAAAAGTTGTTAATTTGCACTTTTGAAATATAAATTACGAGGTTGTTTTAATTTCTTCTACCAAGAGTATTAGCTATTTTGAACATAGAGAATGAATATTATGTTTACGGGAAGGGATGTAAACAACCTCTGAGAAAATTATTTACGATAGATGACCTTTACTGCAAAGCAAATAGCTGATTTTTTACAAGGAGAGATTATCGGCAACCCGGATATTACGGTATCCGATTTTTCAAAGATTGAGGAAGGAAAAGCCGGAACCATCACGTTCCTCGCAAATCCGAAATATACCTCTTATATTTATGAGACAGAGGCGGATATCGTACTCGTAAACGCCGATTTTGTACAAGAAAAACCGATAAAGGCAACCCTTATAAAAGTACCGAACGCGTATGCTGCCCTGGCTTCGCTGATGGAAATGGTAAACCGGCACCATCCGCAGAAAACCGGAACGGAAGCGATGAGTTTTGTCTCCTCCACCGTCACATTGGGAGAGGATGTATACGTGGGCGCTTTTGCCTACATCGGCGAACATGCGCAGATTGGCGATAACAGCAAAATATATCCGCAATCCTATGTAGGAGAAAATGTAAAAATAGGGAAGAATGTTGTCGTTTATCCGGGAGTAAAAATCTATCATGATTGCGTGATAGGGGATAATTGTATTTTGCATTCCGGAGTGGTGATAGGCGCCGACGGTTTTGGCTTCAGCCATGAAAACCAGATATATCACAAGATTCCTCAAATGGGGAACGTCCTTCTTGAAGAGGACGTGGAAGTGGGAGCCAACACAACCATCGATCGTGCCGTGATGGGTTCTACCATTATCCGTCGCGGCGTGAAACTGGATAACCTGATACAAATTGCCCATAATTGTGAAATTGGCGAAAATACCGCTATGGCTGCCCAGGTAGGGATAGCAGGCTCCACCAAAATTGGGGAAAATTGCGTGTTGGGCGGACAAGCAGGTATTGGCGGACACATTACCATCGGAAAAAATTCTCAGATAGGTGCTCAGTCCGGCATCATCAGTAATACAAAAGAGGGAGCGGAAATCATAGGATCTCCGGCATACCCTGTGAAAAACTTCTTTAAATCGAGTATCATTATTCCCAAACTTCCCGATATGTACCGGCAGTTGAATGCCTTGGAAAGAGAGGTTGCCGAACTAAAAGAGAGACTTGCGGGAGGCGAGTAAGCAATCGTTTTAAGCCGTAACTCTGTAAACATTTCACAAATTTGACGGAAATCTGTGTATTTGGTTGTATATTTGCACACAATTTGGAGGAATGAGAAATTAATTTTAAAGATATAGTGAAACAGAAAACATTACAGAACAGCTTCACGTTAAAGGGAACCGGACTTCACACCGGATTTGACATAGTGGTTACTTTCAACCCGGCTCCGGTGGATCACGGATTTAAGATTAAAAGAATCGATCTCGACGATCAGCCCGTGATTGATGCGCTGGCAGAAAATGTGGTAAACACCCAGCGCGGAACCGTTATCGGTAAAGGAGACGCTACCGTTAGTACTATTGAACACGGACTCTCAGCATTGTATGCTCTGGGAGTCGATAATTGCCTTATCGAAGTCAATTCCTCCGAATTCCCCATTCTCGACGGAAGCGCGATCGAATATGTGAAAGCTATCCGGAAAGCGGGTATTCAGGAACAGGAAAAAGAGAAGGATTTTTATATTGTCCGTAAGAAAATTGAAGTATTCGATCCTGAAACCGGTTCGAAGCTCACCCTCTTGCCCGATGATTCTTTCTGCATAAACTCCTTTATCGAATTCGATTCGCGGTATATTCCCAATCAATCCGCCACCATGGACTCCGTAACCGATTTCCAGACCGAAATCGCGCCTTCCCGCACCTTTGTATTTGTCCGCGAAATTCAACAATTGCGAAAGGCGGGACTTATTAAAGGAGGAAACCTGGATAACGCCATTGTTATCTACGAAAGAAAATTATCACAAAAGGAACTGGATGAAATTGCCGATGAACTGAATGTTCCCCACCATAACGCAGAAGAACTGGGATATTTGAACAATCGTAAACTGGCATTCCCTAATGAACCGGCGCGTCACAAGCTGCTCGACATCATTGGAGATATGGCGCTGATCGGAAAGCCGATAAAAGGGCGCCTTATTGCCATACGCCCTGGCCACAAAATCAATAATCAGTTGGCAAGGCTTATCCGCAAAGATATTAAACTCAACGAAGTACAACCTCCCATATATGATTTGAACGCGGAACCTGTGATGGATAATGTCCGTATCCGTGAACTGCTTCCCCACCGTTACCCGTTTCTGATGGTGGATAAGATTATTCAAATGACCGATAATTTTATCGTCGGTGTTAAGAACATCACAACCAATGAACCCTATTTCATGGGACATTTCCCGCAGGAACCTGTTATGCCGGGCGTATTGCAGGTGGAGGCGATGGCCCAAGTGGGAGGTTTGTTCGTCCTTGCAAGGCTGGATGAGCCTGAACGATATTCCACCTATTTCCTGAAGATCGATAACGTGAAATTCCGTCATAAAGTAGTTCCGGGGGATACGCTTATCTTCCGGGTAGAACTCACCAGTGAAATGCGCAGAGGAATTGCCACCATGCGCGGATTGGCATTTATCGGAGACAAGGTAATTTCCGAAGCCGATTTTACCGCACAGATCATTAAAAACAAATAACTTAAACCGACTTATTATTTATGAACAGTGTTTCATCCTTGGCTTTTGTACATCCCGAAGCCAAACTTGGAGAGAATGTAATTGTAGAACCTTTTGCGTACATTGATCGCAATACAGAAATAGGAGATGGTACACGCGTAATGACACAGTCAACAGTCCTTTACGGGGCGCGTATCGGAAAAAACTGTATTATTTTTCCTCATGCTACGGTTGCCGGCATCCCGCAAGATTTGAAGTTTCAGGGTGAAGATACGCTGGCTATCATCGGCGACAATACCTCCGTACGCGAATGTGCCACTGTGAACAGAGGCACTGCATCGAAAGGATTTACACAAGTAGGGAGCGATTGTCTTATTATGGCGTACAGTCATGTGGCGCATGATTGCGTTCTCAAGGACCATGTCATACTGGGGAATTCCACACAATTGGCCGGCGAAGTGGAAATAGATGATTTTGCCATTATCAGCGGAGGCACGCTCATACATCAGTTTTCGCGTATTGGTGCTCACGTAATGATTCAGGGAGGATCGAAAATACCCAAAGATATTCCCCCCTACGTTATGGTCGGGCGCGAACCTATTGTTTTTGTAGGACTGAATGTTGTAGGGCTCCGTCGCAGAGGCTTTAGCAGCGAGCGCATCAATTCCATTCAGGAAGTATACCGTTATCTCTATCAATCCGGTTATAATATATCGCAGGCGGTGGACCGAATTGAAAAGGAAGTACCCGTCACTGAAGACCGCGATATGATTCTTGATTTCATCCACTCATCGAGCCGTGGTATTGTACGGGGCAATATGGAGGGATAACTTCCCTCACAATCATCAAGTAGTAGCAAGGATTAACCGGAGGATTAACAAATGTCGCGCATACTTTTCCCTGCCGAGTGGCATCCGCAAAGCGGCGTGCAGATCACTTGGCCGCATATCCATACCGATTGGGTTGATATTCTGGAAGAAGTGACCGATTGTTATGTGTCGTTTTCGAAAGAGATTCTCAAAAGGGAGAAACTACTTATTGTCTCTTCTGAAGCAGAAAGAGTTGTCCCGTATTTTTCGAAGGAAGAACAAAAAAATCTCATTTGTGTAGAGGCGAGAAGCAACGACACCTGGGCGAGAGATCACGGACCGATTTCCCTCTACATTGATGATAAACCCACTCTATTGGATTTCGGATTCAACGCATGGGGTTTGAAATTCGCCGCCAATCACGACAACCGGATCACATCAAAGATGTTCGAGAAAGCTGTTTTTCGATCCGGTGTTAATTATCAGAATCGGTTGGACTTCATTTTGGAAGGAGGATCGATCGAATCGGACGGAAAAGGAACCATTCTCACTACCTCCGGATGCCTTCTGGCACCCAATCGCAACCAACCGTTGAATCAGGGAGAAATTGAAGCTTACGTAAAGAGAGCTTTAGGAGCGAAGAGAGTCCTGTGGCTTAACCACGGGTATTTGGCAGGTGATGATACGGACAACCACATTGATACAGTGGCCCGTTTCTGTAACGAAGAGACCATCGCATACGTGAAGTGCGACGATGAAGAGGATGAACATTTCTATGAGCTGAAAGCCATGGAGTCCGAATTGAAATCTTTTGTCGACTACGAAGGAAAACCTTATCATTTAATCGCTCTGCCAATGGCCGAGGCCGTGTTGGATGGAGGTCGACGCTTGCCTGCTACATATGCCAATTTTCTGATTATCAATGAAGCTGTTTTACTTCCTTTTTACGGTACAACGAAAGATCAAATTGCGAGAAAGCAGTTGCAAAAAGTATTTCCCGATCGGGAAATCATTGGTATCGATTGCAGGGCATTGATCAAACAGCATGGCTCCCTGCATTGTGTAACCATGCAATTTCCGAAAGGATTTTTGTAGAACACATGGAGGCGAAGATCCCGATTTGTCGGGAGAACCAGAAACAAAGACGATTGTTTAGCTGTTAGATTAGTAGGTGAGAAATCGAAGTAATTAAAAAAATAAATTTATCAACCTCAATCGATGTAATCGTATGAAAGTGGGGATAATTCAACAGGCTAACAGTGCTGATCGGGAAGAAAACATCTCCCGGCTACAGGCAAAGATCAGGCGACTTGTGGAGGGTGGAGCAGAACTCATCGTGATGCAAGAATTGCATAACGGACTTTATTTCTGCCAAACGGAAGAACCGGAGGTCTTTGATCAGGCGGAAACCATTCCCGGACCCTCCACCCATTCATTCGGACAGCTGGCGAGAGAACTTGGTGTGGTTATTGTCCTCTCCCTGTTCGAAAAGCGCGCCCCCGGCATCTACCACAATACGGCCGTCGTGATGGAAAAAGATGGAACCATTGCCGGAAAATACCGGAAAATGCATATTCCCGATGATCCGGCCTATTACGAAAAATTCTACTTTACGCCGGGCGATTTAGGTTTTCATCCTATAGAGACTTCTATAGGGAAACTGGGCGTGTTGGTTTGCTGGGATCAATGGTATCCCGAAGCAGCCAGGCTGATGGCGTTGGCCGGTGCCGAACTGCTCATTTATCCCACTGCCATCGGCTGGGAATCGTCCGATTCCGGAGAGGAAAAGCAGCGTCAGCTCGATGCATGGGTCACCCTGCAGCGTGGCCATGCCATTTCGAACGGGATACCCGTTGTTGCTGTAAACCGTACCGGTTTTGAACCCGATTCGTCAGGACAAACAAAGGGAATTCATTTTTGGGGAAATAGCTTCGTGTGCGGGCCGCAGGGTGAAATGCTGTACGAAGCACCAAGCGAGGAAGAGATTGTTGAAATTATTGAAATTGATAAAAAACGTACTGATACTGTGCGCCGCTGGTGGCCTTTCTTTCGTGATCGCCGCATCGATGAATATGGCAAACTTACGAAGCGGTGGATTGACTGAGAGGTGTTAACTTCTTGAAGACCGGTTCAGAACTATATAGATAAGGTCGCCCAAATGGGGCGACCTTTTAGTTACATACACTTTCCTCGTTATCTGCGTCCTTTGATTATTATCTGCGTCCGGAGGATCTTCCCGAACCGGCGTTTTCACTGTTGTTGCTTCTGGAGGAAGAGGATGAACTGCTGCTTCTTGATGAGGAGGCCGAACTGTTCCTTGTATCTGAAGAGCTCTGCGATGATCTCACCGTGGCGTTGTTGTTACTTCCTGAGGAACTCTGCGATGATCTCACCGTAGCGTTGTTATTACTTCCTGAGGAACTTTGTGACGATCTCACCGTAGCATTGCTGTTTCCTCCCGAAGAACTTTCCGATCTCACTGTTGTGGGGCGGGTTGTGCTGGAACTTGTTTGCGGAGGCGTTCTGTCTACGGCTTGACTCCTTGTTGTTTCAGAGCGTTCTATCGTGCTTTTTGAGGTGGAACTCGAACTTCTGGTTGCCGGAGTTACCGTAGTCGACCCTTGGTTGCTGCTTCGAGTTGTCGGACTGACCGTTGTCGCTCTCTGGTTGCTACTTCTTGAATTGTCGTCAGTAGCGGTTCTGGTGCGTGTAGTTCCGGAATTATCGATAGCCCTGTTATTGTCGGTGCTTCTGCTGCTTGTACCGGTCACCCTGTCGTTAGTAGTGCTTCTCCCGCTTGTACCGCTGCTCCTGTCGTTGACCGTTGTTCTTGTGTTCGTCGTGCTCTGTCTCGATACTTCAGGACGATAGACACTTACCGAATTATCGCTTACACTGGTCGATCTACCGGAGCGGTTGCTCGTACTTTCCAGCCTGCGAACGGTTGCTTTTCTGCCTGACTCACGTTCGAACTCTCTTGCACTTGGGCCACTGTAGTAACGGTTGTCGTTATATACATATGTATTGTTAATGATAGTGGTCCTGTTGTAAATGGTAGGGCTGTATCGGTTATAATATCGGTGCATATTGCTTTGGTACATGTATCTGTGAGGCAGGAAGGTCCAAAAACGGGTAGGAATATTCACGTATACGTTTATATTTACCCTCGGTCCCATCGGTGCCCATCCGTAGTATCCGCCGCCACTTCTCCATGTTACCCATGCCGGTGCCCATTCGTATCCCGGAATCCATGCCCATCCGTAGAAGTCGTCATAGTACCATCTTCCGTAATGGAATGGTGCCCATCCCCATGAGTAGTCTGATACCCAGGTATTGCCATAATCGGTCATCACCCAATATCCGTTACTAGCATAGGGATGGAAATCTCCACCCGCGCTGGGAACCCATATCTGTCCGTAGGTGCGGTCATTGATCCATCTACCGTGGGGCCTCAGCTCGTTGTAAAACGTATTAAAGGTTATGCCGCCCGTATTGTAGTCGTCATAATAATCATCGACATAATAGCCATCGTCGTAATCATAATTCCCCTGAGAATATACATTGCCTTGAGAAGACATGCAAGACGATAAAAACATTGCGATTATCGTGAGAAGGAAGAAGTGTCTTAAAGCTTTCATATTCGTAATTTTTAAAGGGTGGAATCTCATTAATTTAACAATATGACAGACATTTTCGAAAATGGTTTAACCCTTGTAAAGGGAGATTGGAAATTCAGTCCAAAAGGATAAAAAAGCAAGGCTCAGCGATGGATAACAACACGGCTACCGTGAGGCAGAGAAGGGAGAGCGACAGGAACCTGTTTGTGAATGCCGATGGTAATTTAACCATGTTTCACCCTCTCCCCGAATCGTTTCGATGGTATGTAATTATTGATAAGCGGCGTAAAGGCGTTCATCAGCAGAATAGCAAACGAGACTCCTTCGGGGTAAGCCCCCCAGAGACGTATTGCCATTGTGATAACGCCGATCCCGAATCCGTAAACAAGCATCCCTCTCTTCGTCATGGGCGATGTCACGTAATCGGTAGCCATGAAGATGGCTCCCAGCATTAGTCCCCCCGAAAAGAGATGAATCAGCGGGTTGTATAGCGGAATAGGGTTAAAAAGATAGAGGATTCCCATGAAAATTGCCACGGTTGCAAGAATGGAGATAGGTATATGCCACGTGATCACCTTTTTCCAGAGCAGATAAATCAAACCGATGAGCAACGCTAACGCACTCATTTCTCCCAACGATCCTGCCTCGATACCGAAAAACATATTTTGAAGCGAAGGGAGCATCTCAGGATTGTTTTTTATATTTCCGAGGACGGTTGCCGAGCTGATAGCATCAGTGGCTGCGGCGGCCGTTTGGGGGGACGGCCATGTGGTCATTTGCGCAGGAAACAATATCAGGAGAAAGACACGGCCTGCAATTGCCGGATTGAAAATGTTGTTTCCCAATCCGCCGAAAGCTATTTTCACTACACCAATAGAAAAAAGGCATCCGAGAGCCAGTATCCATATCGGTAAATGGGACGGCACATTGAACGCCAGAAGTACTCCGGTAATGATGGCCGAACCATCCAAAACCGTAGGCTTTTTCTTCATGATAAATTTTACGGTGAGATATTCAAATCCCACGCAAAACAGTACCGAACAGGCAGTGATGATCAAAGCATCGAGCCGAAAAACGTACAACGCTATGAGAAATGCCGGAATAAGCGCGATAAGCACGCCGTACATGTTTTTTTGAATGCTGTCTCCGCTGTGCACGTGCGGCGAGAGTGAGACAATTAATTTGTTTTCCATATCGTTATCTCCTTAGCGTTAATTTTTCTTGCCCTGATAATTCCGGTCACCTTCCCTTTTCCTGTCCGGATGTAATCGAGCAAAGGCCGGTCGGCGGGACAAACATAGCTGCATGCACCACATTCAATGCAATCGGTGATGCTGTTTTTCTCGGCTTTGTCCCATCTTTCGTGTTCGGTGAGATTCATCAGCAACGTCGGATTCAACACCATTGGGCAGACGTTCACGCACTTGGCGCACCGGATGCAATCTTTCATTGCTTTGCGCTCCGCTTCCAGGGTAGGAACAATCAGTATTCCCGATGTTCCTTTCGTTACCGGAATATCGGTGCTTGCCAATGCTTTTCCCATCATGGGCCCTCCGCTGACGACTTTGCCGGTCGTTTCGGGTAATCCGCCGGCAACATCAATGAGGTTGCTAATCGGAATACCGATGCGTGAAAGAAGGTTACAAGGATGTCTCACATCTTTCCCTGTTACGGTAACTACCCGTTCTACCAAAGGCTTATTTTTTTGCACTGCTTCATAAACCGCGAAGAGTGTTCCCACATTTTGTACTACCGCGCCTACGGAGATAGGGAGCGCCCCGCTCGCGACCTGGCGTCCTATTACGGAGTCGATCAATTGCTTTTCAGCTCCCTGCGGGTACCGAACCTTTAGGGCTTCTACGCGGATATTGGAATATGTTCCGGTGCGTTGAGTGAACTTTTCTATGGCATCTCTCTTGTTGTCCTCTATGCCGATAACGGCTTTGCCGACGTTCAACGCCCTCATCACAATGGTAATACCCACCATTATTTCTTCGGTTTTCTCCAACATCAATTGGTGATCGGATGTAAGGTAAGGTTCGCCCTCCACCCCGTTGATAATAAGCACTTCTGCTTTTGTGTCGGGAAGGGAGGTGAGCTTTACGTGCGTGGGGAAGGTCGTTCCTCCCATTCCCACAATGCCTGCGGCGGCAATTTTATCGAGGATCTCTTTGGACGACCATAGGCACTCTCTTACCACCGCCCCCGAACGATCGACGGATTCCTCCCACTCATCGCCCTCTACCTTGATGAAAACGGCATCGCGATTATAACCGCTCGCGTCGAGTGCCTTGTCGATCTTTAATACTGTTCCCGAAACGGAAGAATGGATATTTGCCGATATAAATCCAACGCTTTTACCGACGAGTGTGCCTACTTTCACGGTGTCTCCTTTTTTTACCACAGGTTGACAAGGCGCGCCAATGTGCTGAGACAGGGGAATAATCACCTGACTGGGGAGGGCAATGGGTTGTATTGCTCTTCCGGCAGAGATTTTGTGTTCTTTCGGGTGAATACCGCCGATTCTGAATGTTTTTAACATATGTCCGGTTCCCGTAAAGGGAGATTAATGATATTGGTTGTCAGTATATTTCTTTTCAGATATAAGATAGCTGCGCTTCCGGCGCCCATAACGCCCGATGTTGCAACGGCAGTAAGTAACACACTCATATTTTCACTAAAGTTAGACTCTTTCTTTCAGACTTTTTCAAATACTTTCTACTATTCCTGCGCTCGGCATAGTTCAAACAAGTTTGTCCTCTGCTCTCGCTTAACGAAATAGTTCTCGCGATAACAGAATACGAATAAATTCGTTTTCTGTATATCACTTATCGAAAAAGTACTCGCAACGGCATAATACAGGGAAACTTGTCTTCTGCTCGTATTGCTTAACGAAATAGTTCTGATTAATTTATTTTTTAATAGTAAATTTGAACGAGTTTGCCTTTTTTCTTTGGAGTCGGCAGCCATGCACATACCTCTGGCATGACACGCACTGCAGGCCGATTGTTGGAAAATACCCACGGTGATGTGATTGCCGTTGATTTTCTCAATGATTCCTTCGTGTTCGATCATGAGTGGTAAAAATGAATCTGACTCTAAAGCTCCTGTTTGTAATTCATTTGCAAAGTTAAGGATTATTTTTGGGATACGTAAAAGTTTTTGAACTTAACCGAACCTCCGCGTGTTCATAACCGCCTGAAAACACCGGGTTTTACTTTTTTAAATGGCTGTTCCTTTCATCTGTCATGTATAGTCTATAAATGTTGTCTATAGTGCACCCCTGAATGCCCTTT
>AGTN01546523.1_pt1 | contig 16526 bp, 13 predicted proteins | sample 314218 | NCBI WGS metagenome assembly AGTN01 (sample SAMN02954264, study PRJNA73603) | bioreactor metagenome | biome: terrestrial; feature: non-aerated bioreactor; material: poplar woody material; isolation source: poplar biomass | place: USA | collected 2006-12 | reverse complement strand
ATCGCGGAACAGAATATGATGTCCATCGCGGCGGGGCTCGCGTTATCCGGCAAAAAGGTGTATGTTTCTTCGTTCGCCGCTTTCGCCACGATGAGAGCCTGTGAGCAGGTGCGCACGGATATCTGTTATCACAACGCGGACGTGTGCATTGTAGCCACGCACGCCGGTCTCACATGCAGTGCGGGAGCCACCCATGCGGCCCAGGAGGATATGGCGATAGCGCGGCTGATGCCCAATATGACGGTCATTGCACCCGGAGACCCGCGGCAGGTAGCCAAGATCATCGATGCGGTTCTCTTAAAACGCGGACCCCATTATATCCGGATTGGCCGCGGTACTGAACCCGTCGTTTATCACGAGGATTATCCGTATGAGATCGGAAAGGCGATCACAACAAACGAGGGCAGCGATATGACCATCATTGCCTGCGGAGCCATGGTCTACAATGCCCTTGAGGCAGCCAGGGCCATGAAGGAAGAGGGGGTTTCGGTGCGAGTCATCGATATGCATACCATCAAGCCTCTCGACGCCGAGGTGGTTGCCAAAGCGGTAAAGGAGACCGGGATCATCGTCACTGTTGAGGACCACAACACACTGGGCGGTTTGGGAAGCGCGGTAGCGGAGGTCATAGCGGACAACAGCCTCAACTGCCGGTTCAAAAGGATGGGGATTCCGAACGTATTCGTATCAAATGGCGCCACATTGGGGCTGTATGCTAAATATGGAATCGATAGCGCCGGGATCCTTAAAACGGCAAGAAATATGATATAAGATAGCCGATTTCTTACAACAAAGTATTTGTCGTAGGAAATATTATATGATAGTTGAAGGAGGAGACCAATGAAAACAAGAATTATTGCTCTATTGCTGGGTCTTTTAATGGTGGCTTCGATCGTCGGTGCGTGCGGAACTGAGGCTCCGTCACAATCCGATCCCGAGCAGTCGGAATCATCTCAGGTAACGGAATCGACATCGGTGTCGCCATCCGCAGAAAAGATTGTGATCGGATATGCATGCTTCAATGCGACCGATCCGTTTCACGCCAAGGTGAGCGCTGGAGTGCAGGCTGAGGCGACCGCGAGGGGATACGACATCGTGATCGTGGATAACCAGTTTGATGCGGCCACCGCGGTGGAAAATGTCGATGACCTGCTGGCGCGTGGTGTCGATATCATCATTGAGTCTACCCGTGATGCGAAAGGCGTGGGCCTGGCGATCAAGGAAAAATGTGATGCCGCAAGCGTACCGCTCATATCGGTGGATACGGGCATTCCGGGCACCCCGTTCTTTGGTACGGACAACGTTACCGCAGGCGGACAGGGCGGCGAATTCCTGGCAAATGAGGCCGTTAAAAAATGGGGCGAGAATCCGGTTATAGACCTGTTCATCTCTTTAGAAGCCCCGACAGCGGGCGATACCAACGAGAACCGGATGAAAGCCGGATTTATCGATCATGCACTGGCGATTATCGATATTCCTGAGGAGAATATATTCCGCGTGCAGGGCAATACCATCGAGTCTGCCATGCAGTATACCGAAGATATCATTAACGCACATCCGGACGCCGAACATATCCTGATTGCCGGCTTTGTTGATGCGGCCGGACAGGGCGCGGAAGCTGCGATCGAGAAAATGAATTTGATCGATAAGACCATCATCTGCACCGTGGAATTTACCGACCTGGCTGTTGCGAATTTCGATAAGGGCGAAGGAAATACCGCTTGGATTGGAGCCGTTGCGACGACACCCGAAAAGTATGGATACTATCTGTTCAATGTACTGGACGAGTATTTTCAAAATGGCGCAGCGCTTCCGGATGAATGGTATGTCGAGAGTCAGATCGCGACCTTTGATAATTATAGCGATATACTGACAAGTCTCGGACAGTAGGCGATACCCTTGAGCATTCCGGTGCGGTAAACCGTGCCGGAATGCTCAAAAAAGCTTCAGATACAGAAGAGGAGCATTCAATGAAAGAATTGCTGCGGATGGTGGGGATAACCAAACAATTTCCGGGTGTATTGGCTCTTGATGAGGTGGATCTGGAATTGTACGAAGGAGAAGTCCTTGCGCTGTTGGGTGAAAACGGCGCCGGCAAGTCCACCTTGCTAAAAATACTTTCCGGAGTGTATCAGCCAAACAAGGGTGAGTTTTTTATTAAAGGCAGGAAACAAAACTATAAAAATCCGATTGGCGCTTTTCGCGCCGGCGTCAGCATTATATATCAGGAACTGAATTATTTCCCGGACCTATCGGTGGCTGAAAATATCTATATGGGCAGGATACCAAAGAGTTCTCCTGTAAGCGTCGATTGGACGAAGCTATACGTAAATGCCGGGGCAGTATTAAAAAAATTGAATGTGGATATCAATCCGCGCACCCTCGTTAAGGATCTGTCCACAGCCGAAAAGCAACTTGTAGAGATTGCGCGGGCCCTTTCGTTTGAAGACATCAAGATCCTCGTAATGGACGAGCCTACGGCGGCCCTGAACGAAAAAGAAGTGGATGCGCTCTTGAAGCTGGTACGCCAGATTGCAGCGAATGGGATGGGCGTCATATTTATATCCCATCGGATCGATGAGCTGTTTCGTGTTGCCGACCGGGTCCAGGTTTTGCGTGATGGCAGACGGATCACCAGCGTGTCAATGAAAGATACCAGCCGTGGTGAACTGGTCAAGAGCATGGTTGGACGTACCATTTCAGAGATGTACCCCAAGGAAGAATTGAAGCTCGGCCAGATCATTCTGGAGGTCAGCCATTTAAAAAATCAAAAGCTTAAGGATATATCGTTTCATGTCCGCTCCGGCGAGATACTCGGCGTATTCGGGCTGATGGGAGCCGGACGGACGGAAATGTGCAAGGCGATCTTTGGCGCTTCAAGGCTGGAGTGCGGCGAGATCAAAGTGAATGGGCGCCCGGTCAAAATTAACACACCGTCTGACGCCATGGCGGGAGGTATCGCATATGTGCCAAACGAGCGTAAAACCGAGGGCCTGATTCTATGCGAGAATGTCCGTGAAAATCTTTCGACAGCGCGGATACGCCATTTTACAAAGGCGATGGGGACGATACTCGATCTGAAGCGCGAAAAGCAAAACGCTTTGAAATGGAAGAAAGATCTCTCGATCAGCACGCCCGGAATAGACACCATCGTATCCTCTTTGAGCGGAGGAAATCAGCAAAAAGTCGTCCTGGGCAAATGGCTGGAGACAAAACCGAAGGTGATTATACTGAATGAGCCTACCCGCGGAATCGATATAGGGGCAAAGGTAGAAATATACAAGATCATGGAGAGGTTGTGCCGTGAAGGTATGGCCGTTATTTTGGTGTCGTCTGAGCAGACGGAGATTTTAGCGCTGACTGACCGGACGATCGTGTTTTACGAGGGCCGTCTCATCGGCGAGCTGACACGGCAGGAATATTCCCAGGAAAAGCTGATGCAATTAGCAATTGGAGGAGAAGCATAGTATGAATATAAAGACTTCACAGAAAAGTATACGGAAGCGGCAATTGCCTACGGAGATCATTGTAGGGGCAGGATATGTAGTCTTTTTTATCATGATGTCGATCCTCTCTCCACATTTCTTCAAAATAGATAATTTATTGAATATCGGTCAACATTCCGCGATTATTGGCGTCGTGGCGACGGGCATGACCCTCGTATTGCTGTCGGGCGGTATCGATATATCCGTCGGCGGCATTACGGCCCTGACCACCATGATCATCTCGACAACGATACCCAAAGAAGGCGGTGTGTTTACGACCATACTGATCGGTCTGGGAGTGGGCGCGGTCTGCGGGCTGATTAATGGCATTGTGATTACCAAGGCTAAAATACTGCCGCTGATTGCGACCCTGGCCACGCTCTCGGTATTCAGAGGATTCGCATACCTGTGGACCAACGGCGTTTCGGTGGCCATCGTTAATCCGGGCTTTGCAGTTCTCGGCAGGGGCTATTTTCTCTCCATACCCGTATCGATATATATCATGGTTTTCGTATTCCTTCTGGTAGGCTTGGTCCTGAAATATACCCCTTTTGGCAGGATGATATATTCGGTAGGCGGCAACGCTCAGGCGAGCCGGCTGGCAGGTATCAATGTGGGCACAATACGGCTGATGATATATGTACTCTGCGGTATCCTTGCGGGATTGGGCGGCGTGCTGACCGCATCGCAGACAGGCGCAGGTATAGCCAATACAAATGAGGGCTTGGAGATGGAGGCCATCGCGGCGGCGATCCTGGGCGGCACCAGCCTGCACGGCGGTAAAGGCAAAATTATAGGCACAGTTATCGGGGTATTGATACTGGTCACGCTGAATAACGGCATGAATCTTTAGGGGTTCCAACATATTGGAAAATGGTCGCAAAGGGTCTGGTACTGATGATCGCCATTATCATTGATTCTGTTCGCGGCGGTGGATATGAGTAAATGAAAAGCTTGAACATGTTCCCTATTTCGCCGCTGTCTGAAAAGGAGTAGAATGGACACAAGGCCGTCGAATCGAGGAAGGATCGTGGTTGGAATCACCGGCGCGAGCGGTGTGGATCTGGCAGTCATGCTGCTTGAGCGTATGGGCGCGAAAGACGTGGAGGCTCATGTGGTCATTTCAGAAGGAGCGGTACTCACGTATGAAAAAGAGAGCCGGTTCACTCCGGCGGATATCAGCAGATTAGCCTACAAGGTACATGATTTGGACGATCTCAGCGCGTCTATTGCGAGCGGCACATTCAGGACCGACGGCATGGTCGTCGTACCCTGCAGTATGAAGACAGTCGCGGGAATTGCCCTCGGATATTCCGACAATCTTTTATTGCGCGCCGCAGATGTGACGATTAAGGAAAACCGCAGGCTTGTTTTGGTCACAAGGGAATGCCCGCTGAGCCGCATCCATCTTAAGAATATGCTCGCCCTTGCCGAGATGGGGGTCATTATTATGCCGCCAATGCTCACGTTCTACCACAGGCCACTTACGGTTGAGGATATGATGTCCCACATTGTTGAAAAAATACTGAATGTATTCGGGCTTGATACGGATGCATTCAAGCGGTGGTGCTAATCATGTATAAAATGTCTATTTCGGAAATGGGGATAAACCTGTGCATGCACGCGTTGTTATCCGGGAAGGATGTGTGCGTGTTGATTTCGGGAGGGGACGGGCCCCATATTGGCGCTGTAGCGCTCAGCGTACCCCGGGGAGCCTCTGATAAGGAACGGCCTTATGACACTGCGTTGTCCATGCCGGGGCATAAGGATCATATCATTGCCAGGCGGGTCGCCGAGAGGATCGCGACTGAGCTGAATACAACCGTTGCGGTGGTCTGCGGTATCCACATTGATGGTATGACCAGCGAGCAATTGGACACAATCAAGAGCAGTGTGGAAAATCTTACGGACTCGATTTTGATTACGATCAAAGCGGATATGCGGGGAAAAGAGGTAATGAAAAGCAGGCAGGCTTGACAAAGGATATCCCGTTTATTATTCTTGATGCATAACAAAAAAGCAATCTCCGTGAGAGATTCATATATACAGTGAAAGGACTACACCGTGACAATTGACCAATTGTACTATTTTTCCGGCGTTCAAAAGTATATGAATTTCTCCCTGGCGGCTGAGGAGCTTTGTATTTCCCAATCTACGCTTTCCAAACAAATCAAGGCTTTGGAGGATGAACTGTCGGTTCAGCTCTTCCTGCGGAATACAAGAAACATCAAATGCACGCAAGCGGGCTTGCTTTTCTCGGAATTCGCTCAAAATACCCTTGAGGCCCATCGAAAGCTGATTAACGAGCTTAAAAAATATACCAATAAGCTGGAAAATACAATCCGCATCGTGTCCATACCGGTATTGAAAAATTATGGGATCATACCAATGATGCACCAGTACCACACAAAGCATAAGGACATCGAATTCGATATCTGCGAAACGGACGCTGAAGATATTTACGCCAGGCTGGAAGACGTGGATATGGTGATCATGCGTTCGGAATTCCTGCCGCATGGCAGATTTAAAGTGTTTCCGTTAATCGACGATGAATTGGTGCTGATCGCCAACAGAGACCACCCCCTGGCAAAACGGGAAACCGTGGCATTGATCGAGCTTCAAAACGAGGAAATGATCTTGCTGAGCAAGAATACGGGCATATATAATAAATGCATCGACGTATGCGCCCGGGCGGGATTCGTACCGCATGTACAGCATCTCAATATCCGGCTGGATACGATCAAGAGCCTTGTGGCCGCGGGGGAGGGCATATCCCTTTTAATGCAGAATATGGCCGTCAGCGATAATCCCAATCTGAAGATCATACCGCTTGAGGAGCATCCCAAACTGACACTTTCTATCGTAGCCAAGGAAGAAAACCTGAAACCGGCCTGCATGAATTTTGCCCATTTTGCGATCGAGTATTTCAGGACTCATTGACTAATGTTGGTTATAGAACAAACGGCGACGTCACGGCAGCCATTTCGCCGGATCGATAGCGAGGAACTGCGCGCGCCTGAACCTGTCCTTTAATGCATAGGGGACCGTACAGTCGAATATGGTCTTGCAGGAGACGCCGCTGTCCCGGAGCGCCGGGTTGTACGCCGGGTTCTGTGAAGGGTCGAGCGGATGGCAGCGCACGCCGGGTATGAAGATCGTATCGACGTCCCCCTGATACCGCGTATTTAACGCGAACAGCACATCGCCGGTATCGAACGGGTCAACGTCCTCGTCGACCAGTATCACATGCTTAAGCTCCGAGAACGAGGCTAACGCAAGGAGCGCCGCCTGGCGTTGGCGCCCTTCGTCGCTTGGATTTTTCTTCTCGAACTGAAGGATGGCCATATACTTCCCGCCCCCGCTGCTGTGACAGTAAACGTTTCTCAGCCTCCCCGGTATAGCCCTTTCCACCATCTGGAGTATGCTGGCTTCCGTAGGAATGCCCGCCATGCTGACGTGCTCCTCGCTCGGGCCGATACAGGTCTGCATAATGGGATTTTTTCTGTGCGTGACGGCTTTTACTTTGATGATCGAAACAGCGGGGTAGGCGTTGCCGATATAGCCGGGGAATTCGGGCATGGACTTGCCCGTGCCGGTTCCCGCGTCCTCGCGCATATAGATGCCAGGCAGTATTTCTCCCTCGATGACGTATTCCGCGTTAGCGATACAGTTTTCGTCGACAGTCAGGCATTTTACGAGCTCGACAGGGCGCCTGCGTATAGCGCCCGCTATACTGAGCTCGTTGTAGCCCATCGGAGTCGTCGGAGGCTCGAAGCAGGAGGCGATCTCTACGGCGGGGTCGACTCCGATACTGACCGAGACGGGCAGCGGTATGTTCAAAGCGCCGGCTTTTTCGTGAAAAGCCCCTATATGCCTCGACTGCGGTACAAAATAGATGGAAATCGTATCGTTGCCCTGCAGGCAAAGACGGTGGATCGTGACGTCCGATTGCTTTGTTTCCGGGTCTGACGCGTAGCACATGCCCATCGTGATATACGGGCCTGCGTCCTCCGGAGTGTTCGTGGGAGCCGGGATGAGCTTGCGCACGTCAAAGCCGGGGTCCGTGGCATAATGTACAACCTCGCGGCAGGGAGGGGCCGGGTCTTCGATAACGACCGGAGCAACCGGGGACTGCACCGATTCATTAAGCAGGTGCCCCAGGCGCTCCGGTTTTTCTCCGAGCAGCAGCCCCACTCTCTCGCGTGAAGCGAGCAGGCCGATAATGACTTTTGCGTCAGGGTGGCCTTCCACGCTGGAAAAGCACATGGCCGGGCCTTTTTTCGTAGGCCGCATGACTGTGCCTCCGGCGCCGACGTGCCGATAGATGCCGGATATTTCGGCGTCGGGCTTAACCGGTACGTCGGTCTCAATATATTGCCCCGGGTTTTTTTTCAACAATTCGATCGCGGAACGCAGGTCGAACACTTCCTGCCGATTATTCACGTTACTCCTCCTGATGCATGTTTATTACGTTGCTTTTCCGGCGGCCGGATCTGTCAGCTTAAAAATTCCTTGAATATAACAACCTTTTCCTGGACCATTTCGCCGAGCGTGACGAACCCCTCGTGAGAACCGAGGCCGCTCATCTTGTATCCGCCGAAAGGCTGCATCATGTTCCGGTACGTCCCGACGCCGTTTACGACGATCTGCCCCGTCTCTACCTCCTGGGCAACGCGCATGCCTTTCTTCCAGTCTCTTGTCATCACGCATCCCGAAAGCCCGAAGCAGCTTCCGTTCGCGATGCGTATCGCCTCCTCCAGCGTATCAAACCCGATAATGGGAAGAACGGGGCCGAAGATCTCCATATCCCTTGCGATGTCCATGTCCGGCGTCACGTCGGTAAGCACGGTGGGCGTATAGAACGCGCCCTTGCGCTTCCCTCCGCGAAGCAGCTTCGCGCCCTGGCTGATCGTTTTATTCACCTGTTCTTCGATCGTGATAGCGGCTTTTTCCGATATAAGGCAGTTCATTGTCATTTTACCGGGCTTGAAATCGGCGAAATCGGCATCGATATACTTTGAAACCTCGGCGGAAATATCGCGGTCGTATCCCATTTCGATATTGTCCACAGCGGAAAGCACTGTTTCGGTAAATTCCTTTTTGACTGAATTTTGAACGATGAACCGCTTGGGCGCGATGCATACCTGTCCGGCCGAATTCATACGCCAGAATGCCGCAAGCTCGGCGGCTGCCCTTACGCTCTCCACATCCTCCAGTACGATGAAAGGATCGTTGCCGCCCAGCTCCAGCCCGCAGGGGGTAAGGCGCTTTGCCGCGCTCTCGGCGATGCTGATGCCGACTTCGGTGCTTCCGGTCAGCGTGATCGCGTTGATTCTGGGATCGCTTACAAGATAGTTGCCCACGGTTGAGCCGCTGCCGGTTATGACCTGGAGCGCGTTGCCGGGAACGCCCGCCTCCCGCAGCAGGGAAACAACCTTCATGAGGGCAAGGGGATTGCTCGTGGGCGGCTTGACGATCACCGCGTTTCCTGCCGAAAGCGCAGGCGCGACTTTATAAGAGAAAAGCATCAGCGGAGCGTTGAAAGGAACGATGGCCAGCACGGTTCCGACAGGCTCGTAAATGACCATCTGAAGGTCCTTCGACGTGTTCCCATTGTGTCCGCCCTCGGTGCCGGGCACGAGAATATGCCCGGAATACCGCTTCGCGGTCTCGAGATAGCCCTTGAAAATGTCGGTGACGCCCTGAAACTGGAAAAGGGCGTTGCGTATGCTGCTGCCGCTCTCGCGCATAAGCGTTTCGATGATGTCGCGCTTGTGTTCCTGCAGCATCGCGAAAAACCGGTTATATATTTCCTCCCTTTCCGCCAATGGTATACGCTTCCATTCGTTCAGGCCTTTTTTGGAGTTGGCAAGGGCCGTTTCGATATCCTCCTTCGTAGCCATGGGGATGGTGTCTATAAATTCATTGGTAGCGGGATCGGTTACTTTGATAGCGGCGCCGTCGCCGGAATCAACCCATTGTTCCCCGATTAACATTTTCATCATGTAAACCTCCTAATTTAATGATCCGGATTCAACATTTAAACGTTGCTTAGAGCCATGTTTGGACCGCCGTTTCAATCAGTCGTCCATATAAATTCAGCCGCCCGGCCTGCGATAAAGGGGCCGGGCGGCATTTTGAGTGATCGGTTTCAGTTCGTTTTTCCGCCGTATAGCACGGCGCCCTGCCTGAGAAGTATATCCTGCAATTCCTTTACGTCCTTTTCCAGACTGCGCGGCGTCACGCCCTTTTTGACGCACAATGCCGCCGCAGCGCCGGCCGCCTGCCCGGTGACCATCGTCTGGTGCAGATAGCGCAGGTAGGCGGGCCTGTCGGTGGAGACGCATTTCCCGGCGGCGAGAAGGTTTTCGATTTTTTTCGGGACCAGGCAGCGGTAGGGGATATCATAAGAGCCCCCGTCCTTCGGATACGCGATGTCGGACCTTGCATTGACATTCGGAGCCGGGGACTCCGTGGTATCCGTCGCCGCGACCACGTTTAACGTGTCCATCGACGCGACATGGTAGCTGCCCGCCTTGAACGACGACCTGCCGATGGTATCCGGGAACTGTTTCGCATCCGCGACATCCTCGCGCGTAAGCACATAGTCGCCCACGATCCTCGGGCCTTCGCGCAGGCGCAGCTCGGTGCAGACGCGCGTGATGTAGGCGTTTTTGAAGCCGGGTACATAGTTCTTGAAGAAGCGCCAGGCGATCATGTTCTGGCGGCGGCACTCGATGATGCATTGGGTGATATCCCACGCGTCTGTGGGAAGCGCGTGATCCGCCTGCGAGGAATGCTGGAAATGCGCCTGAATGTGGCCGCCCTCCCTCGGGATCAGGAAAAACCCTGCGCCGGAATAGGGATGCCAGTCGCCGTTCTTTAAGGCCATATCGCGCAGCTCATAGAAGCCCATGATCTCACCGAGATCGGTGATGTCATGGCACTTGCGGTACATATCCATCACGTCTTCCCGGGTGTTGGCGCCCTCGTGCGGGAATATAAGCTGCTTGAACGAAAACTGTTCCGGATGGTTGCGGATATACTGCAAAAGCACGTTCCAGTCGACGCCGTCCACCGTGAAGGAGAGGGTATGCGGCTGGACCTCTTCGCGGCTTACGCAGGCCGTTTCGCAGCCCGCCTGCATCGCGACGTACGCTTCGCCGGTGCAGTCGATAACCATTTTGCCTTTTATCCCGTTGCGCCCGTTCGCGTTCTCCGCGACGATTCCGTTCACGGTATCTCCGTCCCGGGTCACGCCCACGACAAGGGTGTCGAGCAGCAGCTCGATCCCCTCTTCATCCATCATTTCGAATACCAGCATCGTCCACCAGTCGGGGTCCACATAGGAGAACCCGTAGCCGGCCTTTTCACGGACCGGGAAACGAAGGTGGGGGAGAGCGTGCCCGCTCCCGTAGAGGCGCTGGAAGGTTTCTTCAACGATGCCCCCCACGTCGCGCTCGCCGCGCGGGTTGAAAAGCCGGGCGTAGGCGAATCCGGGAGGGCCGGATACGCTCATCTGGCCGCCCAGCGTCCCGGTGCGTTCCACGAGCAGCGTTTTGGCGCCGCCCCTCGCGGCTGCGATCGCGGCTGCGACTCCCGACGTGCCGCCTCCGCAGACGATTACATCATATAAAGTATTATAACTCATGCTGTCGTTGATCCTTTCTTAAAGAGCACTATCTCTTAAACTCATTAATGCTCTTTGCAATCTTGCCATTGGGAAGCGCTATGGGTTCGACGCAGCCTTCGCTGTGCAGCGCCCAGGGGAGCACGACCCCGGAATGGCCTCCGCGGCCGCCGATGACCACGACCTCGACGTCGTCGGGGGTACGCGTAACGGGCATAGGATGACGGTCCTTGAAGCTTGCCGGGCGTACGGGAACGAGGCCGCGATTGCGCACCATCGGTACTTCATGATAGGCGTAGGTATGGATATGCTCCTGAATCATCCTTTTCGTATATCCTGATTTTTTGAGCATCATCCCGTGGTCGGGCGTCAGACAGACGATCAGGGGACCGGGCATATAGGCGTTGTTTGAGCCCAGCGTCGTGCAGCAGTGGGTGATGGTGTCCAGCAGGTCGTGCCCGTTGAGGCTCAAAAAGTCGATGATATCATGAAGCGGTTCGGCCTTCAGAAGGTAAACGGTTGTGGTTTCGGAGTTGAAGCGGTCCTCATTGATCATGCTCCATTGAGCCAGCGCGGGTTCCTCGGCAAAGCAGAACGTGAATTCGGCCTGTGAAGCGATGCAGTCGAGATCGCATACGCCGGGCACCGAGCGGCAGACATTCATGATGACAAGGTTGACCGCGCGCCCGATGGTCGCGTTTGCAGGCCAGCCGGGGCCCATGCAGCCCTGTTTGCCGGAGATACCGGTCTCCTGTGCGATGGGGCCGCTGACAAGGACCATGTTTCCGCCCGGATGGGAGGTCGTGACGCTCTGGTTCAGGTTGTACAGCGGGCTGTTCAAAGCCTTGAACGCGGCGATGAGCACCGGCATAGCGTTGGGCTTGCAGCCCGCCATTACAGCCGCGATGGCGACGTCTTTGACCGTTATGTTTTTGCCGGTGGGCCCGACCTGGTTGCAGAGGATCAGCTTTTCGTCAAACGGGCAGTACTCCATCATCTTCTCATAACGCGCTGTGGTGGGCGGAATGAACGGCAGGCCGTCGCTGATATGCGCTTCGTTGAAATAATCATAGATCTCTTCCAGATAAGCGCCGGGCTCCGCAAGCTTGTCTTCGTCCACCTTAATTTTTTCCGTTACAGGTAAAAAGCCGTCCTTTGCCGGCGCCGTTTTGTCGATCTTGAAATCGATATGCGCGAGCTTTTCAAGCTCCGGGCCGTTTTTCGTGAGGGAGGAGATGATATAGTCCCACTTAAGGTCTACCTGAGCGGCAACTTCCTCCACAGTGCTCGCCTGGTAGATGTCCACCGAACAGAGGCAGAGGTTGCCGGCACGGTATACGCCTACGCCTTCCGTGATGCCCGATCCCGGAGGCGCGGTGATATATACGGTCGGAATACCGAGCTTTTCGAGAGCGATAGTCAGAATGGTGGTGGACGAGGAGGTGCCCATGTCGCCCAGCGCGACGACGGCTGCCGCAGGCTTTTCCTTCGCCAGCATGGCCGCGTAAGCTTCCAGCTTCGGCGTATCCTTGCCGCGTACCGTCTCGACATAGTCCACAAAATTGGTGACGCCTGTCTCCCTGAATTTTTCTTTGATACGGTCGTAAACGGTCATGTAATTGCAGAAACTGAGTTTGGTATTGTTGTAAAAAAGGATTTTCCCCTTTTTCAGGTCTGCCAGACCGACGCGCGGCGCCAGTTTTATGACAGGCCTTTCCTGGTATCCGCGCGGATCGAGTATGCTGTTCAGGTATTTGCCCATGCCAAGCCTCCTTAGTATGTATGATTCCCAGTCATGCAGGTTTTCCCCCCTGCATGACAAGCAGCCATTACAGTTTTTTATGGATATAACTATATGCGCTCATCGGGGGCAAAACAATAGCCCGGAGGCATTTGTCAAGTATTATAAGTTGACAGAATGTTGACATGATGATAATATTAAAAACATAAATTCTTTTCATATACTTTCGCTGAATAAGAGGAATTATGAACAACATCTCTTCGCGCCTTCCCGGTATATTTGCGCAGTTCGGTCTCACAAGCCGGGATGTCGCAGACATGCTGAACATACATTATTCACTGGTAAGCAAATGGCTCAACAACAAACGCCCTTTGAGATACAATTCCCAATATATGAAGAAGCTGACCGACGTGCTTATTTCGCTTGACGCGCAGGGCTGCTCCGGGACATTAAAGGCGATATTGCTCGAAGCTTATCCGGATGCCGATTTGAACAGCAAAGAAAAGCTGGCGGTTTACCTGAGCCATTACCTCGCGACGGATAATCTGGGGCTTGAAAAAAAAGGATTCTGGGGAATATTGAAACAGGGCATATCCATACGAGGGCCCATGTGGACATCTATAAGAAAAATTCCGGGCGCCGCGACGCGCTGATGCGCCTTCTGGATACGGCGATCGCGTTCTCGCCGGGGCGGGAGCTGATGCTTTTCAGCGAAGAGAACGTATCGTGGCAGATGGACAACAAAGAATTCTGCGATCAATGGCTTGAAAAATACAAAGAAATTCTGAGGCTGGGCAACCGTGTAACGATGATTCATACCGTCGATCGGCAGGAGCCGCAGCTTCTGCATACGATTACCCAATGGCTGCCGCTTCATATAACCGGCAAGACGGACGCGTATTATTATCCCGAATACTCAAATTCCATTTTCAAGCCGTCCATTTCGCTTTTAAGAGACCTTGCGGTACTGACGGGCATGACCGCCGAGGGGTTTTCCGATACGCTGAATACTTTTTACTGTACCGAGCCAAACATTGTTAAGCAGTTCGAGATGATGTTTTCCGGGCTTCTTCTTGACTGCCGCCCGCTCTTCGAAAAGCTTCAGGGAGGAAATATATCGGAAAGCATTCTTGCGGCCGCGCAGAGGCAGGACAGCTGCTACAATTATTCTTCTCTTCCGCTGGAGCTTGCGCTGGACCCTGAAGATTTCGGCAATATACTGCGCTTAAACGGCGTTGAGGGCAAAAAATACGAAGAAACCCTCGATTTTTTTACCAGGCATAAAGCGTACCTTGTAAAATCGGTTTCAAACAGCGCTTTTAAACAGATGCTCAATCTTAAGATTTTGGAAAAAGGGTTAACCGAAGGCTTCCCCATGGGCTTTTTCAATTGGATCACCGGGGGCAATCTTGCGGTACCGCAGGAATATTTCAGAAAAGGCCTCAAAGCGGTTGCCGGCCTGCTGGATCAACACACTAATTTTTCAGTCGGGCTGATCGACGAACATCCATTGCCCGCCCATGTTCAGCATATCACCATGCTGGTCAAGGAAAACACCATAATCGTAGCCAACAGCAATTTCGACGGCACGCCCGGCCCCCTGATCATGAAAGAGTCCACCATCGTGAGGACCTTTTATAACTACTTTGAGCATTACTGGAGCTCGATACCAAGAATCCAGCGGGATAAGGAGTCTGTAATCTCCCGCCTGGAACAGCTGTTGCGATAACCTCCGGCAGCATCACTTCCGGATACAAGCGCCCCCGCCATGATACTGAAAATCTATAGAACGGTTGCATAATTGTATCGAATGGGGTGCTTAGGTTTATCCGAAGGTTATCAGCCGATTGAAAGCCCCTGTTGTATTGATGACGAATCGGAAAAATCGGACGATAAAGGTTTTGCGCATAGATACCTATTGAACGGAACGTAAAATCCGGAAAGCCCGGCGCCAAAAGCTTTGGTTTTTAAAACAGGCCTGTACGAAGCGCCTATATGTTCAATGTAAAAAAACAATACAGATACCCTTTAACAAAGCGAGTCCTCCGTTTACGCCAAATACGGCAGATATGCCATTTTAACCGGCAGCGCCGAGCGTTTTTGCCAGGGAGCTTATCAGCAAATCTGCCACCACTGAACCGGGGTCCAGTATGGAGCGCGATTCCTCGCCCCGTATCGCGATACGCCCATGCTTGCCCAGCATGCCGATCGTGCCCTGTGAACCGTCGTGGGCCGCCCGGGCCGCGTTTGTGAGGACAGCCTTGAAATCAGTTGCGGGTCCGGCGTCGCGAAGAACCTGCACGGCAGGATGGAAACCGTCCAGAAAGGTTTTTTCGCCTAAAGCGGCCTTTCCGCGGCTTGTAACGCCCAGCTCAAGGTCTTCAAGACATTGGGCCAGCCGTTGAAAATTCATTTCCCTTACCCCCTTCGCCGCCTTGCCCGCCTGCATAAAGCCCGAGGCAATAAGCGTGCCCAGGCTGGACGGAGCCTTGGCGGACATCACTTTACCCGCCGTGTAAAAAAGAACGCCGATATCGTCCGTATCAAGTTCATGCAAAGCCTCCCGGACGGCGGAGAATCCGTCGTTCATGGAAAGGCCAAGGTCGCCGTCCCCCGCGATGCTGTCCAACTCGATAAGATAGGTTTTATTATCCCTGAAGACAGAAGCCCACCCGTCAAAGACGTTTAAAAAATCTTTTACTGTATAATTCATAACATCATCCTCGCTTATAACTGTTCCTGCATGAAAAAAGGAGTGGATGCAGGCCTGGAAAGCAGACGTTTCAGCTCATCGTCGAGCCTGAAAAGCGAAATGGATAATCCCGCCATCTCCATGGACGTCGCGTATTCGCCGATATATGCGTGGTAAACACGGACGCCATCCTCATCCAGCCTTTCATACACGTGGCGATAGACCAGATACTGTTCTTCCAGAGGGGTGGCCCCCAACCCGTTAATAAGCACGGCCACTTCCTCGCCCCTGCATAACTGCAGGTCGGCTATGATCGGCGGCAGCATTTCGTCCACAACGGCGGACGCGGGAGCAAGCTTGCCGCGGCGCACACCTGTTTCGCCGTGTATGCCCATGCCGATTTCCATCTCATCCTCGCCGATTTGAAAGCTGGGATGGCCTACGCGCGGTATGGTGCAGGAGGAGAGCGCCACGCCCATCGTTCTGACGTTGTCGTTCGCTTTTTCCGCGATGCGCCTGACCTCGTCGAGCGTCATCATTTCATCTGCGGCTGCGCCCGCGCATTTATATACAAAGAAAATTCCCGCGACGCCGCGGCGGGCGGACGGGTCGGCGGCGGATATATCATCCCGTGCAATCACAGTTTCAACACGGATAGAGGATTCAAAATCCGCCATCTCCGCAGACATCTCGAAGTTAAATTTATCACCGTTGTAATTGCCGAAGATATAAAGCACGCCGGCTCCCGTATCAATTGCCTGAGTGACCGCCAGCATCTGTTCGGCGCTGGAGGATTGAAACACCTCCCCTATGCTGCAACCGTCCAACATGCCCTCGCCTATATAGCCGAGAAAAAGGGGGAGATGGCCGCTGCCGCCGCCGGTAGCGATACCGACCTTGCCCGGTTTGATATGCTTCCTGACCATGGACTGATAATCGCCGTTTACGTATGTGAGTTTGTCCGGATGGGCAAGATAT
>AGTN01640834.1_pt1 | contig 16550 bp, 17 predicted proteins | sample 314218 | NCBI WGS metagenome assembly AGTN01 (sample SAMN02954264, study PRJNA73603) | bioreactor metagenome | biome: terrestrial; feature: non-aerated bioreactor; material: poplar woody material; isolation source: poplar biomass | place: USA | collected 2006-12 | reverse complement strand
GGCCATAAGGCGGATCGTCATCGAAAGGCCTCCTTGCTTGCTCACAAGGATGGACGCGGGTCCACGCCTTTGGTTCCCGCCTCCCCCGCCAGCGTGCCGGGATGCCCCGAAATCTCACTCCGCCGGTTCGAACGCCTTGTGCACCTTGCCCTCGCGCTCCTCGCGGGTCGGCTTGCGCCGGTCCGAGGCCAGCAGGGTGTAGATCACCGGCAGCACGAACAGGGTGAACAGCGTGCCGATGCTCATGCCGGCGACGATCACCAGGGCGATGGAGAAGCGGCTGGCCGCGCCGGCGCCGCTGGCCAGCAGCAGCGGGATCAGGCCGGTGACCATGGCCGCCGTGGTCATCAGGATCGGCCGCAGGCGCAGGCCCGCCGCCACCTTGACCGCCTCCATGCGGCTGAGGCCCTCCTGCTCCTGGCGTTCGCGCGCCACCTCGCAGATCAGGATGCCGTGCTTGGTGATGAGCCCGATCAGCGTCACCAGCCCCACCTGGGTGTAGATGTTCATGGTGGCGACGCCCAGCGCCAGAGGGATCAGCGCGCCGCAGATGGACAGCGGCACCGAGACCATGATGACCAGCGGATCGCGGAAGCTTTCGAACTGGGCCGCCAGCACCAGGAAGATGATGACGAGCGCGAACACGAAGGTCAGCACCAGGGCGTTGCCTTCCTGCATGTACTGGCGCGACTGGCCGCCGAAATCGTAGGTGTAGCCCTGGGGCAGCACCTCCTTGGCGGTGCTCTCCAGGAAGGCCAGCGCCTGGCCCAGCGTGGCGCCGGGCATGGGGAAGGCCTGGATGGTCACCGAATTGAGCTGGTTGAACTGGTTCAGCGACACCGGCTGCACCGCATGGGTCAGCGACACCAGCGACGACAGCGGGATGGCGGTGCCGTCGGCGGCGCGCACGTGGAAGCGGCCGAGCTGGCGCGGGTCCAGGCGGTATTCGCGCGGCACCTGCGGGATCACCTGGTACGAGCGGCCCTGGAGGTTGATGAGGTTGACGTAGTTGCCGCCGGTCATGGTCGCCAGGGCGTCGCCCACCTGCTGCATGGTGATGCCGTAGGCGGCGGCCTTGTCGCGGTCGATCACCACCTTGGTCTGCGGGCTCTCGTATTTCAGGTCGGCGTCGATGAAGGCGAACATGCCCGATTCCCGGGCCCGCCTCACGATCTCCGCCTGGACCTCGTTGAGCTGGCGGTAATCGGTGATGGCGCTGATGACGAATTCCACCGGCAGGCCGTCCACGCCGGGCAGGGCCGGCGGCGGGAACACCGAGGCCTTGACGCCCGACACGCCGTCCAGGACCTGCTGGAACGCCGCCGTCAGGGTCTTGGCGTCGCGGTCGCGTTCCTCCCACGACTTCAGCACCATGCCGCCGAAGCCGTTGCTTTGCAGGCCGACGCCGTTGATGAGGAAGCTGTCCTGCACCTCGGGGAACTGGCCGCGCAGCTTCTGGTCGATCTCGTGGCTGAACACCTCCATGAAATCCACGTTGGCCGAGGCCGGGCCGTTGAACGAGGTGAACACCACGCCCTGGTCCTCCTCGGGGGCCAGTTCGGTGGGCACCGCCAGGAACAGGAAGGGCAGGCTGACCAGCACGATCAGGGCGAAGGCCAGCGTGCTGGCACGGTCGGCCAGCGAGGCGTCCAGCCAGCGCTCGTACACCGCGCGCACCTTGTCGAAGGTGGCGTCGATGCGCGCCGACAGGCCCTTCTTGTCGGTCTCGTGCCTGAGGATCAGCGACGACATCATGGGCGACAGCGTCAGCGCGATGACGCCCGAGATGATGACCGAGCCGGCCAGCGTCAGCGCGAATTCCTTGAACAGCGATCCGGTCAGGCCGCCCATGAAGGCGATGGGGGCGTAGACGGCGGCCAGGGTGATGGTCATGGAGATGACCGGGCCGGCGATCTCGCGGGTTCCCACGATGGCGGCCTGGAACGGCGACAGCCCCTCCTCGATGTGGCGGTGCACGTTCTCCACCACCACGATGGCGTCGTCCACCACCAGGCCGATGGCCAGCACCATGGCCAGCAGGGTCAGCAGGTTGATGGAAAAGCCGAGCGCCACCAGGAACACCCCGACGCCGATCAGCGACAGCGGCACGGTGACCACCGGAATCGCCACCGAGCGCAGCGAGCCCATGAACAGGTAGATCACCACCATGACGATGATGGCGGCCTCGACGATGGTCTTGACCACCTCGTCGATGGCGGCCTCGATGAAGATGGTGGAATCATAGGCGATCTTGGCGGTCAGGCCGGGCGGCAACTGCGCCTCGATGGCGGGCAGCGCGCTTTCGCGCATCTCGCGGATCACGCTCAGCGGATTGGCCTCGGGCGTGGTGTAGATGCCCAGGAAGATGGCGCGGTCGCCGCTGGCGAACACGCTCATGTCGTCGCTTTCCGCCCCCAGCGTCACCTCGGCCACGTCGCTGAGGCGCACCAGTTGCGAGCCGACGTTCTTGACCACCAACTGGCGGAATTCGTCGACGCTTTTCAGGTCGGTGTCGGCCTGGGTGGTGATGGTGTCGTAGGAGCCCTTGGTCGAGCCGGCGGCCGAGGTGTAGTTGTTGGTGGTCAGCGCCGCGCTGACGTCGCCGGGGCTCATGTCGTTGAGCGCCAGCTTCTCCGGGTCGAGCCAGACGCGCATGGAGAATTTCTGGCCGCCGAACAGCTCCGGATTGGCGACGCCGGGCACGGCCGACAGCTTGGGCTGGACCACGCGGGTGACGTAGTCGGTGATCTGCTGCTGGTTGAGCGAATCCGACGAGAACGCCAGATAGGCCGAGGCGAAGGTCTGGCCGGTCTCCTTCTTGATGATCGGGTCGTTGATGCCGCGCGGCAGGACGGAACGCACCTCGTTGACCTTGCTCATGACCTCGGTCATGGCGGTGTCGGGGTCCTCGTTCAGGCGCACATAGGCCTTGATCTCGCTCATGCCCTGCAGCGAGCGCGACACCATGTAGTCCAGGCCCGAGGCGGTGGCCACCGCCTTCTGGATCGGCTGGGTGATGAAGCCCTGGATCAGCTCGGAATCGGCGCCGGGGAAGGTGGTGGTGATGATGATCACCGTGTTCTTCATCTCGGGATACTGCCGCACCGGCAGCATCATGAAGGCGCGCAGGCCGATGAACAGGATCAGCAGGCTGACGACGCTGGCCAGGACCGGGCGCTTGATGAAAATGTCGAACATGAGAGGGTCCCCTTACCGGGCCTGGGCCGCCTGATTGAACGGGTCGTCGCTGCGGATTTCCACCTGCGTGCCGTTCTCCAGCTTGACCTGGCCCGAGGTGACGACCATGTCGCCGGCCGTGATGCCCCTGAGCACCGCCACCTTGCCCTCGCGCCGCTCGCCCAGGGTGACGAACATGCGGGTGGCCTCCTTGGCGTCGTCGGGGCCGTCGTTGATCACGAAGACGCTGTCGCCGTGCAGGTTGTAGGCCACCGCCGCCACCGGAACCGTCACCACCGTGGCGACGGCCCCGCGCGAGACCTCGATGCGGGCGAACATGCCGGGGCGCAGGGCGCCGTCGGGATTGGGGAAGCGGCCCTGGACCGAGACCATGCCGGTCTTGCTGTCCACCTTGGGTTCGACCGCCGCCACATGGCCCTCGAACACCCGGCCGGGCCAGGCGTCGGTGGTCATGGCGATGGGGGCGTCCACCTGGACCAGCGCCAGATCCTTCTGCGACACGGTGAAATCGGCCAGCATGACCGACAGGTCCTGGAGGTTGACGATGGGCTGGCCGGGCTGCACGTATTCGCCCAGATCGACCTTGCGCACGCCGAGCACGCCGTCGAAGGGGGCCAGCACCGTCTTCTTGTCGATGGTGGCGCGCAGGCCGGCGACCTTGGATTCCTTGACCTTCAGCTCGGCCTCGGCCTTGTCCACCGCAGCCTGGCTGACCGCCTCGGTCCGCACCAGAGTGCGCTGGCGCACCGCCGAGATGCGGGCGAGATCGGAATCGGCCTGGGCCGAGCGCAGATCGCTTTGTTCCACGTCGCTGTCCAGGCGCAGCAGAACCTGCCCCTTGCGGACGGTCTGGCCGGACTGGAAGGCGATCTCCTTGACCAGCCCCGATACCGAGGCCGAGATGTCGACGCCGTTGACCGCCTTCAGCGTGCCCACCGCCGGCACCACCTCGGACCATTCCTCGGCGGCCGCCGCCTGGGCCGTCACCGCCACCACCGGCTTCTTCATGGTGGCGAAGTACTGCTTGATCATGTGGTTCTTGAACTGGATGAAGCCGAACACGCCGCCGAACACGACGCCGCAGACCGCCAGCACGATGACCATGCGCTTCTTATTCATGAAACGGCTCCGTCTTCTTTATTCAGCAGGCTCAGGATGAAATCGCGCATCCGGTCCTCTTCTTCCCGGCTGCACGGTTTCAGTCCCATCATTCGTCCGAAATAATAGCCGTCCATGGCCATGCAGATCAGTCCGGCCAGCATGGGGTCGGGGCTGTCGGAATGGATGCGCTCGGTCCACTCGGCGTATTTCGCGTGCACGGGCGCCATCAACTCGGGGTTGACCGTGACGGCGGCCAGAAGGGCCCCGCCCACACTGTCGCAGGCCGGACCGACGGGATCGAATGCGGTGCGGATCGAACTGCGCAGCCAGCGATAGGGACCCTCCGGTTCCTGTGCGTAATGGGCGAGATCCTCCTCATCCATCCGGTTGATGAGGCGCTCAATCATACCGCGAACAAGATCATCTTTCGACCTGAAATGGTAGAGGATTCCACCTTTGGATAGGCCGGCGGCCTTGGCCGCCTCGCCCAGGGTCAGCTTGGCCACGCCCCGCTCACGGACGATGGCGGTGGCGGCATCGATGATTCTGTCGCGGGTGGGGGGAGGGGACATGGAACCTCGGGCCTTCTCTGTACCGGTCGGACGGTACTGTACCGGCCGGACGGTATATGCCAGCTTCCCGAGGTAATTTCATCCATAAAAAAGATGGGGAATTGGGCGCGCCCGAAAAGGGCGCGCCAGGGCAGGGATCACGTCCGGCGCGACTGTCCGGACGGCTGGGTGTCCAGCGCCCAATCGGTGTTCCTGCTGGCCTTGGGCGCCAGGTCGCAGATGGGGGGCCCCTCCGGCATCTCCCCCCATCGGCGGAGCGGGCTATTCCGCCGCCCGGGCCAGCTCGGCGGCCTTGCGCATGTCGCCCTCGGACTGGAAGGCCAGATGCCAGGCGAAGGCCTTCTCCAGGCAATGGGGGGTGTGGCCGCCGCGCGCGAGGGCCTCGGCCAGATAGTCGCCGGCCATGTCCTTGTAGGCCGGATGGACGCAATTGGCGATGACGAGGCGGGCGCGTTCGCGCGGGGCCAGGCCGCGCAGGTCGGCCAGTCCCTGCTCGGTGACGATCAGGTCCACGTCGTGCTCGCAATGGTCCACATGGGTGACCATGGGCACGATGGACGACACCTTGCCGCCCTTGGCCACCGACTTGGTGACGAACACCGACAGATAGCAGTTGCGGGCGAAATCGCCCGATCCGCCGATGCCGTTCATCATGTGGGTGCCGTTGACGTGGGTGGAATTGACGTTGCCGTAGATGTCGGCCTCCAGCGCCGTGTTGATGCCGATCAGGCCCAGGCGGCGGATGACCTCGGGGTGGTTCGAGATTTCCTGCGGCCGCAGCACCAGGCGGTCCTTGTAGCGCTTGATGTCGCCGAAGACCTTGCGCGCGCAGGGCCCGGACAGTGAAAGCGCCGAACCGGAGGCGAATTTCAGCTTGCCGGCGTCGAACAGCTCGAAGGTCGAATCCTGCAACACCTCGGAATACATGGTCAGGTCATGGAACGGACTGTCGATGAAGCCGTGCAGCACCGCGTTGGCGATGGAGCCGATGCCGGCCTGCAACGGCTGCAGGCTGGTGGACAGCCGGCCCAGCTTGACCTCGTGGCGGAAGAATTCCACCAGATGGCCGGCGATGGCGTTGGTGTCCTCGTCCGGCGGGGTGATGCTGGCGAAGGAATCCATCTTCTCGGTGATGACGATGGCGGCGATCTTGCCGGGGTCCACCGGGATGTAGGGCAGGCCGATACGGTCCTGCGGGCTGACCAGCGGGATGGCCTCGCGGTGCGGGCGCCGGGTCGGGATGTAGACGTCGTGCAGGCCGACCAGGTCCAGGCTCTGGTGGATGTTGATCTCGACGATGATCTTTTCCGCCAGGATGGCGAAGGTGGCGGAATTGCCGATGGACGAGGTGGGGATGATGCCGCCGTCCTCGGTGATGGCCACCGCCTCGATCACCGCCACGTTCACCGGCGGCAGTTGGCGCGAGCGCAGCATCTCGACGGTTTCCGACAGGTGCTGGTCGACGAACATCACCTCGCCGGCGTTGATCGCCTTGCGCAGCACCGGATCGGCCTGGAACGGGATGCGCCGCGCCAGCACCTTGGCCTCGGCCAGGGTCTTGTCGATGTCCGAGCCCAGCGACGCGCCGGTCAGCAGGGTGATCTTCAGCGGCTGTTCGGTGGCGCGCTCCGCCAGCGCCATGGGCACCACCTTGGCGTCGCCCGAGCGGGTGAAGCCGCTCATGCCCACGGTCATGCCGTCCTGGATGTGGAGCGCCGCTTCCTCGGCCCCGACCACCTTGCCCCAGAGCGACTTCAAGCCGATTCGATCCCGGTACATTCCATCCCTCGCGTGGATTATTTCTTGATGGACCCAACCCTAGCGCTTGGGGCGTGCATGATGGAAATGCGAAGGACGCGCCGGCCTAAGGCGCATTTATCTATTGCAATTCCAATTATCGGCAGTTAATTGGAATGATTTTGCGTGAAACGTGTCTTTTTGGTGCGAAAGGAACCGAATTGACGCGAGGTGCCGATTGGAACTTGCGCAGGGATGATCGTGCGCTAAAGTGCAGCGCTTTCGCGTCAGGGGGCTGACGCGCGGGCGAAAAGGGCGGTCCTCCGCGAGGAGACCGCCCTTTTTACGTCCTGCCGCAACGCGGCCTCTCGCCAACCCGCGCGCTGCGGCGAAAAGGCGGGCCTCACAGAATGCTTTGGCCGGTCTTGGCCCAGTCGGCGGTGAAGGCCGCCAGGCCCTTTTCGGTCAGCGGGTGGGCGTACATCTGCTTCAGGATGGCGGGCGGCATGGTGACCACGTGGGCGCCCAGGCGGGCGGCGTCGGTCACGTGCATGGGGCTGCGCACGCTGGCGACCAGGACGTCGGTGGTGAAGTCGGGATATTGCGCGTAGATCTCGACGATGTCGGAGATCAACTGCATGCCGTCCTGGCCGATGTCGTCCAGGCGGCCGACGAAAGGCGAGACGAAGGCGGCGCCGGCCTTGGCCGCCAGGATGGCCTGGTTGGCCGAGAAGCACAGCGTGACGTTGACCCTGGTGCCCGCGTCCGACAGCGCCTTGCACACCTTCAGGCCGTCGGCGGTCAGCGGCACCTTGACCGTGACGTTGGGGCGCAGCGCCGCCAGCTTGCGGCCCTCGGCCAGCATGGTGTCGAAATCGGTGGCGGCGACCTCGGCCGAGACCGGGCCGGGGATGAGGTCGCAGATCTCGCAGATCACGTCGAGAATCTGTTGGCCCGATCTGGCGATCAGCGACGGGTTGGTGGTGACGCCGTCCACCAGCCCGGTATCGGCCAGGGCCTTGATCTCGGAAATCTCGGCGGTATCGAGAAAGAATTTCATGACGGGGGGGCCTGCCCGGTTGTCAAAGACGGCGCCAGCCTAGCCGCTCCATTCCGGTCGTCAACCGCCTTCGCCCCTCTTCGTCAGAAACGATATGCGGCCGATACGGCGAGGGCGGGCTGAAATTTCCTCTCCACCACGGGGCTGTCGGCGGCATCACCCAGCAGCTTGTCCATTTTCAGACTGGTGCCGAGAGACCAACGGGGCGTGAGTTGGTAGGTGGCGCTGACGAACACGCCCGCCGAGACCAAGCCGCCCCGGGGGTGATATTGCCCAAGGCCCGATGCCGCCGATTGCGCCGCCGTCACCCCGAACCAGCTTTCCATATAGTCGTCGTCGGCCAGCATGGCCTGGATGCCGGGCCGGATCGTCCAGCGGTTCCCCAGATCGAAGGGGATGGCCGCGCTCAAATCCAGGGTCGCGCCTTCATCCGCTCCGAGATCGCGGCCGAACGTCGCCCCCAAGGACAGCGGCCCCGCCCGGAACTGGCCGAACAGGCGTGCCTGCGCGGTAGCGTCGATCTCGCCCATGCCCCGCAAATGGTCATCGTCATCGCGGCCACCATGGTATCCCACGGACAGCCCCAGGGAATATTCCGGCCGCTTCACGGCATAGACGCCCAGCCCTTTGGTTTCGTTCAGGAATACCCGGTCCTTCCACGTGATGTCGATCCGGGGCAGGGGGGATGCCTCGTAGTCCTTGGAGCCGGGATATTCCGGCTTGAAGGCCACGCCGGCGCCGGCCTGCACCTGCCAGTCCGGGGCGGCGCCCGGGTTTCGTTCCTGTGCATCGGCGGCGGTGCCCAATGCCACCGATGCCAGGGCCGCGATCGAGAGGTCACGTATCGTCAAAGGCATCACCGCACCAGTTTATAGTTAGAACGAACAATCTAATAACTGCCCGGTAGTCTTCCTGTCAAGGAGTGATAAATTCGCGGAAACGGGTGGAGGAACGCGTGCGAAAGGTTGATCCTGAGCAATACGAAGCGCGCCGAGGGCAAATCCTCGGCGCGGCGGCCATCTGTTTCCGGCGCGACGGCTATCGCGGCGCCAGCATGTCGTCCATATGCGCCCAGGCCGGCATGAGTCCCGGCCACGTCTACCACTATTTCAAGAGCAAGGAAGAGATCATCCACGCCCATGTGGGGCGTATGCTGGGCGAGACGCTTCTGGGGCTTCAGCAGGGGTTTCCGAACTTTGACGGCCCGTTGGTCGACCGGATCGCCGAGTGGGTCTGCGCGGTGTTGCGGCGCATGAATGCTGATCCCGACCAGCGGGCGATGGTGTTGGAAATCGCCGCCGAGGCCGGGCGCAATCCCGAGGTGGCGGCGATGCTGCGCTCGCGGATCGGTGCCATGGTCATGTCGGTCAGCACCCTGCTGCGCAAGGAACAGGAGCGCGGCAACATCGACCCTTGCGTTGACGTCGAGGTTGTGGTTCTGACCGTGCGATCCTTGGTGCGCGGCATGCTGACCCCGCCGATGGACGATCCCCAACTTTTCCCGGAAGAGGAAAAATGCAAGATGATCCGGCGGGTCGTCGGCACGCTTTTCGCCCCGAAGGGCGCCAATTCCTGAAATTCGCCCTTAATCGGCGGCGCGCTTCAGCACTTCGGTGATGGTGACGGCAAGATGGTCCTCGACCACCACCACCTCGGCCTTGGCGATGCGCTTGCCGTTGACGTAGAGGTCCACCGGGTCGTTGACCCGGCGGTCCAGTTCCACCACGGCGCCGCGGCCCAGCTTCAGCAACTGGGCGATGGGCAGGTCGGCGGTCCCCAGCACGGCGTAGCATTCCACCGAGACGTCATAGACGGCGTCGTTCGCCTTGGCGCCGACCATGGTTTCGTCGCTGCTCATGGAGCCCGCATCCCCTTTGGACAGAATTCGACCGCCATTTAGCCACGGCAATGGTTAACGCCGGCTTTCCGGAAAGAGACCTCATTCATGCCACGCCCCCGCCATCTTCGCCCGCAAGGATGGCCGCCGCACGAAACGGGAGGATATCCATGTGGCAGAGGATGATGCGGGTGTGGCTGTTGGGAACCGCCGCGGCCGTGGTGGCGCTGGACGGCGCGCCGCCCAAGCCTTCCCTGCCGTCCGAGACGCGGGCCGTGCAGGCCGGCGGCGCTTCCGGGGACGCCGCCGGGAAGAAGGATCAGGACATCAGCACATAGGCGCCCGGCGCGTCGGCCAGAGGCTGGTAGCCCTTGTCCGGGGCGCCCATGGCGGGCGGCTTGGTGGCGGCGCCCGAGGAATTCTTCACCACCCATGCGCGCCACGCCTCCCACCACGAGCCCTCGTGCCTGGGCGTCAGCGCCGCCCAACTGTCCGGGTCGACGTATTTATCGGCGTCGGAACGGGTGGCGATCTGATACGAGCGGTTGCGGTGGCCGGGCTCGGAAACGATGCCCGCGTTGTGCCCGCCGTTGCACAGGATGAAGGTGACGTCGGTATCGGTCAGGATGCCGATCTTGTAGACCGACTTCCACGGCGCCACGTGGTCCTTGGTGGTGCCGACCGCGCAGATGGGGGCGCGGATGTCGGTCAGCGCGATGGGCTTGCCCTCGACGGTATAGCGGCCCTTGGCCAGCAGGTTGTTGAGGAACAGGCGGCGCAGATACTCGGTGTGCATCTTGAACGGCATGCGGGTGGCGTCGGCGTTCCATGCCATCAGGTCGTTGGCATGCTCCTCCTCGCCCATGAAATACTGGCGCACGATGCGCGACCAGATCAGGTCGTTGGAGCGCAGCATCTGGAAGGCGCCGGCCATCTGCTTGGTGTCCAGGTAGCCCTGGTCCCACATGATGTCCTCCAGATAGGTCACCTGGCTTTCATCGATGAACAGCATGATCTCGCCGGCTTCCTCGAAGTCGGTCTGGGCCGCCAGCAGGGTGACGCTGGCCAGGCGCTCGTCGCCGTCGCGCGCCATGGCCGAGGCGGCGATGGACAACAGGGTCCCGCCAAGGCAATAGCCGGCGGCGTGGACCTTCTGGCCGGGAACGATGGCGTTGATGGCGTCCAGCGCCGCCATCACGCCCAGGCGGCGGTATTCCGCCATGCCCGTGTCGCGGTCGTCGGGGCCGGGGTTCTTCCACGACACCATGAACACGGTGTGGCCCTGCGACACCAGCCAGCGCACCATCGAATTGTGGGGCGACAAATCGAGGATGTAATATTTCATGATCCAGGCCGGCACGATCAGGATCGGTTCGGCCTGCACCGTGTCGGTGGCGGGCGAATACTGGATCAGCTCGATCAGCTTGTTGCGGAACACCACCTTGCCCGGCGTCGCCGCCACGCCCTTGCCCACCCGATAGCGCTCGTCCACGGCGGGGCCCTGGCCGCTCAGGTTGCGCAGCGTGTCGTCGCACAGGTTCTGCCAGCCGCGCACCAGGTTCTGGCCGCCCTGCTCCACGGTGACCTTCAGGACGTCGGGGTTGAGCAGCGGCGAATTGGACGGCGACAGCATGTCCAGCATCTGCCGGGCGGTGAACTCGACCACGCTCTGATGGTGCTTGCCGACGCCGCGCACGCCGGTGGTGGCGTAGTGCCACCATTGCTCGGTGTACAGGAACGCCTGGGACAGGACGTTGTAGGGAAAGCGCTGCCATTCCGGGCTGGCGAAGCGCGAATCCTGGGCCAGCGGCGCGAACGGGTCGGGGTCGGCGCGGCCCATCAGGGAATCCAGCGCGTAGCGGGTCAGCGGCAGCGCCTTCGACGCGGCGTTCTGCGCCAGTTCGCCCATCTTGCCCGGCGAGTTGAGCAGGTGCACCTGCCAGTCGAGATAGGCCAGCAGCAGCGAGGCCGGCGACAGCGCCATGGTGAAGCGGCCCTGAAGGGCGTGCATCAGCCGGTCGGTGGATTCGGTGAAGATGGGAAAGGGCTGGACCATGCGGTCGAGAACCTGGGGCGCGGCCATCAACGGCTGCGCGGCGGCCGGCTGGCGCGGCGGATGGATTTCGTTCATGGGCAGGCTTTCCCCTCGGCGGCGATGATGCGTCATCCACTGTGCAACCGGGATTATAAAGCACTCCGCCGGACCTGTTGATGAAGATTTTTCAATCGCGTGGCCGTCGCCGGGCTGCGGCCGGCCGTGCCTCCCTCGCACGCAACCTTTACTAATCATTGAGGTTTATATTAGAGAAGTTCTTTCCGCATACTTCCCATTCCCCGATGTCAAGGGGGAGTTTGCGGGCCGAAAAGCCACCGAAAACTCGGCGAATTTTGTTCAAACCCCTGGATTTGTTGCCCCCGCACCCCTATACTTAAAATCGAGTTAATCCAGGTGCGGACAGCTATGGCCCTCGGGACTGGCAGAGTTTCGGCGATTGCATCGCCCGGTATGGCGGCGGCCGCTACGGCCCGCCCCATCTCGGGCGGCCGCAACGTCGCGTCTGTCACCGGCGGGCCGCTTGAAGCGAGCGGGTTCTCCGAGCAGATCGGCGTCAACGACAACCGGATGTGGCGCTACGACGACGAGCGCGAGTTCGATTTCGAGGGCGAAGGCCAGCAGCAGAAATACGCCACCCCCTTCATCATCCGCTCCAGCAACGGCTTCAAGGTCGACGAGGCGGAAGAGGCCACCGATCCCGGCAGCGGCTATGCTTTCCTCAACGAAATCCTGCGCGGCGTCGGCGTGTACGAGAACAACATGCGCGTCATCAGCCCGGGCGCGGTGCGGCGGGGCAGCGTTCTCAACTTCCGTTATTGAGAGCATTGAGAGCGGCCGGGGGTTTTCCTCGTCAGCGCCGCTCCGGCGTCCGCGCCGTCTCTTCCGGGCGGTCGACCGGTTCCAGGGCGATCCCCAGGGCGCCGATGGTGGACAGGTCCACGTCGCCGGTGGGGCGCAGCCCGTGTTCGGACTGGTAGCGCATGAGGTTGTTGCGCAGGTTGGCGTCGTACTCGCCGTCGCGCGTGACCGGATAGCCCAGGGCCTCCAGACGTTCCTCGACCCGCAGGATCACCGCGTGGTTGTCGACGGATTCCCCATGGGCGGGCGCGAGGATCGCCACGGCAAGGATGATGGAGGCGGGGACCGTTCTCATCATGGCGGCCTCCTAGACGGGATGAGCTGAGGTCGGTTCACATCCTGTCTCCCGTCATGCCCGCGCAAGACGAAAGCAAACCGATTCGATCTATGTTCGTCCCGCTCTAAAGGGCGGGCGGCGGAAAAGGGGCGGGCCGGCCCCTTCGCCGCCCGCCCGCGATCCCTTCCTACTCCACGATGCCGCCCAGGGGCGGCTTCTGGGCGCTGGATTCGTCGGGGGTCTGCGCCTGCTGGGCGTCGGATTCGACCCCGAGCGCCGCCAGGGTTTCCTGGTCGGGGCTGCCCGACGCCTGGATGTTCTGGTCGCGCTGGAAGTTCGCCAGGGCCTGCTGCGACTGCGGGCCCCAGATGCCGTCGACCTGGCCGACGTCGTAGCCATGGCTTTGCAACTGTTCCTGGATCTGGCGCACGGTGTTCTGGTCCATCTGGGCCGACTGGCCGCTCTGGATGCCCTGCGCCTCGCTGTGCTGCTCGCCCAATCCGCGAGCCAGGGCCGGACTCGCCGCCAAGGCGCCGAGTATGGCCAGGGTGATGAACTTTTTCATGGCGTACCTCGTTTGCTTGATGGGATGGTGGTGCGCGCCCCTTTACGGGCGCGGAGTGCTGTCCAGCCGTCCCGGATTGTCGGACGACTGGGGTTCCGGAACGCCGGTCGAGGGCGATTCCGGCACGCTTTCGCCCGTGACGTTGGGCGAACTCATGTGGTCGCGCCGCAGTGTCTCCACGTCGCCCGGCCTGTTCAGGTCGGATTGCGGCGTCTGCGCCTGCTGCTCGGTGGAATCGGTCTGCGACCGGGCCGCGGGCGGCGTGTCCGAAGGATAGGGGTATTGCTGCTGGGCCAGCACCGGAGCGGCGCCAAGCGCCAGGAACAGGGCGGCGGCGGAAACAGCCTTCATGGTGGCTCTCCTTCATGGGACAGGGGTCTATCCAATAAATGCGGAAAGCACGTCCGATGTTCCGGAAAATTATCCCCGATCGCGGCCCGCGGCCTGTTTGATTCAGCCCGGGAGGTGGGAAACCACCCCGTCCATGACGTCCCAGACGCGGTGCAGGGTGGCGTCGTCGGTGCAGTAGGGCGGCAGCAGGTACAGGGTGTCGCCCAGGGGGCGCAGCAGCACGCCCCTGGCCAGGAAGTCCTTTTTCAGCCGCGCCCCCAGGGCCGAGCCGTAGCCCTCGCCGGGCAGGTCGAACGCGGCGATGGTGCCGCAGACGCGCGGGCGGCGGACGCCTTTGTGGCGGGTCATGCCGGGCAGGCGCTGGCGGTGGACGGCCTCGATGGCGGCGATGCGGTCGCGGCACCGGGGGGCTTCCAGCAGATCCAGCGAGGCCAGCCCGGCGGCGCAGCCCAGCGGATTGGCGGTGTAGGAATGGCCGTGCAGGAAGGCCTTGGAAATCTCGGTGCCCAGGAAGGCCTCGTAGATTTCCTCCCGCGCCACGGTCAGCGACATGGGCACGAAGCCGCCGGTCAGCCCCTTGGACAGGCAGACGAAGTCCGGCCGGATGGCGGCCTTGACGCAGGCGAAGATCTCGCCGGTGCGGCCGAAGCCGGTCATCACCTCGTCCAGGATCAGCAGGGTGCCGGCCTCGCGCACGCGCCCCTCCAGCGCGCGCAGGAAGGCCGGGCGGCACATGCGCATGCCGGCGGCGCCCTGGACCAGCGGTTCGATGACGATGCCGGCGACCTTGTGCCTGTTGCGCTCCAGGATGTCGTCGAGCGCCAGCAGCGCCCGCTGTTCCTTGGCCTCGGCCTCCTCGTCGCCGTCCCAGGTGGCGGGGAAGGGGACGACCTCGACCGGGAACAGCATGTTCTCCCACGCGCCGAAGAAGCCCGACGAGCGGCCCATGGACATGGCGCCCACGGTGTCGCCGTGATAGCCGCCCTCGAAGGCGACGTAGACCCGGCGGTCCTGGCCCTGGTTGCTCCAGTATTGCCGCGCCATCTTCAGCGCCACTTCCACGGCGGTGGAACCGTCGTCGGAAAAGAACACCCGGTCCAGGTCACCCGGCAGGTGGCCGGCGACACGGGCGGCCAGGCGGGCGGCGGGCGCGTGGGTGAAGTCGGCGAAGATCACCTGCTCCATGCGCGCCGCCTGTTCGGCGATGGCCCCGGCGATGGCCGGATGGCCGTGGCCGTGCAGGTTGACCCACCACGACGACACCATGTCCAGGTACTCGCGGCCGTCGGCGGCGGTGATGGTGGCGCCCTTGGCCGAGACGGCGATGATCGAGGGCGGCGCGGTGCCGGCCTGGGTGAAGGGGCGCCAGACATGGCGGGAGTCGAGGGAGCGGACGTCGTCGGTCATGGGTGTTCTCCCGGCGGCAGGAAGGCGGGGGGCGGCAGGCCGGCCAGCACCGAGGCGGTGACTGCGAACAGGGGCTGGAACTCGGCCAGCACCGGCGCGCCGCCGAAATGCTCGATGGCCTGGCGGTTGGCCGGGTTCTTCTGGCCGTTCATCACCACCCCCAGGATGGGGATGCGGCGGCGGCGCAGCGCGTCCAGCGTCAGCAGGGTGTGGTTGATGGTCCCCAGGCCCGAGCGTGCCACCACCACCGCCGGCAGGCCCAGGCGTTCCATGAAGTCGATCGTCAGCGCGGTCTCGTTCAGCGGCACCAGCACGCCGCCGGCCCCTTCCACCACCAGCGGGCGGGCGGTGGCGGGTGGCGCCAGCGTCGACAGGTCGATGCGGGCGCGTTCGCGCTTGGCCGCCTCGTGCGGCGACAGCGGCGCCTGGAAGACGTAGGCGGGGGGGTGGATGACGGCGCCCGGCACCAGGCGGGCGACGGTGTCTGAATCGGAATCCTCGGCCACCCCGGTCTGCACCGGCTTCCAGTAGTCGGCGCGCCAGAACCGGGCCAGCCAGGCGCTGACCAGGGTCTTGCCGATGCCGGTGTCGGTGCCGGTGACGAAGGCTCCGCGCATGGTCTTATTCCGCCACCGCCACGGCGTGCAGCACGTCGTAGGTGACGACGGCCGGCGCGCCCATCTCGCGCATCACCCGACGCATGGCGCCGGGAGTCAGCGGCACGTAGCCGGGGGCCGGAGTGCCGGCGCCCACGCGCTTCAGCGAATCCAGGAAGTCGAAGCCGTCGGCGTAGCGTATCTCGATGGTCTGGGAGACCACCCGCGCGCCGTCGGGCAGGATGGCCGCCAATTCCTCGGCGGTGGGATAGAGCGGCGTGCCGCAGGCCAGGCCCAGCCTGTCATGGGCGCGGCGCCATTGGACGAAACTGCCCCGTCCCAGGGTGGAAAAGGCCAGCGTGCCGCCCCGCGTCAGGCAGGCCAGCAACCGCCGGGTGGTGCGGCCGAGATCGCCGAACCATTGCGCCGCCATGTTGGACACCACCAGATCGTACAGGCCGGCAGGCACGTCGGGCTGTTCGGCGTCCATCACCCGGAAGGCGGCATTGGCGCCGGGAGTGGCGGCCCGGGCCGCCGCCACCATGGCGGCGGACAGGTCGGTGACCAGCCAGTGGCCGCCCAGTTGCGGCATCAGGCGCCGCGTCAGCAGGCCGGTGCCGCATCCTACCTCCAGCACCGTGGGATTGGCGGGCAGCTTGCACTCCAGCACCAGGTCCATCAGCCGGTCGGCGGCGCAGGCCTGCGCCGCGGCGGCGCGGTCGTAGGTGGCGGCGGCGGCGGTGAAGGAGTCCGCCAGATCCCGCTTGCGGGTCATTTGAGCACCGCCGCGAACAGGCGGATCTGGCTCGCCACCCATTCCGGATGGCTGCGCGGCAGCAGGTGGTCGGCGCCCTCGGCCAGCACCAGCGAGGCGTTGGCGAAGGCCTCGCGGCTCATGGCTTCGGGCACGATGGCGTCGCGGGTGCCGGCCAGGG
>AGTN01284541.1_pt1 | contig 16557 bp, 15 predicted proteins | sample 314218 | NCBI WGS metagenome assembly AGTN01 (sample SAMN02954264, study PRJNA73603) | bioreactor metagenome | biome: terrestrial; feature: non-aerated bioreactor; material: poplar woody material; isolation source: poplar biomass | place: USA | collected 2006-12 | reverse complement strand
TCGATCTCCCCTTCCGGTTCATGGAATGGCCTCCTGCTTTAGCCGAAAACAGCGAAATAAAAATGCACCGGTTAATCACGTATTTTGCAAGATATGTTTTATGAATTGCAGGATAATCAGTTTCGGCATTTTTGCCCCTTGTGCTGTAATTTGTTTCTCTCTACTTTTGTATCGGTTGAAAAAAAATGTAAAAACAATGCTATCAAACGGGAAGAAGAAAAGAACCCTATTACGCGCAGTCGCGTCAAAACCATGTCGGTAATTTTTGAAACGGCCCATAGTAATAGCCCTGCCTCCAAACACTTATTTAATAAACGTTAAGTTCACGTTTAATCATCAGGCAATTATATTCTAATTGAAATAAAATTCAGTGTATTAATTAAAAATGTATTATTTATGAAAAGAAATTTTTTTTAGGAGTATTACTGCTCGGAGTATTGATCGTCACATCTTGTGTAGATAACGAAGAATCTCTTTCGGTAGAAGAACTGCGCAAATCCAAAGCGGAGTTATTGAAATCGGAAGCGGCTATGAAGGCGGCTGAAGCCGAAGCGACAAAGATCCTGGCTGCTGCCGACGTTGCCTTGAAAAACGCGCAGGCCGAAGCCGAAAAGGCCAACGCATTGAAGATCGCGGCTGAAACCGAAATTATCAAATTGCAGGCCGAACTGCAAGAAACCGAGAATGAGCAGGCCAAAGCCGAACTGCAAAGCCAGCTCGATGCCCAGGCCGTACAAAAGAAAGAGAATGAACTCAGGTTAAAACAAATAGCTAATGAGTTACAACTTGCAGAAATTCAGTTGCAGGCTGATCTGGCCTATGCCGAATCGCAATTGTTGCAAGCTCAGAAGCAATTGGCCAATCTTAAAGATGATATAGCCGAAGCGGAAAAACAAAAATTGCAGAACCTGGCCTATACTTATTCTCAGAAAGTGCGTGAATTAAATATTGCCAAGCAAGATCTTTCTACATTGAAAAGTGTCTTAGTACAAGCAGAAAACAATCTGGTTAGCCTGGAAGAATCAAAGGCGAAAAGGATCGAACAAAATAACAGGGATATAGCTTTTTACAAAGCGCAAATCGAAGTGTATAAGCAGTACGCCGGTTATAGCGACAATCTTCAGGGACTGCTTGAAATCGCAAATGCCAAATACAATGAATATCTCGTAGCCTGGAATAACGGCAATATTACTTCATTATATAAAGAATTCAATGATTTACAGAGCAAAACGGATGAAAAACTCCAGCCGGTTTACGATGCCGATTTTTATAACGTTATCAGTGATTGGCCTTTCAGTCAATATGTCTCTTTCCCTTCAGCTTATTATACTCAAAATTATCTCGGGTATAAATGGGAAGAAATAGAAAACACGGACTTGAACCAGTCGTACGGTTATGATGAGATCGTTTATCCGGAAGTGGGTGATTTACGCCGGTTAGAGATATCAATTTCCGAAAGAGAGTCATGGAGAGACGATGCTCAAAATACGCTTGAATATTGGAACGGAGAATACGATACTGCAATAGAAAATTCGGCAATAGCCAAAGAAGCGTGGGAAAATGCGAAAGGTACCCCCGAGGAATGGAGTAAACAAGTCGACTATCAATCGGCTATCCAGAATGAAAATAATGTAAAAAGTTCTTTGGAAAATGCCCGGTATGATTTACAATATTATCAAGATCAATTAGACCGTTATCAAAATGCCTATGATGCATTGAGCAATACCGATAAGCTGGCCGAAATAAAAACGGCTATCGACGCGTACAACGCGCAGTTTGCCGATGTGGCGGAAGCATATTTTGCATGGCAGGAAGCTCAAACACATGCAGATAATTTATATGCGGAGTATACCGCATTATGGGATATTTATGACGATGCAAATGATATTGACTCTCTCATAGCCGAGCGGGAACAGTGGATTAAAGATCGTGAGAACGCGAACGCAGATATATCCGGTATCACTACTCAGGAAGAATATATCGAAAGGCTTCAATTGGAAATAGCCGCCCAGGAAAAAATGGCCGAAGCAGCTCAAAAAGCCGCCGATGTCGCCAAGAAAGCATACGAAGACGCGTTAGCCGAGTTATAACACGATCCGGTGATGGCAATAATTACGAAGTTAAAACGAAGAATATGAATATAAAAAGATTTTTACTGACAGCCATCATGCCCGTATTTTGTTTCACGGTGTTCGCCCAAACAGGCAACGCGCCTGTCAAAGGCAATGTCACGCTCTCGGCGACCGTGAGTTACAACAGCTATGCAAGCATCGAGGCGCCGGAAGGCACTCTCGATAGCTACGAAGCGGCTGCACTTTCCACGAATTGGAGCGATAAAAACTACAGGTCGGTTTCGAAGCAGGCTGGTTTGTAAGTAATACGTGGAAACTGAATCTGGGCGGAGGGCTTCATTTCGCATACACTCCTGGTTATACCGGCATTCCCGGTACCGGCGATGTGGCAAACGGCGGAATACCGGATTACCGTGCGGTGCCCAACACGCAAACATTTGTCTATAATGTCTCTGTGGGAGCCGACAGGTATTTCCCAACCCGCATCGATAATCTGTATTGGTATAGCGGGCTGCGCGTAGGGTTTGCTTACGGCCTGAACGAGAAAAAGTACGATGAGGCAGAATCCATGGGCAAGTCCATCGGGGAAACCTGGAACCTGCGGGCGTCGTTTACTTCCGGCATCGATTATTTCATCCTGCCCGCATTGTATGTCGGTGCTCAGATAGACCCGCTTGCCTATACCTATGGCGTTGCAAGTATTCAACCGCAATCAGGGCTGAAGGCGTTGCAGGCCGACAGCCATAACATCGGATTCCTGGCCGCACCGACCATAAAGATAGGATTTGTCTTATAAACGGTATAACTCGATAATTCTACGGTCAATACAGGGAAGTTGTCCTTTACGCAGGACGGCTTCCTTTTTTCGTATCCGCCTTTGTCCTTTTGTTCCTTTATTTCTCTTCAAAGGGGTTGTATGATCCCATAACATTATCCGCTTTGTTATCCTCCCCCTTGCCCGAAGGAGCCCCCTATAATATCCAAAAGTTCGTTGGTGATGGATTGTTGACGCATTTTGTTGTAATCCAACGTCAGCTCTTCTATCAGGTTATCGGCATTATCGGTGGCAACCTGCATGGCAATCATGCGTGCTGCGTGTTCCGACGTGACGGAGTCGATATGTGAGGTAAATAATTTCAATTTAAGTACGTTCGGTATCAATTGATTCAGAATGGTTTCTTTATCGGGTTCCACAATATAATTAAGTGATTTTCCCGTAGGTTCTTTCGGCTTCAATTTAATGGGAAGGAACGTTTCGTGCATCACGATTTGCGAACTCCTGCTCCGGAAATGATGGTAAATTATTTCAACACGATCAATCTCCCCGGCCAGGAACATCTCCATCAGCTCTTCGGCAATCTTCCGAGCCTCATCATAGTTTGGTTTTTCACTGATGGAGGTGTAATTGCCTTGTGGTTTTAAACCCAGCTTCAGGGCGGCTTTCGTAATTTTCTCACCGATAGGGTAGACAAGAATATTTTCTTTCCCCAGCGTCCGATAAAATTTAACCATAGCTTCGAGCTGTTCTGCCACATTATGGTTGAATCTTCCTGCCAGGTTCGAATTGGATGAAAAGGCAACCACCGCGATACGTTTGAGTGTACGTTGTTTGGAGAAAGGAGAGATAAACTCTTTCTCTTCGCTCAGAAAAATATTCAACAGCTCACTTAACTTCTGTTCGTAAGGATAGAGATTCCGGATGATGTTTTGTGTTTTTCGCAGTTTGGCAGAAGATATCATCATCATGGCCGATGTGATCTTCTGCGTTGATCGCACCGACTGGATCCTGCTTTTTATTTCCTTCAGCTTTGCCATTTGCTTAGAGTTGAATAGCTTTTACCTTGTCGGCAGCTACCGTTTCGATGATTTTTTCAATATCTGTATTGATAACCCCCTTTTTCAACAGATCCAATACATCGTGGCGATGGCTGAGTTCCAGCGCTGCAAGGAATTCCTTTTCAAACTGAGGTACTTTCTCGAGGGGAAGATCTTTGATTAGTCCATGAGTTCCACAATAGAGAATAGCGATTTGATGCTCTACATTCATGGGGCTATGCAGCGCCTGAACAAGTAATTGTTCGTTCTTTTGTCCTTTGTCGATGGTCATGGCAGTTACCGGATCCATATCTCCGCCGAATTTAGTGAAAGCCGCCAACTCCTGATATTGCGCCTGATCGATCTTCAACGTTCCCGCAACTCTTTTCATCGCTTTTATCTGGGCATTTCCTCCTACCCGGGAAACAGAGATCCCTACATTTATGGCAGGGCGGAGACCTCGGTTGTAGAGGTCGGTTTCCAGAAAAATCTGTCCGTCGGTAATGGAGATAACATTGGTGGGAATATAGGCGGATACGTCGCCGGCTTGCGTTTCAATGATGGGCAGGGCCGTGAGTGACCCGCCCCCTTTTACCTTTCCTTTCAGGCTGTCGGGCAAATCGTTCATGTTCCTGGCAACCTCCTCCTGCGAAATAATGTTTGCCGATCGTTCCAGCAGTCGGGAATGGAGATAGAAAATGTCACCGGGGTAGGCTTCACGTCCCGATGGGCGACGAAGGATTAGCGATACTTCACGGTATGCTACTGCCTGCTTCGACAGGTCGTCGTATACCACCAGTGCGTGTCTTCCCGTATCGCGGAAGTACTCGCCGATAGCGGCACCGGTAAACGGGGCGATATATCGCAAGGCGGCCGGGTCGGCACCGTTGGCTGAAATCACTACCGTGTAATCCATCGCCCCGAACTCAGTGAGTGTTTTAACGATAGATGCCACAGACGATCCTTTCTGTCCAATGGCCACGTAAATGCAATAAACGGGATCCCCTTCCTCAAAATTTTTCCTTTGATTTATGATGGTGTCAATAGCTATGCTTGTTTTTCCGGTCTGACGGTCACCGATAATCAGTTCGCGCTGGCCGCGACCGATGGGGATCATGGCATCAACCGCTTTCAACCCGGTTTGTAAAGGGGTGCTCACCAGTTGACGAAAAACTACGCCGGGCGCTTTCCGCTCCAACGGCATTTCCACTCCTTCGCCTTCAATCGGTCCCTTCCCGTCGATGGGTTTGCCGATAGGATTAATAACGCGCCCGAGCAGCTCTTCTCCCACAAAAATAGAGGCCACACGCCCGGTTCGTTTTGCGGCGGCTCCCTCTTTGATTTCGCTGGATGGTCCCAACAGAATGGCTCCTACGTTATCTTCTTCCAGATTCATCACGATGGCCTGCATACCGTTGTCGAACTCCAGCAGTTCATTGGCTTCGGCATTGCGGAGCCCGTAAATGCGAACCACGCCGTCGCTGACACGAATAACAGTACCTGTTTCGTCGAATTTAACGTTGGTGTCAATCCCTTCGAGCTGCATCCGCAATATTTCAGAAACTTCGCTTATCTTGATTGCATTATCTGCCATTTTTTCTTTTAATTACTTGTAAATATTGAATTTGTTCCTAATGCGGGTAAGTTCACCCAATACGCTTGCATCCCATCTGTAATCTCCCATGTGTAGCACAAAGCCGCCCATAATTTGGGGATCGACAACTGCTTCCAGTTCAATCTCACCTCCGATAATTTTTTCGATACGGGCAATGAGACGGTCCTGTATTTCGTTGTTGATGGAAACAGCCGTAATCAATTTTCCGTGATGGATATGGAATTTCTCCCGATATAAGTCGATATAACGAAGAGCAATATGTTGGATACTCTCCTGCCTCTCGTTCTTTATAATCAGGCTGATCATTTTGTCTAAAGACGAAGGAGGAGTACCTCCGCACGCGGCGAGGATAATTTTTTTCTTCTCCTGAGCGGATAGAGACGGGTTCAGTATCGCGCTGCGCAATTTCGGAACCTGTAGAAACATCTGCGATAATATTTTCATCCGGGCATATACCTCTTCCTGTTGACCCAATTCAATGGCATAATTCAACAAAGAAGTAGTGTATCGTGAGGAAATCAGTCCGGTCTCCATTTCGTTCAGGATTTAGAAATATCTATTTCGTCCAACAAACGATCAATCATGCTCATCTGTTCTTCTTTCGTTCCCAGTTTTTTCCGCAGAATTTTTTCCGCAAGAACCACCGATAGCGAGGTGACCTCTTGGCGGATTAAGCGGAGAGCTTCTTCTTTCTCGGCTTGTATCTGTTCACGCGCGGCGACGATTATTTTATCCGACTCCAGGCGGGCTTCTTCGCGGGCCTTTTCTATCATCCGGTCACGAATTACCGATGTTTCATTTAAAATTTTTGTCTGTTCCTGCCGCGTTTGAGCAAGCAACGCCTCGCTGGTTTCCTTTACGACGGCCAGTTCTTCGTTTGCTTTCTGGGCTGCCAGGATCGAGCTTTCAATATAGTTTTCCCTTTTTTCCACCATCTTCAGGATTACCGGAAATCCGTATTTCGCTAATACGAGTACAACGATTCCGAAAGATATCAGCATCCAGAAGACCAAGCCGGGGTCGGGGGTCAGTAATGACATAGAATAAATGTATTAGAGGATAAAACCACAGACTACTATGGCAAACAAGGCCACACCCTCAATGAGAGCCGCCGAAATGATCATATTCATACGAATATCGGAAGATGATTCGGGTTGACGGGCGATGCTTTCCATAGCCGACGCTCCGATTTTTCCAATACCTATACCGGCGCTAAGTGCGGCAATACCGACGCCCAATGCCGAACCGAGCGTTCCCAATGACATGGCGTCGGTTGCTTGTAATAAAACTGAAAGTAACTCCATAATGTTTTTTTAATTTATTTATTAATTGATTACTGATTCGTTGCAACTTGTTCACTCTCTAGCTCCTTCTTGTGGTTATGAGACTCTATCCGCGCCAGACCAATGAAAACGGCCGACAAAAGGGTAAATACATATGCCTGGATAAAGGCAATCAGCAACTCCACAAAGTCGATGAAAATGGTAAAAATAACCGCGACAACTGTCATGGATACATTGATGGCTGTACCTAAGCTCACCGTAACGAAGATAAGGGTCGTAAGTCCCAGCACAATGGAGTGTCCTGCCATAATATTGGCAAATAGACGGATCATTAATGCGAAAGGTTTTGTAAATATTCCCACTATCTCGATTGCCGGCATCAACGGGATGGGCACCTTGAGCCATGTAGGAACATCGGGCCATAAAATATCTTTGTAGTATTCTTTTGTTCCCGTCAGATTTACGATAAAGAAGGTGGCAATAGCGAGTACCATTGTCACCGCGATGTTTCCCGTTACGTTGGCCCCCCCGGGGAAAAGTGGGATCAACCCCAACAGATTGTTCGTGAAGATAAAGAAAAAAACCGTCAGGAGATATGGTGCATATCGCTTGTAGTCTTTCCCGATAGAGGGTTTGATCACATCATCGTTTATCGACATGATAAACATTTCCATCATCCCCACAAAACCTTTCTTGGGCTTCATCGGGTCTCGTTTCAACGAACGGGCCACGGCCATCACGATTAAAATAATCAGGATGGAGCTGAGCAGCAATGAAGCGGCATTTTTTGTCAGAGAGAGATCCAGGGGCCGCGATTCGTTGCCCTCAACATCGGTTTCCACAATCTTTCCTTTATATTTTCCCTCCGCAGAGATGTGAAAATTGTTATAAGCAGCTTCACCATGGTGAAACTTGGACGAGGCGAACACATGCCATCCGGTTGTTTTGCTGTAAAGGATCACCGGCAGCGGAATAGCCACATGCCTGTGTCCGTCGTCCACGATATGCCACTCGTATGTATCGGCCAGATGCTCCAGGATCAATTCTTTTATATTCAGTTCTTCCGGGGTGTCGGCAGTGCTTTGGGCAGATGCGGCCACGGGAGCAAAGAACAGTAAACAAACGGTCATCAAACCGTATATGGATAACCTATATTTCATCTGTAGGACTGATTTACATCCTTGTTTCATTGATCAATACGTTCTTGAGTTGATTTATTCAGATCGTTCTTATATTTAAAATACATCTCCATTCTCATATAAATATACGTTTCCCAAATTAAATTAATAACATAGAAAATAATAAATATAATGGCAAAACTGCGTATGTTTTCTTTATCTACGATCCAATAAATAAGGAGAGTAACAGCTGCGGTAAATATTTTGATCATACGCATAATCATATACACATTTACCATCTCTTTGGGTTTATTAATTGATGCTCGTCTGAAACGATAGATAAAAATCAGTCCCAATATGTAAAAGAATAGCGGTACAATGAAATAGGTATCAATTAGAATCTCGGGGAAAAATCTCTTCAGAATAAACCACATCCCAAATCCGGTAATAAGGAGCAAGGCCGTGTGAGCTATTAGAAAATATTTCGTCAACTTTTTCATTGTTCTTTTATTGAGTCGAGACAAATCGTTATCTTATTGTTGTTCATCTCCACGAAACCATCTTCCACGTTTATCTCCCTTACCTGGCCATCAGCAGAGAATGAGAGTATTCCCTTGGTGAGTGACGAGATGATGGGGGCATGATTCTTCAGTATCTGGAACGATCCCAACGTCCCCGGTAGGGTAACCACGTCTACCTCACCGCTATAAAACGTCATTTCGGGTGTGAGAATCTCCAGTTTCATACGATTGCTTTATTTTTTATCGTTCCCGTTTTCCGCCGTTGTTGCCTGCTTGCTCTGCTCCATCAGTTCCTTGCCCTTTTCGATAGCTTCTTCTATGGTTCCCACATTCATAAATGCCGGTTCCGGATAGAGATCCAGTTCACCGTCCAAAATCATTCTGAATCCTTTAATGGTATCTTCGATGGAGACCATGACGCCGGGATGGCCCGTGTACTGCTCGGCCATGAAGAAGGGTTGGGATAGAAAACGTTGCACTTTGCGGGCGCGGTTTACCGTGAGACGGTCTTCGTCCGACAGTTCTTCCATTCCCAAAATGGAAATAATATCTTGTAATTCTTTGTAGCGTTGCAATATTTGTTTTACACGCATGGCGGTGTTGTAATGCTCTTCGCCAACAATGTTCGGATCGAGTATGCGCGACGAGGATTCTAACGGATCTACCGCGGGGTAAATACCCAGAGAGGCTATTTTTCGACTCAGCACGGTGGAGGCGTCCAAATAGCTGAACGTAGTGGCAGGAGCGGGGTCCGTGAGGTCGTCGGCAGGAACATAAACGGCTTGTACCGAGGTGATTGAGCCGTATTTTGTGGAAGTGATACGCTCTTGCAGCGTACCCATTTCCGATGCCAGTGTGGGTTGATATCCCACGGCCGAGGGCATACGTCCCAGCAGGGCGGAAACTTCGGATCCGGCCTGTACAAAACGAAATATATTATCGATAAAAAGTAACGTATCGCTCCCTTTCCCTCCCTGGTCGCGAAACGATTCCGCTACGGCCAGTCCGGTGAGTGCCACTGAAGCGCGGGCTCCGGGAGGTTCATTCATCTGTCCGAAGACGAGCGTAGCCTGAGAATCTTTCAACTCTTCATAATCGACCTTGCTCAAATCCCAATTGCCTTCTTCCATGCTCTTCTTGAACTCTTCGCCGTATTTTATTACGCCCGACTGGATCATCTCGCGAAGCAAGTCATTTCCCTCGCGTGTTCGTTCCCCCACACCGGCAAAGACGGAATAACCGTCATGTCCTTTGGCAATATTGTTGATAAGCTCCATGATAATGACGGTCTTACCTACGCCTGCTCCTCCAAACAGGCCAATCTTGCCACCTTTCAGATAGGGCTGGAGCAAATCGATCACTTTAATACCGGTAGTAAGAATTTCTTCGGAAGTGGTGAGATCTTCGAACTTGGGGGCCTCCCGGTGGATGGGATACTCGCCATCGCGACTGAGGGATGAGAGTCCGTCGATCGATTTACCGGTGACGTTCATCAGTCTCCCCTTTATCTGTTCTCCAACAGGTATGCTGATGGGATGCCCGAGCATTTCCACCTTGAGGCCACGCCGGAGTCCATCGGTGCTGTCCATGGCTACCGTCCGCACGGTAGTCTCTCCTATATGTTGCTGCACTTCGAGAATAATCTCCTGTCCGTTGCTCCGTTTTACGGATAAAGCATCGTGAATGGCGGGAATTCTGTTTTCTTCCGATTCCGAAAGATCAAAATAGACATCCACAACAGGCCCAATAATCTGGGAAATACGTCCATTTAATTCAGGCATAATTATGTAGATATGTTCGTCCGATGAATGCAGGGCGAACGCTTACAAAGTTACAAAATTAAATAAATAATAAGGCGAATTTATTTTTATTGACATAGATTAAATTAGTTTAGGTTGAGATTCACAGGGCCATCGTGTTCGTGTCCAACATACGATATGACTGTGAACCTTTTGAAGATACACGCAAATATTAGTGACTTAGGCTTCACAAAGAGCCACAAGCGAGACTCGAACTCGCGACCTACGCGTTACGAATGCGTTACTCTACCGACTGAGCTATTGTGGCTTATTGAGCGAGTGCAAAAGTATAAAAAATAATGATACTTGCCAACCCCTTATTCTTTTTTTATTCTACCAAAAGCAATCGTTCGGCAACCTCTTTCATCGACACCCCTGCATACTGTGGATTTACAGCTGTTTACCGTTAAATCGGCATTCGGGGCCACGTATTTGAACATAAGCCTTTTAATCGAAGCTTCAACGAGGTGACTGGTTCTAAATAAAAAAGGGTTGCATCTAAGCAACCCTTTTTTACAAATTTCTGTAGGGAAGAATTATCTCTTCGGTTCTATTTGTTTTCTCTTTTGTTGATCAATAAGCATCTTGTAGGCTACAGGAGATGCTATGAACAAGCTGGTCACCGTACCCATTACCACACCGATCAGCATGGCGAACACGAAACTTCTTACCGAATCGCCTCCGAAGAAGAGGATACAAATAATTACCAATATGGTACTCAATCCGGTGTTGATGGTACGCGCCAATACCGCGTTCAAAGAATCATTGAATAACGATCGTATATCGCGCTTGGGGTACAAGTTCGTGTATTCTCGTATACGGTCGAACACAACCACCTTGTCGTTCAGCGAGTATCCTACTACCGTTAGAATTGCCGCAACGAAAGTCTGATCCATTTCCATCGAGAACGGCATAATCTTCCACAACAGGGAATATAATCCGATCACGGCGAAAGCGTCAATGGCAAGGGCAACCGTGGTTCCCACGGAGAATGTCCAGTTCCTGAATCGAAGCAGAATATAAAGCCCCATACATACTAAAGCGATGACCAGCGCAAGAAATGCGTTTTTCAGCATGTCTTCAGCGACGCTCGGTCCTACTTTCTGGGAACTTTGAATATAATCATTGATGGTTTTTCCGGGACTGATATACTCTTTCAACCCCTCTCCGAGCAGATCCCGAAGTTCCTGCTCTATGTTATCGCCTTCCGTTTCAATCATATAGTTTGTGGAGATGCGTACCTGGTTGCTTGATCCGATCGTGATCACCCGAACCGACTCCCCGAAATAAGGCGTTAACGCATCCTGCACATCTGCCGTACTTACGGGATTCTCGAAGCGAACGATGTAATTTCGCCCACCCGTAAAATCGATACCTATGTTCAGCTTTAATGTGAATAATGAACCAATACAAATTACTACGAAAACAACGATAGCAAGAATTATGTTTTTGCTGTTTTTAATAAAATCAAACCGGTATTCTTCGGAGAACAACTTTGAAAAGAAGGTAGAGAAAGTTAGATTTAACCATCTTCCTTTCTCGAACTGATGTTCATAAATCATACGCGTTAAGAACACGGCGGTAAGAAATGAAACGGCAATACCGATGATAAGGGTGATGGCAAATCCTCTGATGGCTCCTGTTCCGAAAAGCGCCAGAATGATACCAACGATAATACTCGTGACGTTTGAGTCGAAAATAGCCGAAAAAGCGTTTTTGTAACCATCTTCCAATGCCCGTCGCAGCGTTTTCCCTGCCGCCAGCTCTTCCTTGATACGCTCGTTGATAAGTACGTTTGCGTCTACCGCCATAGCAAGTGAGAGGATCATACCGGCAATACCGGGAAGCGTGAGCACCGCCTGAAATGCGGCGAGCGCACCCAGCGTAAAGAAGAAGTTCAGGAGCAGCGCGCTGTTGATAACCATGCCCGGGATAAATCCGTAAAGCAGGCAGGTGAAAATAAATAGTACAATCAACGCGATAAAGAACGATATCAATCCGTCCTGAATGGCTTCCTGCCCCAAAGAAGGGCCAACCACATCTTCCTGGACGATGCGAACGCCGGCTTGCATTTTCCCGGATTTGAGCACGTTCTCCAGATCCTGTGCTTCCTGTGGAGTGAAGTTGCCTGTGATGGACGAGCGTCCTCCGTCGATACGCCCGTTTACCGTAGGCGCAGAGTAGACATACCCATCCAGGACGATAGCGATGGATTTACCTATTTCAGCGCCGGTGATGGTCGACCAGCGGCTTGCGCCCGCCGAGTTCATAGTCATGCTCACCTCCCATGCCGATCCCTGTTGCCCCTGGTCGGCGCGGGCGTTGGTAACCACATCCCCTTCCAATGCCGGGCCGCGTTTGCTGCCGTCGCCTTTCAAAGCGAAGAGCTGGAAGTAGGTTTCACGCTGGTCGATGGGTTTAAACCCCCATTTAAAGCGCACGTCGGCAGGGAAAATGTCTTTATAACGCGCTAACAGGAAGTTCACGGCAGCTGTGTCGAGTTTGGAAACAGTGCCGACCATCGATCCCGTTGCTCCGCCCATGGCAAAATAGGGTTCGTTAAAATATTCCACGAAACTTTTAGTGATGACCAGTTCTTCTTCATCTTCCCAAACCTGTGAAGATAACGGTTCGGTTACTGTAAGCGAATCCTGTACGATTGCTTCCACCGTGGCGGTATCGGCTGATGCCGTCCTTTTGGCCATGGCATATTCTCCCGATCGGGCATTCATTTCGTTGAAATAGATCCCCAGCTCGTTGACATTGTATGTTTTCCAGAATTCGAGATTCGCACTCCCCTGTAACAGATTGCGGACACGCTCCGGTTCGGTAATACCCGGAAGTTCCACCAGGATGCGTTCCGCGCGGTCTAACCGCTGTATGTTGGGAGCTACCACTCCAAACCGGTCGATACGTGTGGCAAGTACGTTGAAGGAGTTATTGGCAACGCTGGTAAGTTCACTGCGTAATACGGAAATAACCTCACTGTTTGAGGCGGTAGGGTGTACCCTGTCGCCCATCGTGATGCTGTAAATATTGGCCAGCTTTCCTCCCGGAGCTATCCGTTCGTAGTTTTGATGGAACAGGGAGATAAAGTCCGACGAACTACCCCGGCGGTTTTGAGCGATAGACTCCTTCAGGGCCTGATTAAACAGAGGGTCATCGGTGTTTGCCAACGAAGCGAGCACTTGGGACGCATCAATTTCGAGGACAACGTTCATCCCTCCTTTAAGGTCCAGTCCCAACCCAATCTCTTTTTCACGAATTTGTTTGAGCGTGTAGTTAAGATAGACTTTCTCGGTGGATAATGAATCTAAATACTGATTCTTCAGGGCTAAGTCTCCATTGGCGTATTGATCCGCTTTCTTGTTGTATTGTCTTCCCACTATGGTGAAAGATAAATAGAACAGACAGATAGCTGTTAGGATAATACTGAAAACTTGAATAAATCCTTTGTTTTGCATTTCAATATTACTTTTTATTTACAATTTACTCTTTTATAGGTTATAATGATATTCACGTATGAAAATAAAGGCTTATTTCATGCCTCCTCGATTTGAGCGTGCAAATATACGTTTTTTTTATCTTTTTAAGAACAATATCACCGGATTATTTTCGGTGAAGTAATCCGGTGATATAAAAAGGCAATGCGTGTAAGGTGATAAACGGTTCGCTGGTAGCTTCGCATTGGTGACAGCAGGGAAGTGCGAACCGTTTCTTTTACTCAATAAAACCTCTGTTTTTCAAGAGATAAACAGGGTTGGGTTCTGCACCGCGGAATTTTTTGTACAACTCCATCGGGTCTTCGCTATTCCCTTTGGAAAGGACATTGTCGCGGAACAATTTTGCTGTTTTCTGATCAAAAATACCATTTTCCACAAACGCCTGGAAAGCGTCGGCATCAAGCACTTCGGACCATAAATAGCTGTAATATCCTGCGGCATAGCCCTCGGCACTACTGAAGATGTGTGAGTAGTATGTACTTTTGTATCTCGGGATAATTTCATCGATCAATCCTATTTTATCCATCGATGCCTTTTCGAACGCGTTCACATCATACGCCCGCTGCTCTGTTTGCGTATGGTAATCCATATCGAGTAACGCTGCCGCTACAAATTCGGTCGTAGTGAAACCCATGTTAAATTTCCCGGCTGCTTCAATTTTCCCGATCAATTCATCGGGGATCGTTTCACCCGTTTGATAATGCTTGGCATACATTTTCAACACTTCGGGTTGAAAGGCCCAGTGTTCCATGATTTGTGAAGGAAGCTCCACAAAATCCCGCGAAACGCTTGTTCCCGATAGTCCCTGATAGGTTACATCCGAAAGCATTCCGTGCAAGGCGTGTCCAAACTCGTGGAATAAGGTTTCTACATCGTCTAATGAAAGAAGGGACGGTGTATCGGCTAGCGGTTTGGTGAAGTTGCCCACATTATAGATAAGCGGACGGATATCCTTCCCGTTTCTGGTTGTTTGTTTGCGGAAGCTGCTCATCCATGCACCGGCACGCTTGCTGGCACGGGGAAAATAATCGGTATAGAACAGGGCAATGTGCGATCCGTCGGCATCCGATACTTCAAACACTTCCACTTCGGGATTATAGACGCGGATATTATCTAATTTCTTGAAATTTAACCCGTACAGTTTGTTGGCAACCATAAATACGCCTTCGCGTACATTTTCCATCTTAAAATAGGGACGCAATTCTTCTTCGTTTAATGCATACTTTTCCTGACGCAGTTTTTCGGTGTAATACCACCAGTCCCACGATGCGAGTTTGAAATCCCCTCCCTCTTTATCGATGATTGCCTGAAGTTCGGCCGCCTCCTTTTTGGTCTGCGGCAAAGCATATTTCCACACGTCGTTCAGCAGTTGATAGACATTTTCTTCGTTTTTGGCCATGCGGTCTTCCAATGCGTATTCGGCAAACGATTCGTATCCGAGCAGTGTGGAGCGTTGCAGACGAAGGTTTACTATTTCGTTGATAATGGCTTTGTTATCGAACTCATTGTCGTTATTGCCGCGCATATACATGGCTTTGTAGAGTTTTTCACGCAAATCGCGGTTATCGGCATATTGTAAAAACGGGATCCAGCTTGGCTTATGAAGGGTGAAAACCCATTTTCCTTCCTCTCCCGAGGTACTGGCAGCCTCAGCTGCCGCACTGATGACGCTTTGCGGCAGGCCGGCGAGATCTTCCTGATTATCGATAACGAGTTTGAAGTTGTTGGTTTCTTTCAGCACGTTATTGTTGAATTCGATAGTAAGGGACGACAGTTTTTTGTTGATTTCGCGTAACTGTTCTTTCTCTGCCTCTTCGAGCATAATTCCCGAGCGTACAAAATCTTTATAATAGTCTTCAGTCAGCCTAAATTGTTCAGGATTCAAATTCAGGGCCGATGCGTTGTCATAAACTGATTTGATGCGCTCGAACAGTTTTTCGTTGAGAGAAATATTGTCGCTGTGAGTAGTGAGCTTTGGCGACATATCGGCCTTAATTTTCTGCATCTCTTCGTTGGTGTCTGTTCCTTCCAGGCCATAGAAAACGGTTGAGACCCGACTGAGAATAGAACCGCTGTTATCGAGCGCCAGGATGGTATTCTCAAAGGTAGGTTGCTCCGGATTGTTAACGATGGAATCGATTTCAGTAGCCTGCTGGACCATTCCCGCTTCGAACGCGGGTACGTAATCTTCAACGGTGATCTTGTCAAACGGCGGCGCTCCGTAAGGAGTGTCGAATTCAATCATAAAGATACTCCCTTTTTCTGCCGACTCCCCGGCGGACTTCTTTTTGTTGTTGCATGCAAATAATGCCATAAAAACGAATGAGATTAATACTACTTTTTTCATACGATTATAATATTTTTTTCTTGTAAGTGTATGGAACTATTCCGTTAAGCTAAATGAGCAGAGGCCAAACTTGTTTGGGTTATGCCGTTGCGAGAATTGAAAATCGAGGAGCGAAGGCAACTCAAATAGTCTAAATTTATTTGAACTCGCAATAATCATGTTCTTGTGTGTGAATGATTCAGATGCTCGTTTCATACGATTGTTCTATTTTTTCTTTTCGGTGTGTGGAACGTTTGATGATTTACTGATCTTCCTATTTACTGATTTATTGATTTCTCTTCCCGGTTTCTGATTCGATATTCGCTCTGATAACCGACAACTGATTTACCGATTGAATCATCACATTATCACATTATTCACGTCAAAAGGATGATATTGCTCATTTCATTGAAAAATGAATGTTGATAACTGAATGATTTTGACCGCAAAGGTAATCTTTTTTCTTATTGCAGAAAAAGGAAGTGCCGGAAAACACTGATAAAGA
>AGTN01020980.1_pt1 | contig 16585 bp, 13 predicted proteins | sample 314218 | NCBI WGS metagenome assembly AGTN01 (sample SAMN02954264, study PRJNA73603) | bioreactor metagenome | biome: terrestrial; feature: non-aerated bioreactor; material: poplar woody material; isolation source: poplar biomass | place: USA | collected 2006-12 | reverse complement strand
TGCGCACGCTGATGCAGGGCATCTCGCCCATCCCCGACATCCCCGGGGATGTCCGCTCCGAGGCCCGCGCGCGACTGGCGCGGCTGGGCAATGCCGCCTTCCACGGCGAACTGGCGGCGCGCGACCCGGTGATGGCGGCGCGGCTGGACCCCAGCAACAGCCAGCGCCTGGCACGGGCCTGGGAGGTGCTGGAAGCCACCGGGCGCTCGCTGGCCGAATGGCAGGCGGCGCCGCCCGAGGGCGCGGTGGCGGCGCGCTGGCTGACCTACGCCCTGGCCCCGCCGCGCGACGCGCTCTACGCCAATTGCGACCGCCGCTTCGGGCTGATGATGGAGCACGGCGCGCTGGACGAGGTCCGCGCCCTGCTGGAGTTGGACCTCGACCCCGCCCTTCCGGCCATGAAGGCCCTGGGCGTGCCGGAACTGGCCGCCCTGCTGCGCGGCGAGATCGGCCGCGACGAGGCGGTGGCGCGGGCCTGCAAGGCCACCCGCAACTACGCCAAACGCCAGATGACCTGGTTCCGCCACCAACTGGGTCATCCGGAGGTGATTTCCGCGCAATTTTTGGAAAGTTACAACGATAGAATCTTTCCGAATATTCGCCAGTTTCTATTGACCGGCGACGAGTGAGCCGCTAGTTTGTGCCGCTCGCGCCGGCCCTGGCCCGCGCACGCCCGCGCGTGCGTTTCCGCCATCATGGAGCCGGTTGAACAGGAAAGGGTGCGTAGATGGCACAGCAGGACACGTTGAACGGAGCGGAAATCCTCTTGAAGGCCCTGGTCGACCAGGGCGTGGAGGTAATTTTCGGCTATCCGGGCGGCGCGGTATTGCCCATCTACGACGAACTGTTCAAGCAGAACCGCCTGCGTCACATCCTGGTCCGCCACGAACAGGCCGCCGTGCACGCCGCCGAGGGCTATGCCCGCTCGACCGGCAAGGTCGGCTGCGTGCTGGTGACCTCGGGCCCCGGCGCCACCAACACCGTCACCGGCCTGACCGACGCGCTGATGGACTCCATCCCGCTGGTCTGCATCACCGGTCAGGTGCCCACCAGCCTGATCGGCAACGACGCCTTCCAGGAAGCCGACATCACCGGCATCACCCGGCCGTGCACCAAGCACAATTATCTGGTCAAGCACGTCAACAATCTGGCCCGCACCATCCACGAGGCCTTCCACGTGGCGCGCTCGGGCCGCCCCGGCCCGGTGCTGGTGGACCTGCCCAAGGACGTGGTCCAGAGCAAGGGCGAGTACGAGGGGCCGAGCAAGGGCAAGTCCAAGTACAGGCCGCAGGTCAAGGGCGACCTGAAGGCCATCGAGGCGGTGGTCGAGATGATCGCCCAGGCCAAGCGGCCCATCGTCTACGTGGGCGGCGGCGTCATCAATTCCGGCCCGGCGGCCTGCCAGTTGCTGACCCAGTTCGTGCGCATGACCGGCTTTCCCTGCACCCAGACCCTGATGGGCCTCGGCGCCTTCCCCGGTTCGGACCCGCTGAGCCTGGGCATGCTGGGCATGCACGGCACCTACGAGGCCAATCTGGCCATGCACGGCTGCGACCTGATGATCAACATCGGCGCCCGTTTCGACGACCGCGTCACCGGCCGGGTCAACGCCTTCTCGCCCAATTCGAGGAAGATCCACCTCGACATCGATCCCAGCTCGATCAACAAGAACGTGCTGGTGGACCTGTCGGTGGTGGGCGACGCCGCCCACATCCTGGAAGACCTCATCAAGGTGTGGAAGGCCCGCCAGATCCGCATGGACCAGAAGGCGCTGAAGGCGTGGTGGAGCGAGATCGAGGGCTGGCGGGCGCGCAACTGCCTGCACTATGAGAACTCGTCCAAGATCATCAAGCCGCAATACGCCCTGCAGCGCCTGTACGAGCTGACCAAGCACCGCACCCCGTACATCTGCACCGAGGTCGGCCAGCACCAGATGTGGACCGCCCAGCATTTCAGGTTCGAGCAGCCCAACCACTGGATGACCTCGGGCGGGCTGGGCACCATGGGCTACGGCCTGCCGGCCGCCATGGGCGTGCAGACCGCCCATCCCGGCGCCCTGGTGGTCAACGTGGCCGGCGAATCCTCGATCCAGATGAACATCCAGGAGATGGCCACCTTGTGCCAGCACCGCCTGCCGGTGAAGGTGTTCATCCTGAACAACCAGTACATGGGCATGGTGCGCCAGTGGCAGGAGCTGATCCACGGCGGCCGCTATTCGGAAAGCCACATGCACACCCACCCGGATTTCGTGAAGCTGGCCGACGCCTTCGGCGCGGTCGGCCTGCGCGCCGACAAGCCCGACCAGGTGGACGACGTCATCAAGGAGATGATCGCGGTGGACCGCCCGGTCATCGTGGACGTGCGCACCGACGCGTCGGAAAACTGCTTCCCCATGATCATGCCCGGCATGGCCCACAACGAAATGGTGCTGGGGCCGGAGGACCGTTCGCTGGACAAGCCCGGTTCCGAGCAGGACGGCATGGTGCTGGTGTGAGCAAGGGGGACAAGATTGTGACGAAGACCGTCGAAGAGATCGAACGCCACACCATCGCCGTGCTGGTGGACAACGAAGCCGGCGTGCTGGCGCGCGTCATCGGCCTGTTCTCGGGCCGGGGCTACAACATCGAAAGCCTGACGGTGGCCGAGGTGGACAACCGCGAGCAGCTCTCGCGCATCACCATCGTGACCACCGGCACCAAGATGATCGTCGAGCAGATCAAGAACCAGCTGCGCCGGCTGGTGCCGGTGCACCGCATCTCGGACCTGACCATCGAGGGCGCCCACGTCAGCCGCGAACTGGCCCTGGTCAAGGTGGCCGGAGCCGGCGAGAAGCGGGTGGAATCCCTGCGCATCGCCGACATCTTCCGCGCCAACGTGATCGACGCCACCAACGAATCCTTCGTGTTCGAGGTGGTGGGCGCCACCGACAAGGTGGACGCCTTCATCAAGCTGATGGAGCCGCTGGGGCTGGTGGACGTGTCGCGCACCGGCGTCGTCGCCATTGCGCGCGGCCCCAATCCGCTTTAAACCCTTCGGGAAATTTTTTGAGTCCCGGCCCATGGCCCGGGGCAGTACGAGAAGGAAGAGTTCCATGCGCGTCTATTACGATCGGGATGCCGACGTCAATCTGATCAAGGGCAAGAAGGTCGCCATCATCGGCTACGGCAGCCAGGGTCACGCCCATGTGCTGAACCTGCGCGATTCCGGCGCCAAGGAACTGGCCGTCGGCCTGCGTCCCGGTTCGGCCACGGTCAAGAAGGCCGAGGGCGAGGGACTGAAGGTTCTGTCGCCGGCCGAGGCCGCCGCCTGGGCCGACGTGGTGATGATCCTCACCCCCGACGAGTTGCAGGCCGAGATCTATTACCGCGACCTCGCCCCCAACCTGAAGAACGGCGCCGCCCTGGTCTTCGCCCACGGCCTGAACATCCATTTCGGCCTGATCGAGGCCCGCGCCGACCTGGACGTGTTCATGGTCGCCCCCAAGGGCCCCGGCCACACCGTCCGCGGCGAATACCTGAAGGGCGGCGGCGTGCCCTGCCTGGTGGCCGTGGCCCAGAACGCCACCGGAAACGCGCTCGAGATCGCCCTGTCCTACGCCTCGGCCATCGGCGGCGGCCGCTCGGGCATCATCGAGACCAGCTTCCGCGAGGAATGCGAAACCGACCTGTTCGGCGAGCAGGTGGTGCTGTGCGGCGGCCTGACCAAGCTGATCCAGTACGGTTTCGAGACCCTGGTGGAGGCCGGCTACGCCCCCGAGATGGCCTATTTCGAGTGCCTGCACGAAGTGAAGCTGATCGTGGACCTGATCTACGAGGGCGGCATCGCCAACATGCGCTACTCGATCTCGAACACCGCGGAATACGGCGACTACGTCACCGGCCCGCGCATCGTGACCGAAGAGACCAAGGCCGAGATGAAGCGCGTGCTGGAAGACATCCAGTCCGGCCGCTTCGTCCGCGACTGGATGCTGGAATGCAAGGCCGGCCAGCCGTCCTTCAAGGCGACCCGCCGCATCCAGTCCGAGCACGCCATCGAGCAGGTGGGCGAACGCCTGCGCGGCATGATGCCGTGGATCGGCAAGAACAAGCTGGTGGACAAGGCCAAGAACTGAGGCCCGCGCTCACAAGCCCGCGACGGAAAAAGCCCCGGGGAGCGCTCCCCGGGGCTTCCTGCCTTTGCCGTTCTACGGCGTCCGCCGTTCCGCCACGATGTCGCCCACCGCCGCGAGGGCCTTGCCGACCGGGGGGAACCCCACATAGGGCGCCAGATTCAGCAGAACCTCGTCGATTTCATCCCCCTTCGCCCCGGCGTTGAGCGCCGCGCGGGCGTGCACCTTCAGGGGAGTCAGGGTCGCGTCGCTGCCAATAGCCGCCAATGCGGATAGGGCGCAAAGTTCCCGTGTCCTGGCGTCGATGCCGGGACGGGAAAACACCTCGCCATAGGAATGTTCAACGATAAGCCGGCCGATGTCGGGGGCGGTGTCGTCGAAGCCTCGCACCACCGCCTCACCGGCGGCGGCGGAGGTTCGCGCCAGCACGTCCAGTCCCCGGCTCAGGCGTTCGGCGCGACGGTCGCCCTCGGCCGCCGGCACCGCTCCATTCCGGACCGGCGCCGCCCCTTGCGCGGCAACCAGCGCCGACACCCCGTTCAAGGCGGCGGGAAAGCCCGCATAGACGGCCACCTGGATCAGTACTTCCAGCAATTCCGGCAGGGCGACACCGAAGCGCAGGGCGCCGGCCAGTTCTTCCCGCAACGCCTCGCCTCGACCTCCGACCGCCGCCAGCATGGCGATCATCGCCAGGATTTTGCGGCGCGGAGCCAGAACCCCGCGCGACAGGACCTCGCCATATTGCACGGCCATGCGCCAACGGGCGAGGACGGGATGGGACTCGGCCGCCCCGCTTTTCAGCGCGTCCGCCGCCGCGCGCCCCCGCGCCATCCTGTCGCCCTCCGGATTGCGGGGCGCCTGCACCGACACACCCCGTTCGGCGAACAGGCGCCGCATGCCGGCGATGGCCGCGATGGATGCGGGGAAGCCAAGAACCGGCACGGCCAGCAAAGGCAACTCGACAAGGTCTTCGGGGCTGCCGCCGACATTGAGGAAACCCGCCATGTGAAAATGCATCTGCGGCGTGGCGCTGCCCAACGCCATCAGCATGGCGACGGTCACGAACTCCCGGTCCACCAAACCGAGACCGGGCCGCGCGACGACGTCGCCATAGGCGAATTCCACGGTCAGCCGTGCCAGGTCGGGGACCAGCGCCTCGACGGTCCGCAAGGCACGAAGAGGATCGCCGCCCGCCACTCGACCGAGAATGGCCAGACCGCGTCCGGTACGGTCATCTTCGGCGCCCACCGCCTGCCCGGCGGCCAAACCACCGCACCCGGCCGCCGCCAGCATCCCCATGAAACGACGGCGTGTCCGCCACATCGTTTTGCGCCCCCGCATTGGCCTGCTCCTTTTTGCTGGAAACGGAACCAGCATAGAGCCGCCGCTCGTTATTCGGCCAATTCATTGTTAATATGATCTTCATGAATGAAATGAATTTACGCAGCCTTGATCTGAACCTGCTAGTGGTATTCGAGGCCCTGGTGATCGAGCGCAACACCGCACGGGCCGGCGAACGCCTGGGCCTCAGCCAGCCGGCGGTCAGCCATGCCCTGCGCCGGCTGCGCGCCATTTTCGATGACCCCCTGTTCGTGCGTGCGGCCCACGGGCTGGCACCGACGTCTCGCACCGAGGACCTGCTCCCCTTCCTGCGCCAGGCCCTGGAATCGACCCGTGCCCTTCTGGCGCCGCGCGCGACGTTCGACCCGGCGACAAGCCGGCGCACCTTCACGCTGGGAATGCCCGACTACGCCGCCTATCTGCTGTTGCCCGGCCTGCTGGAACGGCTGCGCCGGGCGGCGCCGGGCATCACCCTGCTGGTACGTCCTGTCAGCCATGCCAACGCCCTGGACCTGCTGGAGAACGGCCGCATCGACATGGTGGCCGGCAACGTGGGCGAGGCCGGACCGCCATTCATGGCGGTTCCCCTCTTCTCCGACGAACTGGTGTGCGCGCTGCGCCGGGATCACCCGGCGCTGGCTCTGCCATGGACCCCCGCGACCTTCCTGGAGCTCGACCACCTGAACGTCTCGCTTGCCGGGGAATTGGCGGGGTGGGTGGACAAAGTCCTGGCCGAGCGGAACGAACGACGCAAAATCATGGTCACCGTGGGGCATTTCCTGCTGGCCCCCCATCTGGCGGCCACATCCGACCTAATCGCCACCGAGCCCCGGCGCATCCTCGCCCCGATGATCGACCGGTTGGGCCTGGTATTGCGGCCGGTGCCGTTTGCCGTACCCGGCTTCTCGGTCTCGCTGGTCAGCCATCCCCGCACGTGCAGCGACCATGGCTACCTCTGGCTGGGGCGGCAGATTGCCGAGGAAGCAGACACGGCGGCGATGAGACACTGAGGAACGAGGGGCGGAGCCTCGCGGGCTCCGCCCCTCGGTTTCAAGCCTCGGCCTGCACCTTCAGCGCCTCGCGCACGCCCGCTCCGTAGGCCGGGTCGGCCTGGTCGAAATGGGCCAGTTGCCGGTCGACGATGGCCTGCGGCACGCCGCCCATGGTTTCGGCGATGTTGCTGCACAGCCGCGCCCGCTCGTCGGTGTTCATCAGGCGGAACAGGGCGCCGGCCTGGGAATAGTCGTCGTTGCCGGCGCGGTGATCGTAGCGGTCGGCGTCGCCGCTGATGGCGAGCGGCGGTTCCCGGTATTCCGGCGCCTGGGCCGGACCGCCGAACGAGTTGGGCTCGTAATAGGCGTCCGGATTGGGGTTGTTCTCGAAGAACCGCATGGCCCCGTCCTTGTGGTAGTGGTGGAATGGGCATTTCGGCTGGTTGACCGGCAGCGCCTCGTAATGGGTCCCCAGCCGGTAGCGGTGGGCGTCGGCGTAGGAGAAGATGCGGGCCTGCAGCATCTTGTCGGGCGAGAAACCGATGCCGGGCACCACGTTGGACGGCGAGAACGCCGCCTGCTCGATCTCGGCGAAATAATTGTCCGGGTTGCGGTTCAGTTCGATGATGCCGACCTCGATCAGCGGATAGTCGCCGTGCGGCCACACCTTGGTCAGGTCGAAGGGATTGTAGGGAGTCTTGTCGGCATCGGCCTCGGGCATCACCTGGATGCAGAAGCGCCAGCGCGGGAAATCGCCCTGCTCGATGGCGCCGAACAGGTCTTCCTGCGTGCTTTCGCGGGTGCGGCCGACCACGTCGCGCGCCTCGGCGTTGGTCCAGTTGGCGATGCCCTGCAGGCTCTTGAAGTGGAACTTGACCCAGAACCGCTCGCCGGCCGCGTTGATGAAGGAATAGGTGTGCGAGCCGAAGCCGTGCATCTGCCGCACGTTCTGCGGCAGGCCGCGGTCCGAGAACAGGATGGTGACCTGGTGCAGGCTTTCCGGCGACAGCGACCAGAAATCCCACATGGCCGTCGGCGAGCGCAGGTTGGTCTTGGGATGGCGCTTCTGGGTGTGGATGAAATCGGGGAATTTCAGCGGATCGCGCACGAAGAAGACCGGCGTGTTGTTGCCGACCATGTCCCAGTTGCCTTCCTCGGTATAGAACTTCAGCGCGAAGCCGCGCACGTCGCGTTCGGCGTCCGCCGCGCCCATCTCGCCGGCCACGGTGGAGAAGCGGGCCAGCATCGGCGTCTTCTTGCCCACCTGGGCGAACACTGCCGCATGGCTGTAGCGGGTGATGTCCTGGGTGATGGTCAGGGTGCCATGGGCGCCCCAGCCTTTGGCGTGCACCACGCGCTCGGGGATGCGCTCGCGGTTCTGGTGCGCCAGCTTCTCGAGCAGGTGCACGTCCTGCAGCAACAGCGGGCCGCGCGGCCCCGCCGACTGGGAGTTCTGGTTGTCCGGAACGGGCGCGCCGGCCGACGTGGTCATCCGGGGAGGGGTGCTCATCTCATGCTCTCCGTGGGCTTGGGGGAAAATCGGTAAACCTACGGTAGCGCAGAAAGACCCTACTCAGGAAATGGATTAGCTCCATAACACTGACCGGTTTTATTGATCTTTCCCACGCCCGTGACCGCCGGTTGGAAACGGCACGCCCCAGTAACACCCCGGCCCTATCCCCTTTTTCGTACAGGCGCGGCCCTCCCGTTTGAGGTAGAAAGAGGCTGCGAGGTGCCCATTCCGGATACGATCCAGTTGACAAGGCGATGCAACTTGGACTTCCTATGCGGCGGTGGGATTGCCGGGTTTTCATGGCCGTTCCACCCGTAGAATCAGGCGGATAGCTGGTCGCCGGGGACCGGAGCGGGGCAGGTCGGGCGCCCGGTGGTCGGCCCCGTAATTTTGGACGTGGACATGGATAAGAACCGGGTCATCATCTTCGACACCACCTTGCGCGACGGCGAGCAGTCGCCCGGCGCCTCCATGAACCTGGAAGAGAAGGTCAAGATCGCGCTGGCGCTGGAGGAGATGGGCGTCGACGTCATCGAGGCCGGCTTCCCCATCGCCTCCAACGGCGATTTCGAAGCCGTGCAGGCCGTCGCCAGGGTGGTGAGGAACAGCACCGTCGCCGGTCTGGCCCGCGCCACCAGGGGCGACATCGAGCGCTGCGCCGAAGCGGTCAAGGTCGCGCCGCGCCACCGCATCCACACCTTCCTGTCCACCAGCCCGCTGCACATGAAGTTCAAGCTGCAGATGGAGCCCGAAAAGGTGCTGGAGAAGGTGAAAGAGTCCGTCGCCTTCGCCCGCAATCTGGTGGACGACGTGGAATGGTCGGCCGAGGACGGCTCGCGCACCGAGCACGATTTCCTGTGCGCCTGCGTCGAGGCCGCCATCGGCGCGGGCGCCCGCACCATCAACATCCCCGACACCGTGGGCTATGCGGTGCCGGACGAATACGCCGCGCTGATCGCCATGCTGGTGAACCGCGTGCCCAACATCGACAAGGCCGTCCTGTCGGTGCATTGCCACAACGACCTCGGCCTCGCGGTGGCCAATTCCCTGGCCGCCGTGGCGGCCGGCGCCCGCCAGATCGAATGCACCGTCAACGGCCTGGGCGAACGCGCCGGCAACGCGGCGATGGAAGAGATCGTCATGGGCCTGCGCACCCGGCCCGACCGCCTGCCCTTCACCACCGGCGTCAGGACCGAGCACATCACGCGCACCTCGCGGCTGGTCTCGGCCGTCACCGGCTTCGTGGTCCAGCCCAACAAGGCCATCGTCGGCAAGAACGCCTTCGCCCACGAATCGGGCATCCACCAGGACGGCGTGCTGAAATGCGCCCAGACCTACGAGATCATGACCCCGGAATCCGTGGGCCTGGTCCGTTCCAGCCTGGTCATGGGCAAGCATTCCGGCCGCGCCGCCTTCAAGGACAAGCTGCGCCAGTTGGGCTACGACCTGGGCGACAACGCGGTGGAGGACGCCTTCCTGCGCTTCAAGGATCTGGCCGACCGCAAAAAGGACATATTCGACGAAGATATCGTGGCGTTGGTGGACGAGGCCGTCTACCGCGAGAACGACCGCGTCCGCTTCCATTCGCTGGAAGTGCTGTGCGGCACCCGCCACAACCCGCCCAAGGCCGAGCTTGAACTGGAGATCGACGGAGAGGTGAAGGACGTCAAGGCCACCGGCGACGGTCCGGTGGACGCCATCTTCAACGCCATCAAGGCGCTGGTTCCGCACGAATCCTGCCGCCTGCAGCTCTATCAGGTCCACGCGGTCACCCAGGGCACCGACGCCCAGGCCGAGGTGACCGTGCGGCTGGAAGAGGACGGCAAGACGGTGAACGGCCAGGGCGCCGACACCGACACCATGGTGGCGTCGGCGCGGGCCTATGTGAACGCCTTGAACAAACTTTTGGTGAAGCGGCAAAAAAGCGCTCCGGCAGCGCTTGCGGGCTGATATAAGACCCACGCCGGGTACCCCTGGAGCTGGCCGATGCGAATTGGCCGAACGGCAACGCTGGATTTCGAGTGAGGGATTATGTTTTCGAAACTGACGGGTTGGATGTCCGCGGACATGGCGATCGATCTGGGGACCGCCAACACGCTGGTCTATGTGAAGGGCCGCGGGATCGTCCTCAACGAGCCGTCAGTGGTGGCCATCGCCGAGGAAAAGGGCAAGAAGAAGGTCCTGGCGGTGGGCGACGAGGCCAAGATGATGCTGGGCCGCACCCCGGGCTACATCCAGGCCATCCGCCCGCTGCGCGACGGCGTCATCGCCGATTTCGAAGTGGCCGAGGAGATGATCAAGCACTTCATCCGCAAGGTGCACAACCGCCGTTCCTTCGCCAGCCCGCTGGTCATCGTCTGCGTTCCGTCGGGTTCCACCGCCGTCGAGCGCCGCGCCATCCAGGAATCGGCGGAAAGCGCCGGCGCGCGCCGCGTGTTCCTGATCGAGGAGCCCATGGCCGCCGCCATCGGCGCCGGCCTTCCCGTCACCGAGCCCACCGGCTCGATGGTGGTCGACATCGGCGGCGGCACCACCGAGGTCGCCGTGCTGAGCCTGGGCGGCATCGTCTATTCCCGCTCGGTGCGCGTCGGCGGCGACAAGATGGACGAGGCCATCATCGCCTATATCCGCCGCAACCATAACCTGCTGATCGGCGAAGGCTCGGCCGAGCGCATCAAGAAGGAGATCGGGTCGGCCTGCCCGCCCGAGGACGGCGAGGGCCGCACCATGGAGATCAAGGGCCGCGACCTGATGAACGGCGTGCCCAAGGAACTGATCGTGTCCGAACGCCAGATCGCCGAATCCCTGGCCGAGCCGGTGGGCGCCATCATCGAGGCGGTCAAGGTCGCCCTGGAGCACACCGCCCCCGAACTGGCCGCCGACATCGTCGACAAGGGCATCGTGCTGACCGGCGGCGGCGCGCTCTTGTCCAATCTGGACTATGTCCTGCGTCATGCCACCGGCCTGCCGGTGTCCATCGCCGACGATCCGTTGTCCTGCGTGGCTTTGGGCACCGGCCGCGCCCTGGAGGAGATGCCGAAGCTGAAGAACGTGCTGACCAGCATGTACTAGTCTTTGCCTCCGTCGATGATGTAGATTGACCGAAGGAGCGGCCGCCGGACGGACGGCCATCCCCCCAAGGGACATGGAGGAAAGCTCGTGAAGCAGTCCGGTGCGGTCGGACGTCTGGCCACGTTGCGGCTGCTCGCCCAGCGATTCGCCTTCCTGTCCCTGATCGTCGCCGCCGTGGCGCTGATGATCGTCGGCAAGGCCGACATCCTGCTGATCGAGCGCACCCGCACCGTGGTGGCCGACGGGCTCGCCCCCATCCTCGACGTCATGAGCCGCCCGGCCGCCGCCATCGCCGAAGTGGTGGAAAGCGTGCGCGGGCTGGCCAATCTGCGGGCCGAGAACGCGCGGCTGAAGGCCGAGAACCAGCGCCTGCTGCATTGGCAGATGGTGGCGCGGCGCCTGGACGCGGAAAACGCGGTGCTGCACGACCACCTCAACGTGGTCTCCGACCCCGACCCGTCGTTCATCACCGCCCGCGTGGTCGGCGACATGGGCTCGGCCTTCGGGCAATCCATGCTGCTGAACGCCGGCGCCCATGACGGCGTGCGCAAGGGCCAGGCGGTGCTGGCCGGCGAGACCCTGGTGGGCCACATCGCCGAAGTGGGCGAGCGCTCGTCGCGGCTGCTGCTGCTGACCGACATCAACGCCAAGATACCGGTGATGCTGGAATCGTCGCGCACCCGGGCCATCCTGTCCGGCGACAACAAGGAACGGCCCAAGGTGGAATACCTGACCAGCACCGCCAACGTGACGGTGGGCGAGCGGGTGGTGACCTCGGCTTCGGGCGCGGCCTTCCCGCCCGGCCTGCCCATCGGCGCGGTGGTGTCCAACGTCGAGGGCGTCATCCGGGTCGAGCCCTTCGTCAAGCGCCATGAACTGGAATTCGTCTCGGTGGTGGATTACGGCCTGGGCGGCATCATGGCCTTCGACAGGCCCCCCGCCCCCGAACGCCGCCGTCCCGCCGCCGGAAGCGAGAATTGACCATGGGAATCCTCCGCGTGACGGAAGCCACCCGGAGCGAGGCGAAGCCGAGGGACTGGCGCACGCCGGCTTTGCCGGCCTTTGTGCGATGCGTGCTCCGCACGCTGCGCCCTCGGGCGCATGCGGGCGCAGGGCAAGGGACACGGATGCGCCCCGCCCGTCGCCTGAGGGGCAAAACACCATGATGAAACCGTCCATTTGGGTGCAGATGGATACCTGGGTGCGGCATCTGGTGCCGCTGGCGGTGACGCTGCTGCTGCTGCTGTTGACCGCCGTGCCCGCCCGTCTGCCCGGCTTCGCCACCGTGGCGCCCCTGCTGCCGCTGATGGGGGTGTATTACTGGGCCATCTACCGGCCGGATCTGCTGCCGGCCTGGGTGGCCTTCCTGGTCGGGCTTTTGTACGACATCATCGCCGGCACGCCGCTGGGGGTGAACGCCCTGGTGCTGCTGCTGGTCCAGGGCGTGGCCGCCGCCCAGCGCAAGTTCTTCCTGGGCAAGTCGTTCCTGGTGGCGTGGTGGGCGTTCGGGCTGCTGGCGGCCGGCGCGCTGGGCCTGTCGTGGCTGCTGGTCAGCCTGCTGGGCGCCCAGGTGGTCGATCCGTCGCCGGTGATCTTCGAATATTTGCTGACCATGGGGTTGTTTCCGCTGCTGACCTGGTTGCTGGCGCGGACTCAGATGGCGTTCCTGAAGGACGTCTGAGCCATGTACCACGACAACGACCGAGCCAAAGTCTTCTCGCGCCGGGCCATGATGCTGGCCGGCGGCCAGGCCGTGCTGGTCGGCGCGCTGGCGGCACGCATGTACTACCTGCAGGTCATGGAATCGGACAGGTACACTATGCTGGCCGAGGACAACCGGGTGTCCCTGCGCCTTCTGCCGCCGCCGCGCGGCCTGATCCTGGACCGCAACGGCATCGCCCTGGCGGTCAACCAGCACAATTACCGGGTGCTGGTGGTGGCCGAGCAGACGCCGTCCCTGTCCTATACCCTGGATTCGCTCGCCAACATCATCACGCTGACCGACCACGACCGCGCCCGCGTCGCCAAGGAGGCCAAGCGCCGCCGCTCCTTCGTGCCCATCACGGTGCGCGAGAATCTGTCGTGGGAGGAAGTGGCGCGCATCGAGGTCAATTCCCCCGACCTGCCCGGCGTGCTGATCGACGTCGGCCAGAGCCGGTATTATCCGCTGGAGCATCTCGGCGCCCACATGCTGGGCTATGTGGCGGCGGTGTCCGAGAGCGACCTGACCGGCGACCCGCTGGAGGAACTGCCGGGCTTCCGCATCGGCAAGGCCGGGGTGGAGAAGATCTACGACATGGCGCTGCGCGGGCGCGGCGGCACCAGCCAGATGGAGGTCAACGCCGTCGGCCGGGTGATCCGCGAACTGGAGCGCCGGGAAGGCGAGCCGGGCGTGGACCTGACGCTGACGCTCGACATGCGCCTGCAGGAATACGCCGCCCAGCGCCTGGGCGACGAATCGGCGGCGGCCGTGGTCATGGACATCTATACCGGCGAGGTGCTGGTGATGGCGTCCACGCCGTCCTTCGACCCCAACGCCTTCAACCGCGGCCTGACCGGCGACGAGTGGAGGGAGCTGATGGCCAACCCCCGCGCGCCGTTGCAGAACAAGGCGACCTCGGGCACCTTCGCGCCGGGTTCGACCTTCAAGATGATAACCGCCATGGCGGCGCTGGAAGCCGGCGCGGTGACGCCGGACCAGCGGGTGTTCTGCCCCGGCCACGTGCAGATGGGCAACATCAAGTTCCATTGCTGGAAGAAGGGCGGGCACGGCTCCCAGGATCTGGTCGGCGGCCTGAAGAATTCCTGCGACGTCTATTTCTACGAGATCGCCCGCCGGGTGGGCGTGGACAAGATCGCCGAGGTGGCGCGCCGCTTCGGGCTGGGGCAGATCACCAATGTCGACCTGCCCAACGAGCGCCCCGGCCTGATCCCCGACCGCGCCTGGAAGCGCAAGGCCCTGAAGCAGCCCTGGCATCCCGGCGAGACCCTCATCAACGGCATCGGCCAGGGCTACGTGCTGACGACGCCGTTGCAACTGGCCGTCATGACCGCGCGCATCGCCAACGGCGGCTTCGCCGTCGAGCCCCATATCGCCCGCGATCTGGTCACCGACAAGACGGTACTGAGCCGGAGCACCCCGCACTGGCCGTCCTGCGACATGGCGCAGAAGCACATCAACTGGGTGCGCAAGGGCATGTTCGCGGTGTCCAACGAACCGGGCGGCACCGCCTATCGCGCCCGCATCACGCAAGAGGGCATGTGGCTGTCCGGCAAGACCGGCTCGGCCCAGGTGCGGCGCATCACCATGCGCGAGCGCGAGAGCGGCGTGAAGAAGAACGAAGACCTGCCGTGGAAGGAGCGCGACCACGCCCTGTTCGTGGCCTACGCCCCCGAGGAGAACCCGCGCTATTCCATCGCCGTGGTGGTCGAGCACGGCGGCGGCGGTTCGGCCGTGGCCGCGCCCATCGCCCGCGACATCATGATCGAGGTCCAGAAGCGCGAACGCGCCCGCATGGCCGGCGGCGGCGGAGGGCAGGGCTGATGATGCGTCCGACCCAACGCCTGTCGTCGCAGCTCAACCGCACCGAAATGAGCTGGCGCGACAAGATCTGGCAGATCAACTGGTCGCTGATCGCCGTGCTGGCCGCCATCGCCTCGGTCGGCTTCCTGACCCTTTACTCCGCCGCGCAAGGCTCGCTCCATCCATGGGCGATCAAGCAGATGGTGCGCTTCGCCATGGGCGTCGGCATCATGATCGTGGTGGCGCTGGTCGACATCCGCTTCTGGATGCGCCACGCCTACAGCATGTATCTGGTCTCGGTGGTGCTGCTGGTGGCGGTGGACGTCAAGGGCGTCATCGGCATGGGCGCCCAGCGCTGGATCGACCTGGGCTTCATCCAGTTGCAGCCGTCCGAGATCGCCAAGATCACGGTGATCCTGGCGCTCGCGCGCTATTTCCACGGCGCGACCTATCAGGACGTGGGCCGCCCGCTTTTCCTGCTACCGCCGCTCGCCATGGTGCTGGCCCCCATCGGCCTGGTGCTGAAGCAGCCCGACCTGGGCACCGCCATGATGGTGCTGATGAGTTCGGGCGCCATCTTCTTCATGGCCGGGGTGCGGCTGTGGAAGTTCGGCCTGGTGCTGGCCGGCGGCCTGGGCGCCATTCCGGTGGCGTGGCAGTTCCTGCACGAATACCAGCAAAAGCGCGTGCTGATCTTCCTGAACCCCGACCAGGACCCGCTGGGCGCCGGCTACCACATCACCCAGTCCAAGATCGCGCTCGGCTCGGGCGGCCTGTTCGGCAAGGGCTACATGATGGGAACCCAGTCGCGCCTGAACTTCCTGCCCGAGAAGCAGACCGACTTCATCTTCACCATGTTCGCCGAGGAATGGGGCATGATGGGCGGGCTGTTCCTGCTGGCCCTCTACGTCCTGCTCATCGGCCTGGGCTACGCCATCGCGTTGCGCTGCCGCTCGCAATTCGGCCGCCTGGTGGCGCTGGGCGTCACCACCACCTTCTTCCTGTACTTCTTCATCAACACCGCCATGGTCATGGGCCTGGTGCCGGTGGTGGGCGTGCCGCTGCCGCTGATCTCCTACGGCGGCACCGCCATGCTGTCGCTGCTGTTCGGCTGGGGGCTGGTGATGAGCGCCTATATCCACCGCGACGTCCCCATCGGCCGGCGCGGCTCGCACGAGGACTGAGGCCAAAAAATTCGAGCCTATCGCCGTTGAGCGATAGGCTCGCAGGGACCGCGAGGGGGAGTACGGTCCCACGTTCTGAATGTGGTGCCGGACCGGCGGCGATCAATCTCCCTGGCCGAACGCGCCGCCGCCTATCCCCTTCGGACATACCGGCAGGCCAACGAAGCAAGTCAGAGGTTGGCCGGTATCACACGTCCCGCTCGGGATCGATGTCGTGGGCGCGCTTGCCGTACTTGTCCAGGAAGGACGGCCCGCAGGCGATCTCGATATGGTTGCGGTGTTGCTCCTGGGCGTTCCTGACGAAGTTCTGCTGCAGGTCGAACACATGCTGCCAGCATTCCAGGGCATGCTGCACGGAATTGGCCCAGGCCTGCAGCCAGGCGTGCTGCAACTCGCTGAGATCCTTGTAGGGATCGGCCATCGTACCCTCCCTTGTTTCGGCGTCCGCCGTTGTTTGATGGCTGATCGTAGCAGACATGCCGATACCCTGCCACCGGTCAGCGGCGCAAGCGGCCCGCCCGCTCCGGCCCATGTTTTTCTTTTGACGTCCCATCCCAAAAAGATGGTTGCCTGCCGGCCTGCGGGTTTGTAGGACACGCAGGCGACAGAAACTCCCGGAGACATCGTGGCGATTTCCCCCATCGGCGTTTTCGATTCCGGGATCGGCGGCCTGACCGTCGCCGCCCAGTTGCGGCGGCAATTGCCGGCCGAACCGCTGCTTTACCTGGGCGACGTCGCGCGCCTGCCCTACGGCACCAAATCGCCGGCCACGGTGACGCGCTACGCCCTGAAGGCCACCGGCTTCCTGGTGGCGCGCGGTGTCAAGATGCTGGTGGTGGCGTGCAACACCGC
>AGTN01745693.1_pt1 | contig 16598 bp, 7 predicted proteins | sample 314218 | NCBI WGS metagenome assembly AGTN01 (sample SAMN02954264, study PRJNA73603) | bioreactor metagenome | biome: terrestrial; feature: non-aerated bioreactor; material: poplar woody material; isolation source: poplar biomass | place: USA | collected 2006-12 | reverse complement strand
CGCAGCGAAAACCCCAGTGCTCATCATTTCTAACCGAGAAAGGTATGACAACCCGGTCGATCTCCTGTGTCATCACCCGGTTGTCGATACACAAATCGAGTTTGCTTCCCACGTAACCGTCTATCTTGACGCTACCGTAGGGAGCCGGGATAAATTTATCGGTTATCTTCGTGTAGTTTACTTCTCTTTTTTTCTGTGCTTCAACGGGGAAGACGGCGGTAATACAGACCAAAAAAAATAATAAATAATTTACTCTTTTTTTCATATCGATTACATTAATATGTAGATATTTCATCATTCAACCAATTCATATGATTAATAAAAAACTGGCGGTCACATTCAACTTCTTTATCGAAAGACCCTAAAGGAATTCCTCCTACACTTACACGGATATTCAGTATATCCCACCGTTTGAAATTCAGTTCCTGGGATTTTTCGATAAGTTCTTTCGTATCGTCGATGTGTTTCAGAATTTCCTGTGTGATATTCAGGCTACTCCACATTTCCTTGACCTTGGATTTGAACACCGGATCCTGAAGCAAACGGTCATAATAAAAAGCATTCGAATCCCATACATAATAATTTGCAGGTTTTGGTCTGGCACCTTCGTACCATCCTATTCCTATTGACCATTCGAAATCCCAAACAGGTCCCATATACAGTTTTGAATCACCCCTGTCGTCTTTGGTTAAATAAACGTTGGTGTCCATATTAGCTAGTATATTCTGGAAAATAAACCAACGGACAAAGCTCGGTACATTCATATAACGAGCATAGCCTGTAACCGGATCACTGAAAGCTGCCGACGCAAGTACGGATTCAAATTCGTCCATATAGTTTTTAATATAATTCCATTGTTCGTCCGTCAGGTCTTCTTCAGGATCGGGATTCTTGAACGAGAAGCCGTAATCTCTTGAAGTAACAAAATACCTCGGTTCCTCCAGATAATACCCGTCACGTTCAAGCAGATATCCATCTTTTGGAATATCGACACGCTTACTGTCTCGCTTGATACCCTCTACCAACTGGTAATTTCCAAGATATTCACCATTCAGGACAACTTCCACAAAATGATCTTTGACGGTCCAGGGGAAGTTCATCAATTGACTTAGTTTAAATGCAATACTTGTACGCATAAGCGTTTTGTCACAATAATTCGCCAACAATACCCAATCCTTGTCTTCTCCCATGCCCAAGATATCGGCTTTATTATCCAATTTAAGTTTGTAGGGTTTTTTAGGATAGGTCCATGTTGCATGTCCGCGGCCTCTTATTCTCAACGTATTTTCAGATAAAACGTTTCCTTTTTCCTTGATTACCATATTTGCATTGATATACGTTTCTTTCGAGTCGACCGGAGTTTGATTCTCGGTGTCGATATACACTACGGGGAGACCTGTTTCGATCAGATCACCGTTGAAGGAAATGTCAAAAGTCACGACGCGGTTTCTTGCGGAGACCGTAGCTGTAGTTGTCCCTTTTTTGAATATATCTGCCGACCAGCTTACCTCAAAGTTCGTATTGGGCTTCTTCGTTCCGTCCGTATAAACTTCGGAAACTTCCAGACCGGTAAAATCAGGCGTCTCTCCGAGTTGATAGGCAGTTTTATCGGGTAATTTGGTTATTTCAATATCCAAAAATATTTTTTCTTCCACCTGATCTTTCTCGCAAGACGGGAAAAACAGGAATAATCCCATCCAAGTAAGGACCCTTAAATATAAAAATATTTTACGACCGATTGTAAAGTGTTGTAGAAATTTATTTATTTTCATGTCGAAATATAAAAAAGTAACGTTTTCTTTATTACAACAAGGTTATTTTTTCCAGATAAACCGATAATTGAATCTTCTGTTTGGAACCGTATCTCCGTTGAGGCAGAACGATATGGGGAAGGAAAATCGGCAATAGTTACCCATTCCGTTTTATCATAACGTGATATGGTTGTTGTTTTTTCATCTTTAATGTTTTTATTTATTCAAGTTTCGCATATAAAATAAATTATCAGTGAGCGAGCAAAAACCTAAGAATGTTTTTATTTGCTGACGTTTTCATTATAAACAAAATTGTATCTTCCTGCCGGAGCAACATCTCCCGATAGATAAAAATCCATGATATCGCCTGCATCCTGCAGGTTGTCAGCCCATTTAAATTCAAAGTTCAGTTTGCTCCCTAAAGAAAGGATGCTGCGGGGAATTTTGATCTCCATCTGTTTTCCGGAGACTTTGTATGGGGCCTCTCCGCTTTTTGTCCAATTCCAACCCTCTGTATTGCGTTCAACCGTAATGGTTGTCGCAGAAGGGGCGGTCCGGTTCAATACATAATCGTATCCTTCCCAACCGGTCGTCCGGTCCCTGTCCGTGTCAATAAAAAGCCACATCCAAGCGGGATCGGACGACGAAGTAATGTTTTCAGCCGTTTCAACAAGGAAATATAGGTTTTCCCCGTCACGGGCAACACGCGTTGAAACGAAATCGTTCCTTCCGGTTGTATTCGTGAAATGTACGCCGCGCCATCCGGGATGGTTACGGTGTAACGTATTTCCGGGAGGCGTTTCATAGACCGGTTTCACGTCTTTCCATTCATCCGGAATGCCGTCAACCGTAACGGTAAGTTGTTGCGAGGGTGGTTCCGGACAACCTATGCCTTTAAAACGGCGGATATTAGACGCCAATTGATAATAATAAGCATCGCCATGACCTCCTTTCATGGGTTCGATATCACGGCTTTTTTCCTGGCTGAACTCATCAGGGAAAGCATTGGCTTGTTGCTGCCACATTTCGTAACGTCCGGCTATCCATTCATTCCAACCGGTAACGAATACAAACTGAGGATTAAGTTGGAAAGCCCGTTCCCACTGCTCCTGGAAGTTATACCCGTAATTTACGGCGTCTTCACCTTGTATTTGCCCCGAATGATTGGTGTAACTCCTTCCGAAAGTGTTGGGAGCATTCATAGCCGTCAGACCTCGTTCGGCTGACCAATTCTGGGCTACACCTACCGGTACTTCCTCGTATCCGGTGCTCTTCCTGGCATAACCATGTTGCGGATAGATTTCCAGCCATCCCCACTGGTCATCTTGCGAAGGTCCCGTATTGTAGGCCGGCTGTCCGGGCCGGAAAGTAAAGTAGTTCTTTATTTCGTCGGAAAGATTATCCGGATATGCCATAATCAAAGGTTTACCTTTCCACATAAAAAATAAATCCTGGTAGACTGCCGGTTTGTACAAGTCTTTGTAAATTTCTTCTATGGCTTCCTTGCTTCCCTGCGTGGGGCTGAAAGCAAGCAGGAAAGCGATTTGCGGCGTGTTGACACCAACGGATCGCGCCTCTGTAAATACCTCGCACAATGCCATGTAGGATTCTTTCCAGGTATAATTACCGTTCGTACAGTCGAAAATGACAACATCAACACCTGCCAGGGCCAGTAATTCGGCATGTTTGCGCAGTACCCAGCGGTCCGTATTAATATAATAACCGTATAAAGGTTCTCCCCAATAGAAACTGCCTGCGTCTTTCGGCCATGCAGGATGATTGTAATCATCGATCGCGCCCGGATTTTCTGCCAGTATCTTACTGACGTCGTATGAATTACGATTGCTAAATCCGGATTGTTGCGTATGCCACGTCCAGTAAAACAAACCTACATACTTCTTTTCCCGAATATCTCCTGCCTCTTCCCACGAGGGTAATTTCCGGTTTAACGCATCCGTTGCCGTTATATTGTTATAGATAACATTATCGGGCTCCGGCTCCGGTTGCAGACCGGTTTCGTCATGCGGCGTACAAGCCAAAATCATCAGACAAGAAAGGATTGGTATCAGAAAATTCTTCATAAATTAAAATGTTTTTTACGAAATATGTTTGGAACAAAAGACAATGAGGATATATTTTTTTTATCATTGTAATATTCCTTCCTGTCTAAGTTCTCCACGATATACCCTTTGTAGAGTTATACCCGTTTAATTTTATGGTTTTATTTCCTCTAAATCCAACACTCGAATTATTCTTAAAAGTGGTTTAATCCCTCGACCCTTGCCTCAGGGTTATTCATTAATTTTAAAAGAAAGGGTTTCTTTTATCGAAACCCTTTCTTTTAAAAAATTAATAGGGCGCAATCTCTCCTAAATAGGTCCAATTACCTCCTGCCCAATTTGTTTTTACTTCTACTTTCAAGTAACGGCCCGATTGTGGATTCGTCGTCTTGTAGCTAAGTTCTTTCGTATAGTCGTTCGACATTTCCTCTATTTCCAGAATCTGAGTCCAATTGGTATTGTCGTCACTGATGGAGAAGACAACATTTTTAGGCTCCATTCCGTGATCGTCCTGTCTGTTCCATATCAGGAATCCTTGGATGGCAGGCCTTGTTTTTTTCATATCCACGATAAACCACTGGGGCATTCCGTTTTTGGTTCCATCGAACGGTTCGCTGTGCCAGGTGCTATTCTTATTCCCGTCAAAAATTTTACTAACCGCCCAGTCGTCATTCCATTGAGACTTATAATCGATTATTTGCCACGTACTCTTTTCCCAATCGTACTCTCCCGTCGGTTTTTCGCCTGCCCAGATCGAAACGTCTGCCAGGTAAGTATAAGGAGCATCGGCCCAATTACTAAGAATCGTTACTTTAAAATATTTAGCAATTACTTTTTCTGGTAATTCCAGAATTTGTAACGTACGTGAATTAGGCAGTTCGGGAATGTCAAAAACTTCCGTCCAGTTTGTTCCGTCCATACTGGTCTCGAATTTAACATGCTTAGGAAGCGCATATTGATCGGGATCCTGCCTGTTTATCCAGGAAAAGCCTTCAACCAATTTATACGCATTCATCTTGACAGCCAACCATTGAGGCATCCCATCCAGTGCGCTGTGCCAATAGGTGCTGCGGATACCGTCCCAGGTGTTTTCGACTTCATAACCATCTTGCCATACCGATGAAGCGCCATGTACGGTCCATTTGTCAGTCAAAGGTTCTGTTTCTACATTTCCCTTAATTACAAAATAGACGGTTTTCAGCTCCTCATTAACCGGAATTTTACCTCCGGTTGCTGATTTGATGGTTACCGGCAAGATATATTCATTGACGAAATTCATCAGAGACGGCTGAATAGTCAGACTTACCGGATCGGATATCCTGCTGCCGTTTGCGATGACAACCGACGATTTATCGAGCATCCACGCTCCGGTGGGTAACGGCAAATATTCGGTGTTATTTTCAGTGTTATAGGTATCAATCAACGTGTTGTCCCCTGCTATCTCCGCTGTGATTTCACCTTGTTCATAATTGGTTGTGCCTCCATAGGAAACCGAAAGCGTATATGTAACGGGCTTATCCAATTCAATCGTATTAACGATTGGGTTATCTGAGGCGCCGGATAGGGAAAGGTACATAAATTGTTCCAGTTCAATTGAGTCGGCGTAGGGTTCGCTACATGAATAAAAAGCGAAAACTCCGTATAATATACTGATAACTAATGCTGTTTTTATTTTCATACACTCATCATTATTGTAAGTGATTAATTCCATCCCGGATTTTGCCAGTTGGTACCGGTATGGCTTTGCATTTTATTTATCTCTCCTTGCGGAATCGGGTATAAGTAGAGTTTCTCTTTATACGATTCACGCTCGAAGCTGATACGTTCGTATGTAAAGGTGTCACCGTCTTTGGTAATCCTCATGCCTGTAACATAACGTTCACATTCTTCCATAATTTTCCAGCGACGAACATCGAAATAACGATGCCCTTCATAAACCAGTTCGACACGACGTTCGTTGCGATAGTGTTTTTCGAACTCGTCTTTCGACAATCCCTGAGGAAGATCCGGCATGCCGGATCTACGACGGACAACATTAACGGCATCGCGGGCGCTTATGGATATAACGTTACCAATATTCACTGCTGCATCGGGGTTTCCGGTGGCTTGGTAGGCAGCTTCTGCGAAATTAAGATACATTTCGGCAAGACGGAACATACGAATTTCTCCATCGGCGTCGTTATCCCGTCCCGATTTCCAGTTGTTATATTTACGCAGATAGTAACCCGTATGGGTAGCCCTGCGGTCGGTGGTCGAAATAGCGTCTATGCCTCCTACATAACTCTGGCACGGATCGGCCGGAACCATTTCAACCCGTACATTGATTTCCATATCTTTAATATCGACAATGTTTCCTGCGTCGGATCCGACATCAAAGCGAAGCGCATGATTGGCTTCTCCCCATTTCCACCAGCTTTGCTGCCGGTAAGGGGTCAGATCAAGTTCGAAATCGGTCCATTCAGTCGATTTGTGCAGGACAACGTTTTCGGGGGTTGACTGTCCTCCTGCGGCGCCCGGTGACATAAAAAAGAACTGGGCATTGGTAATTTCTTTATTACTCTTGTATTTAAACGTAAGCAATATTGAGCCGGCGCTGGCTTCGATATTCGTACCAAGCACCGTTGTGGGAGCCCATGGGTCTCCACCAAGGGTTTCGATATGATATTCGCCGTCACCCACATCTGTCACCGAAATATTATTTCCCGAAAGCGTCATCTCCAAAGGGAAGTGATCATCTCTTGCCAGACCACCGGCTACACCGAGGTCGCGTTTAGCTCCGTTGAAATAGATCGTAGCGTAGAAACGCGGGTCTCTACCCTCGTAGGGATTTTCGGGATCATAACCCGATGCCGTATTGATAATGGGTTGCAAGTGTCTCGCATCGGAATAACCTGTGATAGGTTGTAACCCGGTAGCCTGCATTTCATAGCAATCCACCAGTTCCTGAGTGGGACAAGCTCCTGCGGAACTTTGACCGGGAGTTGAGGGCATTCCATGATCCCGCCAGATATTAACACGGGGTCCTCCGTAGATCGTTTCTTTATCACGGGCGCGTTGCTCGTCATGCGGCGTGATAAAATACAATTCGTAGATGTTCTGTGCAACGTCTTGGGCCGGAACTTCGTCCCACAGCTTGTAGTCATGAACCAGCAGGTTAGACAATGCATTACCGGTGATTTCGGCAGCATCTGCCCAACTATAGGCACCATCGGTATATAATGGGCTGGCTGCGTAAAGAATAGCTTGCGATCGGATTGCCTGTACAACAGCCCGGTTCATAATCCAGTTTTCATTCGTACGAACCGTCCAGGAAAAACCTAAAGTCATTTCGGGAGCGCTCATGGCGGCGTCGCAATCATCCAGAATCTGTTTGACGATGGTCGATACGGGCATCCGTACATCCTGACTGAAATCGTGTGTTATTTCGTAAGGTTCCGTAATCAAGGGAACGGCGCCATAACGTTTGATAAGTTGCAGGTAATGGAGCGCTCTGAGTGTATGAGCCTGGGCTTTCCACGAAGTAATTTCATCTTCGAGTGAAGCCAGGTCAACAGCAGAGACTCCCTCTATTCTATTCAGAAAAACATTACACTTACGAATTGTCTGATAAATCCCGCTCCATGGTTGTCCATCTACATTAGAATAATTGGTAGATGAGTAGGCATCCGCATACCACAAAGAGGGAAGCGAACCCTGAAAGACCCTCTCGGAGCTATGCGCTTCGTCGGTAAGCGCTGAACGGTTAATATCGGGGAAGATTCGGGATCCATAGCATGAATTCAGATATCCCCTTACACCGTTTCGTGTAGAAAATAACTCATCAAGCGAAGAACGTCCATCGTATTCAAGTTCCAGCAGGTCATTGCAAGAAGTAGCGAATCCTGCCGCCAATACGACCATTAAGAATATAAAATATTTTTTCATTATCCTCTTATTTTAAAATTTAATACTTAATCCGACATTATATAAACGGTACACGGGAATCCCTTCAATACCTCCATCATAGTGTCCTTCCGGTCCATATATGTCGTGTTTCAGTTTATCCCAGGTCAGCAGGTTCTGTCCGCTCAGGTAAAGCCTCATACCGTTGAACACATTGAAAGTATAACCGATTTCGAGATTCTTCAGCCGCAGGTAAGATTTATCTTCGAGGAAGAAATTACTGGCTTCGTGGTTGGAATTTTTTTAGCCGACAAGGCAGGATACGTTATTTTCTCTCCATTGGCATAACGTTCGGCAGTCCATGCCGTTTTATGCCATTCGGAATATATCCCTTCAAAATTATATTCAACACGTCCGTTAGACATATCAATAGTCCAATAATCGGCTATTCCCTGGAAGAGAAAGTTCAGGTCGAAGTTTTTATACTTGAACCCTCCCTGAAAAGCATAGAAGAAGTTCGGTAAAGCGCCATGCCCGAGCGGAACTTGATCTTTATCGTTAATTTTGCCGTCGGCATTGAGGTCGTAATACTTCAGGTACCCTGGTCTGGGGGTTCCGATTTCGTAAACAAGCCCGCTGTTATCGATTTCTTCCTGGCTGTTGAAATAGCCGTTGCCGTTATGATCGTCAACCAGATATCCCCATGCCTGACCTATAGGATACCCTTCGGTACGGATGCGGTAAGCATAATCTTCCGCACGCTCGCTTTCGTCCCAGAACAGTACTTTATTCTTGTTATAAGCCAACCATCCACCGAGAAAAAGGTTAAAGTCGCGAGTCAGGTCTTTGTTATAGTCAAGCGCTATTTCATACCCTTTATTTTCGAAAATACCTACATTCGTTCTCGGATAGTTTCCAAGAGGAACGCCTTGGTAATCCGGTGTTTTTGAGGTCGCGCTCGTAACTCCGTTTTCGGTTTTTTCATTATAAACGTCCACTGATAACGAGAAATTATTCAATAACGTCAGGTCAAGTCCATAGTTCTTTTTTGTGATGATTTCCGGATCGAGGAACGGATTGGCCACCTGACCTTCATTCACGTTATGGCCTCCTAAGAACCCAAATCCTCCTCCGCCGAGAGTTACATTATCCAGGTAAACATAGCGTCCTATGCCGCGATCGTTGCCGGTTTTGCCCCACGAAGCGCGAAACTTCAGGAAAGTCAGGAGGCTATTGTCTTTCAGGAATGCTTCGTTAGAAGCCACCCAACCTGCAGAAATTGCAGGGAATGCGGTGAATCGGTTCTGGCGTGAATACTGTTCCGAACCGGAATAACCAAGGTCGAATTTAACCAGGTAGCGGTCGTTATAGCCGTAAGCTACTTCTATGCCCGAATTAACCCGTTTATAAGGCAATCCTCCGCCTTCTTTATCCAGGTGCTGATAGAAACCGTAGGCCATAGCGCTTACGTCATGCACTCCTTCAAAACGGCGATGATAATTCAATAACGCTTTGTAATTTAAGTTATAATAAAAGGATGTGCTCGATCTGTATTGTAAGGGTGAATTTACCTGACTGCGGATCTTCTGAAATTCCAGTTCGGAATAATCCCTGGTACGCACCCATTCTTCGTAGGTGCGGTTGACAAACAAGCCTTTTACGGCATTGGTCTGATATCCGTAGCTACCGCTCAGGCTCAGACCCGGAGTCAGAAAACTGAGATCAAGCTTTGGCATAAACTGTGCATAAATATTAGTTACCGTATATTGGTCATAACCCAAACGATTGATAATCCCCCATGAAGTAATGGGTTCCGTTTCGGTAACAACCACTTCGCCACCGGTAATTTCGCCCGTTTCAGGATCCTGAATAAGAGGGGTTGTAGGTCCATAAACATAAGGAGGCAGGGTAAAGAAACGGTACCAAATTCTTTTTGCATAACCATCCCAACTGCCGCCGTAAGCTAATTCGACCGAGTGACCTCCGGGTGTTTTTTCTCTTTTGATATTACCGCTGAGGTTGAGACCTATAGAGAAATACTTATGTAATTTTACATCGATATTAGACCTTATATTCGCCCAGATAAACTGGTTATTGGGATTATACTGGGTTGTTGACGGATCGATCTTCCACATACCATCCTGGTGCAATACATTCACGTTGGTAAAGAACACTGCATTGTCGTTGCCACCTGTCAGGTTGAGATTGACACGGCTCATTTGCGTAATATCTTTCGCATTCATCACTCTCCAGTTGTTATCAGGGAAATATTCACGGTCTTCGCCGGCAATAAATCCTTCTACGGCAGCCTGGTTGAAGTATGAATATTCCCCGCTGCCGTCGTTAAACCCTGCCTGGTTACGAAGTTGCACAAAATCGGCCGAACTGACATGTGGCGGGGTTGTCGTCCGTTGTTCGAGCGTATGGTTAACTTCGATTTCTATTTTCAGGGGTTGTTTAATTCCGCGTTTGGTCGTAATAACGATCACGCCGTTAGCACCCTGAATACCGTATAGCGCCTGCGCCGAAGCGTCTTTCAGCACGGTAATCGATTCTACTTCGTTGGCCGTGATATACTCAAAAAGCTCATTTGCATTGTAGTCGTAGGGAAACCCGTCTATCACGACCATGGCAGTCCCCCCATTGGGCGAAGGGTATCCTCTCACCCAGAGTTGTGTTCTGGTACGCGAGGGTTCCGAATACGTTTCGCGGGTAAACAGTCCCGGCAAACGGCCTGCCAACGACATGGAAAGGTTGCCTACGGGCGAACGCCGCAGCTCTTCCCCGGTAACACGGGCAACCGAACCGGTTACATCGCCTTTGCGCTGCGAATAATTACCGAAGAATACGTTCTCGCCGAGATCGTAGGTTTCGGCACGTTTCAGGCTTACATCAAGCAATGCGCTTTCTATTTCGAGGTTTTGCGATATATATCCTTTCAACGAGAAGTTCAGTTGATTGCTTCCGTCATTGATAAGCATTTCATAATTGCCGTTTTTATCGGTAACCGTAATGTTCTTCCCATTTTCAGAAGCTATGATAACTCCTTGCAGGATGCGGCCGTATTCGTCTTTGACCGTCCCGTTCACTTGAGCGTTAAGGGAAACAACCCATAGGGACAACAACACAAACGGCAATAGAATTTTATTTATTAAATTATTCATAGATACATCTAATTTTTTAATTAATAATCAGGTTACCATCCCGGATTTTGCCAGTTTTCTCCGGTCAATCCTATCATAATATTCACGTCATTCAACGGTATTGGAAACCATAAGAATTTATTTTGGTAACATAAACGTTCCCGCGATACAGGACCTCTTGCGTATGTGTAGCTACCGTCTTCGTTGCGCGTAATATGTGCGGCGGTAATCCAGCGGTCTGTTTTTTCAAGGTTTTCGTCGGGTTTATGCCAACGACGGATATCGAAATAACGGTGCGCTTCGAAAGCTAACTCTACCCTGCGTTCATTACGGATACGGAGAATAAGCTGGTCCTTGGAAAGCCCTTGAGGCAGGTTGGGCATGCCTACACGGTTACGAATTTCGTTGACCGCTTCGTATGCTTCGCTAAGATGATTTGTTTCGACTGCCGCTTCTGCGAAATTTAAATATATTTCTCCCAGGCGCATAACTTTGGCATACGCATGGCCAATGTTAACAACTTCCTGCCCTGTATTGGGATGAAGAAATTTACGAAGGAAATAACCGGTGCGGGTTGCCTTACGAGTAGCCTGATCTCGACCGGTTTGCGGTTCGCCTTCCCAGGTAGCTATGATACGCGTTCGATACCCTTTGGCCGCCGGATAATTTTCCTTGCTTTCCGAAGTTTCATCGAAATTCCAATAGGCCTTGCGTTTGGAGCCGTTATAATAAATGGAAGCGTAAAAACGTGGATCGCGGTTTTCATAGGGGTTCTGTTCGTTGTAAAGCGTATTATTCGAATTGAAATTCGGCTGCAGGTGTGTAACCTCATCAATATAAGGCTTTTCTAAATTCAAGATAGGTTGCCCGTCGACGGTCTCAAAACAGTCGACAGTTTCCTGGGAAGGGCAGGAACCGGATTTATAGCCGTATTGGGCGCCGACACCATCGGTCATATAATTACCCTGACCGGCGTTCGTCTGGTAAATCGTTTCCTTATCCGTAGGGTTGCTTTCATATCCCATATTGTTACAGAAATATTCATGGAACAGTTTGGCTTCGTCATTGGGGAGGAAAACGTCGGGGTTGTCTTTCCATGAAGCAAAATTTACCTTGTTGTACAATTCGTATCCGTTTGCTTTCAGATTTGACAGCGCCTGTTTGTTGATCTGATAGGCTTCTTCCCAATAGTTCCCGCCGGCATTGTAAAGCGGACTTGCCGCATAGAGTGACATTCTCGACTTGATGGTTTCGGCTACCGCCTTCGTGAAACGAAAAGCCTCCGCGCCTGAAGTGATGCGCCAGGGCAGGTCGGGGCTGGCAAGCGCCGCATCGCAATCTTCTATGATAAATTGTACTACATCGTAATAGGAACTGCGTTGCGTCTGCGAAAAGTCGTCCTGGTAGCTATACGCCTCTCTTACTATCGGCAGCGGACCTCCGAAAAATTTAAGCAATACCATATAGTAGTAGGCGCGCAGGAGATGCGCTTCGGCTTTCCAGCGGGAGCGGTTGGCTTCGCTTTTAACGGTTGCTTCGTCAATATTATCCAGAAACACGGAACATTTGCGGATGGCTTCCCACATGCGTACCCAATAATTGCCGTTACCTGCATTCGCCCAATAAGTATTGAAATGTCCTCCAGCCGAAACATTCCCGTTGTAAAGCAGACCTGAGGTCAGTCCGGTTTCGGCTTCGGCGTCGGTATCCCAGGCTTCATCGCTCCAGTCTACAGGTCCCCTCATCCAGAAATAATACAGCTGACCTTCGCCGGGGATATACAAATAGCAGGTATTCAAATATGCCGCTGTTTTCTCGTCGTCTTGAAAGACCTCTTCAAGAGAGATTTTTCCGTCGGGCGCCTGATCCAATACATCGGAGCATGAACTGAAGAAAAGACATGTTACGAATGCCAGTCCCCCGATTATTTTTGTTATATTATTTTTGATCATAAACTTCTTTATTTTAAATCGTTAACAAAGTCAAAACTTGATATTTGTACCAAAACTAAAAATAGCTGTTTGTGGATACCCGATAGAGTCGTCGTTTTCAGGATCCAGGTGAGAGGGCCTGAATTTGGGCGACCAGGTAAATACGTTCTGGCCGTTTACAAAAAGCCTCATGTTGGATATGCCTATTACCTTCAGTGTATTTTTCGGAAGCGTATAACCGATTTCGAAATTCTTCAGACGAATCAGGTCGCGGTCGAATACGAAGAAAGAATTAGCCCTGTGGTTAACGGAGTTTCCCGAATGCAGAGCCGGATACGTGATCTCTTCACCGTTCTGCCAACGTTCTTCCGTCCATGCTTTTTTATGATAGGGAAAATAAGTGCCACGTATGGTGTTTTCATACGTTCCTTGTGATGCCATAGTAGAGTTAAACTTTGCCAGTCCCTGGAAGAAGACGTAAGCATCAAATCCTTTCCATTCAGCCGAAACCGAAAATCCATAATTGAAACGGGGAATATTACCTACGCCGATAGGCGCCTGATCTTTATCATTGACAACGCCGTCACCGGTCAAATCCTTATAGACGAAATCACCGGGTCCGGGGGTGCCGAACTCGTACGTAACACGGTTCGGGTCGGCCAGCGTTTCTTCGTTCCAGTAACCGCCATCCTGTTCCCAGTCGATCAGATACCCCCAGTTCTGTCCGATGGGATAACCGGTCTCACGGTACTGGTATGCATAGGTTTCATCACGGGGTACTTCGTCCATATTTATACGTTTGTTGCGGTTATAGGAAAGCTGTCCTTTGAAATTCAGAAATAAATCGTTGTTAAGCTGTTTGTTATAACCCAATTCAATTTCATACCCCTGATTAAGTACTTCTCCCATATTTACTTTGGGAATATTGCCGAGAGGCGTACCTTGCCACACAGGAATACTTTTGCGTTCAAGAAGGATTTGCGAACGGTTTTCACGAAAAAAGTCAACTTGTCCGGTAATATCCTTGAGAAAGGAGAAGTCTAACCCTACATTATATTTGTCGGCAACTTCCCATGTGAGCATTTTGTTGCCCAGCAACCCTTCATTAATGCCTTTTCCTGCAGCAAGACTTCCCGAAAATCCGCCTCCCATCTGTATATCATCCTGATAGAGAAAACGCGCACTGCCCATTTTATCGTTGCCTACTTTCCCGTATGAAGCCCTGATTTTAAGAAAGGTGAGAAACGAGTTGTCTATAAGAAAATCCTCGTTGGAGATTGCCCATCCTATTGAAGTCGCAGGGAAGAACCCAAACCGTTTCTCGGGGGAAAATTGTTCCGAGCCGTTGTAACCGAAGTTGAATTCCGCAAAATAACGGGAATCGAAATCGTATGTAGCGCGTCCTGCAAAACCAAGCACATTATATGGAATTGCAGCGCCTCCTGAATCCCAGTAGTCGCGCTCGGCGCGAAGCATGCCTCCGACGGTGTGCTTATCAAAGGTGCGGTTGTATAACAGTTGTCCTTGCACGTTGAAGTTATATTTTGAACCCTGCGAGTAAGATAACGAAAAATTGTCTTGTCTTAAATCATGTACGGAAAATGTGAGTTCATCGGTCTCGGAGTCGATAAAAGCCTGATAATCGGTCTGCCACATATTACCCCTTATCGTATTGCTTCCTACCGCGTCGTATGATATCATTCCTTCCAGGGACAATCCCTTGGTAATAGCCCCGAGGTCGAAATTCAGACCGAATGAAGAATTCAGGTTGGAACGGGTCTGCAAATCATACCCGTACCAGTTCATAATCATATAGGGCGAACGGTCGGCATAGTGACCGACCGTCAAATAAGTCGGGTCGAGGGGGAGATTGGGGGGTACACCGAAACCTGGAATCGTCGTAGGACCGGGAGAAATCGGCAAGATCGTCTGCGCCTGGTAAATCATGTCCCGCACCAGCCAGGCACGATCGCCGCCATACATCACTCCCGGATTAGGCATGTTAACCTTTTCGATATAGGTTCCCAGATTCAGAAAGGCGGTAAGCCATTTGGTTACATTATAATCCACATTCGAACGGAAACTGTAACGGTCCAGTTTAAACGAGGGATCATATTTCAGAATGTCTTTCGACTCGGTCTTCATATTTCCGCCCTGATGCAGGTAGCCGACATTCAGGAAGTATGAAATCTTATCGGTACCGCCGCTCATATTGGTATTGACGGTTGTTTGCGGCGACCAGCGGGCAATCAACATTCTGTACCAATTGTTGTCGGGATACATCCACTTTCTGAGCGCAGCTTTTTCCTCATATTCCGGGTCGTTGGGGTCTAATCCGGCGAGCGGATTTTCAAACTTGGCTATTATGTCGGGAGTAAAAATGGGTTCAAGCCCATCGTTCATCAAAGCTTCGTTACGAAGGTTCATATATTCTACCGATCCGGGCATTTCCGGTTCGCGAGTCAGGCGGGAGTAACTTTGGGTAACATTTACCGAGAGTTCGGGTTTACCTACTTTACCACGTTTCGTCGTAATGATCAAAACGCCGTTAGCACCGCGCACTCCAAATACAGCCGTAGCCGAGGCGTCTTTCAGTACAGAGATGGATTCAACTTCATTTACATCGATGGTACGGATGTTATCCCTAGGGACTCCATCAATGAGAATCAGCGGAGTCGTTCCGTTGATTGTGGCTGCTCCACGCAGATACAATGTGGCATCGTCTACACCGGGCTGTCCTCCGCCACGCTGTATGGACGTCAAACCGGCTATACGCCCCGCCAGAGCATTCGCAAGACTTGCCGAAGAGGTAACCCGCAATTCCTCGGTGTTTACCGAAGAGATAGCGCCCGTTACCGAAACTTTTTTCTGAACCCCATAAGCTACAACCACTACCTCATCCAGAAGTTCTGTGTCTTCGTTAAGAATAACGTTGATGGATGTTTTACCCTTTACATCTATTACCTGTTTTTGCATACCTACATAAGTTACTTCGATTGTTGCATCAAACGGAATATTGGAAAGGATAAACCTTCCGTCATAATCGGTAATGGTACCTTTTTCGTCGTCTCCAATGACTTTGATGGTTACACCTATTAGTGGCTCGTCGTTGGTATCGGTAACCGTACCTCTTACGGTAATGGTTTGAGCAAAAGAACATAAGGAGATTATCCACAATAACACGGACAAAATCCCTTTCGTCAGATTTGAAATTTGTTTTTTCATTACATCTCTCATTTGTTTAGATTAATAATTTGAATTTTATAAGGTTGTTAAATATACAGTTCAATGTATTTCGCACATAACTGTTTATCAATAAATTGCAGAAGTGTGTTTGCCCGATAAAGTTAACCGGCAGATAATCGGTTTTTTATGAATTACGAAATTCAAGAATCTGACGGATGATTGCAAATATCGATATTCCCTAATATCCTAATTGGGGTGAATTTCTTTATTATAGCGATAGAAAAATCCGGAACTTATCGGTATCCGCTTCACAGGTTGCATTGATCGAAGCATAGCGCTCTTTGTTCAACCGCCCGGAACACCGGGCTCCACCCTTTCAACAATTTTAAATGTGGTTGGCATAGTTTTTAATTTTTAAGATGGTAAATAATTCTTTCAGGGAGATTTATGGTAATCTAATCCTCCTTTGTGTTTCCTGTTTTTATTTTATGAGTAAATAAAACAGATGATACTCTACCGTCTGCTTGTCTGACAGTATTTCCATGCAGGGCAATATAAATTTGCCTCTTATCGGTGTTGTTTCCGGACAAGAGGAATTTGTTTTTGTTGAAATAAATGCGTCTCTGTTTGTTAATTGAAGTTAAC
>AGTN01206693.1_pt1 | contig 16648 bp, 11 predicted proteins | sample 314218 | NCBI WGS metagenome assembly AGTN01 (sample SAMN02954264, study PRJNA73603) | bioreactor metagenome | biome: terrestrial; feature: non-aerated bioreactor; material: poplar woody material; isolation source: poplar biomass | place: USA | collected 2006-12 | reverse complement strand
CAAGTACAATAAGCACCTTTTGCGACTGCCGGGAATACCATCCCACGCCATCGAGGACGGTACAGCCTCGATCCAGTTCTGAGTTGATATGAGAGGCAATCTCGTTGTATTTGGTTGAAAAAATAATGAATTGTACCGATTGACGCGCTCCGTTAATCACCAAATCCACCGTGTAATACATCACGGATACCACAATAAGGCCGTAAATAATTTTCTCGAAACTTTGGAAAAGAAGATAGGAACTGCTCACAATGATAAGATCGATATAAAGCAACCCCCGCCCCATGCTAATATACCGGTACTTCGTGATCAAGGCGCCTAAAATATCCGTTCCCCCCGTACTGGCATTCCTTGAATATACCAATCCGAGGCCGGTTCCACTGCAAATGGCGCCGATAATACTCGACATAAGCGGATCGGCATGAATAAGCGACTCCGTGATAAACTTTTCAGCCACCCCCATTAAAAGAGTAACGCCGATTACACCGTAAAGCGCTTTAAATACGTATGCTTTCCCGAGAATAAACCAGGCAATAGTCATCATGATACCATTCCCGATAAGAAACGTCATAAAAACCGGAAGATCAAACGCATATCTGAGCAGTACGCCCACTCCTCCGAGCCCACCGGCGACAATCTCGTTAGGGATGATGAACCCCGTAAACCCCACTGCGAAAAGAACCAACCCTATCGTGATAGTGATATAGTCTTTCCAGTAAAACGATTTAAGATAATGTACCTCTTTGGCCATATTACGTTGAATGTGCTAATGTGATGAATGTGATGAAATACCAATTAACCGGCAACCAGAAATTATTTTACAACGATATTCACGATTTTTTCCGGGACGATAATCACCTTTTTAGGCGTTTTGCCATCCAGCCATTTCTGTGAATTGGGATGTTCCAAGACTGCTTTTTCGATCTCTTCGCGGGTGGCATCCGAAGGGAACTCCAGCACATAGCGCGATTTTCCGTTGAAAGAGACAGCATAAGGGAAAGCATCTTCTTGCAGATACTTTTCATTCCATTCAGGCCATTTTGCGTCACAAACCGATGCTTCATTACCCAAAGCGTACCACAATTCTTCTGAGATATGTGGAGCAAACGGCGCCAGGCATATAATAAGATCGCTCAGGATCGATTTTTTTCTACATTTGATGGTCGTGAGTTCGTTCACGCAGATCATAAACGCAGAGACCGATGTGTTGAAAGAGAAGTTTTCTATATCGAAGGTCACTTTCTTAATAAGTTTATGCAGCGCTTTCAGTTCCTCTTTTCCAGGCTCTTCATCCGACACCGATACCTCACCCTCCTTATAGAAGAGATTCCAGACTTTGCGCAGGAAGCGGTGCACCCCGTCAATTCCGTTGGTATCCCAGGGTTTGGATTGTTCTAAGGGGCCCAGGAACATCTCATACAGGCGAAGTGTATCGGCGCCGTATTTTTCCACAATGTCATCCGGATTCACCACATTGTACATCGATTTCGACATCTTTTCAATGGCCCATCCGCACACATATTTTCCGTCCTCCAGCACAAATTCGGCTGTTTGGTATTCGGGATTCCAGTTCCGGAACGCCTCTATATCAAGAATATCGTTGTGAACGATATTCACGTCCACATGAATGGGCGTCACATCGTATTGCTCTTTGAGATGGAGCGATACAAACGTGTTTGTTCCTTTAATACGGTATACAAAGTTGCTGCGCCCCTGTATCATTCCCTGATTCACCAGTTTTTTGAACGGCTCCTCTTCGCACGAGACGCCTATATCAAACAGGAATCTGTTCCAGAAACGGCTGTAAATAAGGTGTCCCGTAGCATGCTCCGTACCACCGATGTACAAATCCACATTACGCCAGTAACTGTTGGCATTTTCCGATACCAATGCCTCGTTGTTGTTCGGATCCATGTATCGCAAATAGTACGCTGATGAGCCTGCGAAACCAGGCATTGTGTTTAGTTCCAGCGGATACCCCTCCTTCGTCTGCCAGTTCCTGGCACGTCCCAGGGGAGGTTCGCCTGTTTCCGTAGGGAGAAATTTATCCACTTCCGGCAGCTCCAGCGGCAGTTCGCTTTCATCCAGCGTGTAAGGCATTTCCTCTTTGTAATAAACAGGAAAGGGCTCGCCCCAATAACGTTGACGCGAGAATATAGCATCCCGCAGGCGGTAATTTATCTTCCGGTAACCGATTCCCCGTTTCTCCACCTCATCAATAGCGGCAGGGATGGCCTGTTTTACCGTCATCCCGTTCAGGAAACCGGAATTGATCATTATCCCTTCTTTTGCATCGAAACTCTCTTCCGATACATCGCATCCCTCTATCAGGGGAATTATCGGCAAATTGAAATGTTTAGCAAAAGCGTAGTCGCGGCTATCGTGCGCCGGCACAGCCATAATAGCGCCCGTTCCGTATCCGGCAAGGACGTAATCCGAAATCCATATCGGAAGCGGTTCACCGGTGAACGGATGGGTAGCGTATGTTCCTGAAAACACACCGCTAACCGATTTGTCGGCAATACGTTCGCGTTCGGTTTTTTTCTTGGTTCTATCGATATACTCCTGAACGGATGGACGCTGTTCCTCGGTAGTCAGTTGTTCCGTCAGCTCGCTCTCCGGTGCCAGCACCATGAAAGTAACTCCAAAAATGGTGTCGGCACGGGTTGTAAAGATATCAAAGGATACTCTCTGAAGCGTTTCAAAATGCATCACGGCTCCTTCACTTCGCCCGATCCAGTTCCGCTGCGTCTCTTTCAGCGAATCGCTCCACTCTATTTTATCGAGGCCTTCCAGCAGGCACTGTGCATAGGCGGAAACGCGCAGACACCATTGCCTCATTTTTTTCTGTATAACGGGATAACCGCCGCGAACGGAAAAACCTTCGCTCACCTCATCGTTGGCGAGTACCGTTCCCAGATGGGGAGACCAGTTTACCATCGTATCTCCCAGATAAGCGATACGGTAATTCATCAGAGTCTCCTGTTGCTCCTTTTCCGATTTACTGTTCCACTCGGATGCCGTGAACGCCATCGGTTCGGTGCATGCCAAATCCAGGCCGGAAGTGCCCTGCAGGGAAAAAACCTCTACGAGCTCGGAGACAGGGCGGGCCTGGTGGGCCTGATTGCAGTAATAGGAATGGAACATCCGGATGAATGCCCATTGGGTCCATTTATAATAGGAGGGATCGCAGGTGCGTACTTCGCGGCTCCAGTCGAACGAGAACCCAATCTTATCCAACTGCTCGCGATAGCGTATAATATTGTTTTGCGTGGTGATGGCCGGATGTTGTCCGGTTTGAATGGCATATTGTTCTGCCGGAAGCCCATAAGCATCATATCCCATGGGATGCAGCACGTTAAAACCTTGTAATCGTTTGAATCTCGAAAAAATATCGGAAGCGATATACCCTAGCGGATGTCCTACGTGAAGCCCCGCTCCTGATGGATAAGGGAACATATCCAGTACATAAAACTTGGGTTTTGATATGTCTTCCCTAACTTTATAGGTCTGATGGTCGATCCAGTACTGCTGCCACCGCTTTTCTATTTCTCCGAAATTATAATCCATTCCATTTCCTTTTAAAAAAACGGTGCAAAGATACGAAAAAAGTTCTGAAGTTCGGAGTATAAAGTTCTGGGTTTTACCCGGCATACATTCTATCGATTACGTCGGCATATCTTTCCAGAATTATTTTCCGGCGTAGCTTCAGCGTATTGGTCAATTCGCCCGTTTCCACTCTAAACGGTTCCGGAAGCAGCGTAAGCCGTTTGATTTTTTCGTAGGAGGTAAACTGCGATTGCAACAACTCAATACGTCCGAAAACAAAATCGTTTATAGCATCGTTAGCCACCAGCTTTTCTACGGAATCAATCGAAATACCCTGTTCCTGAGCATACGTCCTTAGTGCCTCGTAATTGGGAATGATGAGCGCGCTTACAAACTTGCGCTCGTCGCCTATAACTGCTACCTGATCAATAAATTTATCTTCACAGATACGTGTTTCGATCATTTGCGGAGCAATGTATTTTCCGTTGGATGTCTTGTAAAGATCTTTTATACGTTCGGTGAGGATAATTTCGTTGTTTTCCGTAAGAGAACCGGCATCCCCGGTTTTTAAATATCCGTCTTCAGTAAAAACCGCCCGTGTTTCTTCAGGCTTATTGTAATAGCCGCTCATTACGGTCTCACCCTTCACCAATATCTCGTTGTTCTCTCCAATCTTTATATCAATATCGGGCATCACTTTTCCGACAGTCCCTATGCGAAATCCTGTAGCCGGGAAACAACTTACCGTTGCAGTGGTTTCAGAGAGGCCGTATCCATAGATGAGGTGTACGTCTATCGATTGCATAAACGCATTGATAGTGTCGGACAGCGGCGCGCCCGCCACCGGGAAAAAATTGCCGCGATCAATTCCCACAATCCGTTTTATAAGATAAAAAACCGTGTGCCGGTATAGAAAAAATTTCAATCGGTTGCCCAAAGGGGGCTTCTTTCCTTCATTCACGAATTCCAGATTATGGCGCCGGCCACACTTCACAGCATCATTGAACAACCACTTTATGATGCCGGAGGCGTTATCCATCGTTTCCTTAACTCCTTCGTACACTTTTTCCCAGAAACGCGGAACATTGCTCATAACCGTGGGGCGCACCTGTTTTATGGTTGCCCTGATTTCGCTCGGTTCCTTATTCACGGCCACGGTAATACCTTTGTGCAAACAGTAATAGGTCCATGCTTTTTCGAAAATATGCGTTAACGGAAGAAAACACATAGACAGGTCCTTGTCCGACAGGTTGGTAAGACGTATATCATGAATTTCAAGAGCCTTTATATAATTGGCATGCGTGAGCATCACCCCTTTCGGTTCCCCGGTAGTGCCCGACGTATATATAATGGTAGCGAGATCACTCTCCTTCAGTTGTTTCAAGCGGGCATTCACCAGTGCCAACGATTCGGAATTATCTCCCGTGGTAATGAAATCATCGAAATATACCGATGTAGTGTCGTCGGCTTTCAGTACAACATTCCGCTCGAAAATAATCAGCTTTTCCACTACCGGGTTTTCTTGCTGTACTTTGTACGCGTTATTGTATTGAAATTGTTCCCCTACAAAGATGAGCTTTATTTGCGCATCATTCACAATGTAACTCACCTGTGTGGGCGAAGAAGTAGCATACATGGGTACCATTACTGCTTTGTTGGCATAGGCTGCAAAATCGGTTATCAGATATTTCTCCATATTCTGCGAATAGATGCCCACGTTATCGTTCGGCTTCACTCCTATTTCCGCCATAGCCCGAGCGGTTTTCATTATTTTATCGGAAAAGAGATTCCACGACAAATCAAGCCATTCTCCGCCCGGTGCCTGGTGCTTCAACGCTGCCTTCTGGTTGTATTTCTGAGCTTGCTTATGGACCAACTCCCCTAAATGATAATATGCCATTATTCTCTGTTTTAATATTTTCAAAATTACGCTTATTTCCGGAATTATCCTCAAAAACAGGCATTTTTTTGGAGTTTTGATGGATTTTTGACAGGTTTTGTTTCGGAATATTCTCTTAACAATCTAAAAACTCGATGCTTAATTAACTACACTTAACGCGTTTTTCCATGGTTGAATAAAACATTGCCCTTATCTTTGTATTGTTATGAAAAAAAGACATGCCTTGATATTCCTTGCGCTCTTTCCGGCACTTATTCCGTTTACGGTGAAAGCGCAGGCATATTATGCTACCAATATGAGCTCTGACTATAGCGGTCCCGTATCGACCATCTATTTAATGCCGAACGTATATCCGGCTGTAGTAATCGAAGGCGACACCGTTGCTTGCATGTGGCTGGGGGATTTCATTAAATATGCACCCCTCACGTTTCATAGCAAAAAAGATCAAGCGGTCTATTCCAAACTAGTCCGCGACGTAAAAAAAACGCTGCCTTACGCCAAAGAGATTGCCGCCATCATCACCGAGACCTACGAATATATGGAAACACTTCCCGACGAAAAAACCAAGCAACAGCATTTAAATAAGATGGAAAAATACCTGATGGACGAATATACTCCGAAAATGAAAAAACTCACCAAATCCCAAGGTCAATTATTGATGAAACTGGTGGACAGGGAAACCAATTCTTCTTCTTATCATATTATTGATGCATTTATGGGAAGTTTTAAAGCATGGACGTATAATCTATTTGCAGGGATGTTCGGCAACAGCCTTAAAATCAGATACAACCCTTACGGTGAAGACCGTACCACAGAGCGCGTTTGCGTACTTGTGGAACAGGGATCGGTGTAATCCCGGATTAAATTATTACCTTTGCAGCCTATTTTCATTTGGTTTATGCGAATAAATTTTCTCAATGATTTCCAGCCGGCCCTTTTTCAGTCTTTAAAAACGTACAATAAAGAAAAATTCCTTGCCGATATTATGGCCGGGTTGATCGTGGGCGTTGTGGCATTACCGCTGGCTATTGCTTTCGGTATTGCATCGGGGGTTACGCCCGAAAAAGGAATTTACACGGCAATTATTGCCGGATTCATCATCTCATTTTTAGGCGGCAGTACAGTACAAGTGGGCGGACCTACGGGCGCGTTTATCGTTATTGTGTATGGTATTGTTGAACAATACGGCGTACAGGGATTGGCAATTGCCACCGTTATTGCCGGCGTAATGCTCATATTGATGGGATTTCTGAAACTGGGTACGGTCATCAAATTTATCCCTTACCCTATTGTCGTCGGATTTACCAGCGGTATTGCCCTTACTATTTTTTCCACACAGATAAAAGATTTCTTCGCGTTGACCACTCCGAAGCTCCCGTCGGGATTTTTTGAAAAATGGGCTGTATATTTTCAACATTTCGATACGGTAAACTGGTGGGCAGCCTCCGTAGCCATTGCCAGCGTAGTCATTATAGTGCTCACACCCAAAATATCGAAAAAAGTGCCCGGTTCACTTATTGCCATCATCGTGATGACCATAGCTGCGTATCTGATGAAGACCTACGGCAGTATCACAGGGATCGAAACCATCGGAGACAGGTTTGTCATTAACAACCAACTGCCCGAAATGGAGCAGATTCCGCTGAGTCTCGAGAGCATCCGTCTATTGTTTCCCGCGGCATTTACCATAGCCATACTGGGAGCTATCGAGTCGTTGCTCTCCGCCACGGTCGCCGATGGAGTTACGGGCAAAAAACACAACTCCAACATGGAGCTTGTGGCGCAGGGAGCGGCAAATATCATTACGCCGTTCTTCGGCGGGATTCCCGCTACGGGGGCCATAGCCCGCACGATGACCAATATCAATAACGGCGGAAGAACCCCGGTAGCAGGTATCGTTCATTCCATCGTATTGTTGCTTATTGTATTATTCCTGGGTAATCTCACAAAACATATTCCCATGGCGTGTCTGGCGGGTGTGCTGGTAGTAGTGGCGTATAATATGAGCGAGTGGCGCACGTTCGTTTCACTCACAAAGCAGTCCAAATCAACGCTCGCTATTCTCCTGACCACCTTTTTGCTCACCGTAATTTTCGATCTCACTATTGCCATAGAAGTAGGATTGCTGCTTGCCATTTTCGCCTTTTTGAAACGCATGAACGAAAGCACAAAAATTTCACGCACTACCGGAGAAATAGACATCTCGAAAGAGATGGAATCACATTCAGGGGATCTTAAAGAGGAAGTTCTTCATTTGCCCCACGGCGTAGAGGTTTACGAGATCGACGGCCCGTTCTTCTTCGGTGTAGCCAATAAATTCGATGAAAAGATGCGTGAGATAGGAGATCATCCCAATATTCGAATTGTCCGCATGCGGAAAGTACCGTTTATCGATGCTACAGGATTGAACAATCTGGAGATATTGTGCCGGAACTCAAAGAAAGAGAAGATCCAGATTATTCTTTCAGGCGTAAAGGAAAACGTGCGCGACAGTCTTTATAAATCGCAAATCCCGCTACTTGTGGGTGAGGAAAATATATGCTCCAATATTCACTTGGCGGTAGAAAGAGCGAAACAACTGGATGTGGAGCTGAAAAAAAGAGTATTCACAAAGCGTAAGCTATGAAGAATAAACCCTATCAACTCACCGACTGGCTTCCCACTACGAAGAAAGAGACGGAACTTCGTGGGTGGGACTATGTAGATGTGGTGTTATTTTCAGGGGATGCTTACATCGATCACCCTTCGTTCGGGACTGCCGTTATAGGCAGGCTGATGGAAAGTGAAGGATTGCGGGTAGCTATTGTACCTCAACCCAACTGGAGGGATGATTTACGCGATTTCAAAAAACTGGGGGCTCCCCGGCTCTTTTTCGCTGTTACAGCTGGTGTGATGGATTCCATGATCAACCATTACACCGCCAACAAACGCCTTCGTTCCAATGATGCCTATACACCCGACGGACGTTCGGATATGCGGCCGGACAGAGCCGTTACTATTTATTCCCGTATTCTTAAGGAGTTGTACCCGGATATTCCGATAGTTCTGGGAGGTGTGGAAGCGTCGCTGAGGCGGGTAACACATTACGACTACTGGGATGATGCCCTTCATAAAACCATTCTTGCCGATACGCATGCCGATCTGCTGATTTACGGAATGGGAGAACTCCCCTTGAAACAGTTGGTTCGTGAAATCCGCAGCGGGAAAAGAATCGGTGAAATGCATGATATCCCACAAACAGCTTTCATGAGTGCAAAAAAGCAGGTCCCCCATAACCGATTCAGTGAAGAAGCCGTCCTGTTTTCGCACGAAGAGTGCATGAAAGACAAGTTAAAGCAAGCTAAAAACTTTCGCACAGTGGAAGAGCAATCCAATCGCTTATACGCTGCGCGGATTGTGCAAGAAGTGGAAGACAAAACACTCGTGGTCAACCCTCCCTATCCCCCCATGAGTGAAGAAGAAATCGATGCCTCGTTCGATCTTCCCTATACCCGTTTGCCGCATCCTAAATATAAAGAAAAACAGATACCGGCATACGAAATGATTAAATTCTCTGTGAATCTTCACCGGGGATGCTTCGGCGGATGTGCTTTTTGCACCATTTCCGCACATCAGGGAAAATTTATTGCTTCGCGGTCAAAAAAATCCATTCTGGAGGAAGTGGAAAAGATCACGGAAATGCCCGATTTCAAAGGCTATATCAGTGACCTGGGAGGGCCCTCGGCGAATATGTACCGGATGCGGGGAAGGGATTTGAAAATATGCGAAAAATGCAAAAAACCATCGTGCATCTTCCCTAAAATCTGTTTCAATCTAAATACCGACCATTCCGATCTGCTGGATATTTACCGCTCCGTGGACGCCTTGCAGGCCGTAAAAAAATCGTTTATCGGGAGCGGTATCCGCTACGACATGCTCCTGCATAAAAGCAGTGATGAAAAAACAAACCTGTCCGCACAAACATATATAAGGGAACTCATTAAAAATCATGTTTCCGGACGATTAAAGGTAGCGCCGGAACACACATCGGATACCACGCTCAACATAATGCGAAAACCATCGTTCACTCTTTTCTACCGGTTCAAGCAATCTTTTGATACTCTGAATAAAAAAGAAAATCTCAATCAACAACTCATTCCCTATTTTATCTCATCGCACCCCGGCTGCACGGAAGAGGATATGGCGGAACTGGTTATCATCACAAAAAATCTCCATTTTCAGTTGGAACAAGTACAGGATTTTACTCCCTCCCCTATGACGTTAGCCACGGAAATCTATTATACCGGCTTTCACCCCTATACACTGGAGCGCGTTTACACGGCTAAAACCAAGGATCAGAAAAACGCACAACGCCAATTTTTCTTCTGGCACGATCAGAAAAACAAACCATCCATTATCAGTAAGCTAAAACGCATTAACCGCCCCGACCTCATCAAAAAGCTCTATCCAAAAGGATAAGATTTGAGCTGGAACATTGTTAAAAAAGACACTCGCAAACAAGGGAATACCAGGGGCTATCACCGATAGGAATAGCAAACATTGTTCAAGAAGAAAGACCCCAAACCCGTTTAACCGTTAAACATAGTTAAATATCGAATTTCATCCATTTTTCATGCAGCGTTTTTTCGTTTTTCGCATCTAATAAGTATAAAACGCAGGGTACTGCGAAGCAATGTCCGACAACAGCAGGGGAGCCGATTGATTTCATCCGTTTTTCACGTTCGAACGTGTTCGCTCATGGTGAAGAGGAACAGCGTCCGACGACCGAAAGGGAATCAATTCCATACCCAACAGAGAAAAAATAAAATATTCGTATGAACGGGCAGGGACATCATTACGTATGCAAGAAGTTTTCGAAAGCTAAAGGAGCAGCATACAAACCGGAAAACGACGACTTTTAGTGAACATGATTACCGCAGGTTTCATACACCACAATGAGAAAAATTTACGTACAGTATGAAAAAAACACTTTTGAGAATCGCTCTTGTTTCAATTGGAGTCCTACTGGTCACTATTTCATGCGACGACAATTCAAAATCTCTGGGAAATTTCGGTATCGATATCGCTACCGTTCAGCCTGAAGGCGAAAATGCGTATTCACTGCTGCTGGATAACGGCAAACTACTTTGGCCTGCTTCCAGCGCTGTGCACTATACATCCAAAGCCAATCAACGGGTATTTCTGAATTATACGATTTTGTCGGCAAAGGAAGGTGAGTACGATCATTATATAAGAATGAACGATATTTGGAACATCCTGACAAAACAAGCCATCGAGCTAAACGCTCAAAACGAAGACAGTATCGGTAACGATCCGGTAAAAGCCAATGCTGTCTGGGTTGGCGGAGACTATCTCAATGTTTCTTTCATGTTTAATTATGGGGGCATAAAGCCGCATGCGATAAATTTAGTGAAGAATACGCTGGCATCTGAGACATCTCCGGACGCGATCGACCTCGAATTTCGCCATAATTCGTATGAGAGTACTCAGACAAGGCTCTACGAAGGATTTGTCTGTTTCGACTTAAAGCCTTTGCGGGCGGATGATGCCGATTCTGTGAAGTTATCCGTTAAAGTAAAAGGATGGGAGGGAAATACAACATATGATGTGGTTTACAGGTATCATCAGGCAGTAACGGAATCACGTTCCGAAATGCCGATACCCGTAATATCATCAAATGAATACTATTAAACTACAAAACCACAACTTAATTAGTTCTATTTCTTATATGACTTTTTGATTTTCCAAAAACCGGGTGGGCCCTGTGAAGAGCTTGCCCGGTATTTTTTTAAGGTAACCAACCCATCCTCGATGAAGCTTCAGCATATAATAAGACTTCAGTATATAGCGGAACCGTTTCATACAGATTTTCTTCAAACCTTGCGATTCAATGAAAAACGCCCACATGCCGTTTATTTATTAAAAATACTTTTTATAAGCATCGATTGGGCTGTTTTATGTGAAAATATGCTATATAACATATAAAAATATTTTTTTCTTACTGTTTTTTACCTCACTTTTGCATCGGCATAGTACAGAACAGCACAGAAAGGAAAATGACACTGGAGTTTAATGGTAAAAGCACAAAGGTTCAGCAACTTACTGATTTTATTCAAAAATCCATAGCTGCTCATGAATTGAAGGCTGGAGATAAACTACCCTCTATCAATCAGCTTAGTAAGAAATTCCATCTCTCCCGCGATACCGTTTTCAAAGCATTTTCCGATTTAAAAAAACGCGGAATCATCGGTTCCGTACACGGTAAAAATTATTATGTGGCATCGCACACTAAGCATATTTTGTTATTGCTGGATGAGTACACTCCTTTTAAGGAGGTATTGTACAACACATTAAGGGATAGACTACCCTCTTACTATGAGATCGACCTCTGGTTCCATCAGTACAATGAGCATCTTTTCAACCAGATTATAAGCAATTCCGCGGGCATGCACAACAGCTACCTCGTGATGAATTATCATAACGAAAGGTTTTCCGAAACATTGGCTAAAATTGATAAAAAAAAGCTGTTGTTTCTGGACTTCGGCAAATTTGACAAAAATGGGTACTCCTATGTTTGCCAGGATTTCGACGCTGCTCTTTACAACGCTTTGGAGACAATAAAAACCCGCTTAAAAAAATATCGGAAACTGTTCTTCGTATTTAATAAATATCATAAACATCCGCAGAGCAGCAAGGAGTATTTTAGTATGTTTTGCATGGATAACAACTTCGAATTTGAGATCCTCGATGAAGTAACCGAAAAAACGATCATCTCTGAAAAGGCGTTTTACCTGGTTATCAAGCAGGAAGATCTCGTTACGATCATAAAAAGAGGGCGATTGAATCAACTCAAAGCAGGAAGGGATTATGGGTTATTAGCATACAATGAGAATCCGTTCTATGAAGTGATAGAAAACGGGATCGCAAGCATCGGGGTCAATTGGGAAAAAATGGGAAATATGGCCGCCGATTTTGTCATGAAAGAAGATCCTGTCCAGGAATTCTTGCCTACAGAGATCATACTCCGAAATTCTTTATAATTTTTTTTACCTGCGATCAGCACAGTTCAGTACGCAATCGCTAAAAACTGAGATAATATGAGAAAATATCCTAAAATCGGAATCCGTCCTACCATCGACGGACGTCAGGGAGGCGTAAGGGAAAGCCTTGAGGAGAAGACTATGAACCTGGCAAAGACTGTTGCCGTGTTAATCAGTACTCATTTAAAAAACGGGGACGGAAGTCCGGTGGAATGTGTGATTGCCGACGGCACCATCGGACGGGTAGGCGAAAGCGCCGCCTGCGCCGAAAAATTTGAACGCGAAGGTGTGGGTTCCACCATCACGGTCACATCCTGCTGGTGCTACGGCACCGAAACCATGGACATGAATCCGCACCATCCCAAAGCCGTGTGGGGCTTTAACGGAACCGAGCGCCCGGGGGCCGTTTATCTGGCGGCAGTTCTGGCAGCCCATTCACAGAAAGGGCTTCCTGCTTTCGGTATCTACGGACATGATGTACAGGATATACAGGACAATGCCATTCCCGAAGACGTGGCGGAGAAGATACTGCGCTTTGCACGCGCCGCACAAGCCGTGGCCACGATGAGAGGACAATCATATCTTTCCATCGGCAGCGTATCGATGGGGATTGCCGGATCCATCACGGATCCCGGTTTTTTCCAGAAATACCTGGGTATCCGGAACGAATCGGTCGATTCCACGGAAATCCTCCGCCGGATACAGGAGGGGATTTACGATCACGAAGAGTTCGAAAAAGCCATGACATGGACGGAGAAATACTGTAAAGTGAACGAAGGACCTGATTTCAACAGAGAGGAAAAACAAAAAAACCGGGAGGAAAAAGACAAAGACTGGGAGTTTGTCGTAAAGATGACCCTCATCATCCGCGACCTGCTGCAGGGCAACCCGAAACTCGAAACGTTGGGCTTCAAAGAAGAGGCAATCGGGCATAACGCGATCTTCGGAGGATTTCAGGGACAACGCCAATGGACTGATTTTCTGCCTAATGGCGATTTCAGCGAAACGATACTGAACACGTCGTTCGACTGGAACGGTATCCGCGAGGCCTATGTATTCGCGACCGAAAACGATTCGCTGAACGGAACAGTCATGTTGTTCGGCCACCTGCTGACTAATACGGCGCAGTTGTTCTCAGACGTACGCACCTACTGGAGCCCCGAAGCCGTAAAACGCATCACCGGAAAAGAACTCACGGGATTAGCAGCCGATGGTGTTATTCATCTGATCAATTCGGGAGCCACCACGCTCGACGGTACGGGACAACAGAATCTCAACGGAAAACCGGCCCTGAAAGAACCGTGGAATATAACCGGTGAAGAAACGAAAGCCTGTCTTGCAGCTACGACCTGGTCGCCGGCCAACCGCGATTATTTCCGCGGCGGCGGATATTCGTCCACTTTTCTGACCCGGGGAGGCATGCCCGTCACCATGTCGCGTCTGAATATGGTAGACGGCCTGGGGCCTGTCCTGCAGATAGCCGAAGGATGGACGGTGGATCTCGATCCCGAAGTCCATGATATCATCAACCAACGCACCGATAAAACATGGCCAACCACCTGGTTTGCACCACGCCTTACAGGAAAAGGCCCTTTCAAAGATGTCTATTCGGTCATGAACAATTGGGGAGCCAATCACGGAGCGATCAGCTACGGACACATCGGACAGGATCTGATCACTCTCGCATCGATCGTCCGCATTCCGGTATGCATGCATAATGTGGATGAAGACGACATCTTCCGTCCGTCGGCATGGAACGCGTTCGGCATGGATAAAGAGGGAGCCGATTTCCGCGCCTGTAAGAATTTCGGACCCATTTATAAATAATTACATAGTGGTTAAATACTATGCTATGTTGAAAAAAATACCAAAAATACTTTCGCCGGAGTTGGTAAAGACTCTGATGGAAATGGGGCACGGTGACGAGATAGTGATTGCCGACGGCAATTTCCCGTGCCACACGATCTCCCAAAATGTAATCCGGACGGACGGTGTGTCGGGAACAGATATTCTGAAAGCATTGATGGAATTGTTCCCGTTAGATTCATACAGTGAATATCAGGTATTCCTGATGGGGGTAGTACCCGGCGATGATTACAAACCTAAGATATGGGACGACTATAAAGCTATTATCCAAAATTCAGGGGAGTCTTACTCTGTAAACTATCTGGAGCGATTTACATTTTATGAGAGAGCAAAAAGATCGTACGCGGTGATAGCCACAGGAGAAGAAGCGCTTTACGCCAATATCATCCTGAAAAAAGGGGTGGTTAAATAAAAAATGAGATGAATACAACAAAACTTCCATTACTGAAACATAACGGTGTCAACTATCTGTTGCCATTCATCATCATTACCGCCTGTTTTGCCTTGTGGGGATTTGCCAACGACATTACCAATCCCATGGTAAAGGCGTTCTCGAAAATTTTCCGGATGAACGTTACGCAGGGAGCATTGGTGCAACTGGCTTTTTACGGAGGTTATTTCGCCATGGCGTTCCCTGCTGCCGTATTCATAAAAAAGTTCTCCTACAAATCGGGGATTCTGCTGGGACTGGCGTTATATGCCGTTGGTGCGTTCCTGTTTTTCCCCGCGATGATGTCGGGGAACTATTTTCCGTTCCTGGCAGCCTATTTTGTTCTCACGTGCGGGTTATCGTTTCTTGAGACCAGCGCCAACCCCTATATCCTGACAATGGGGCCTGAAGAGAACGCCACCCGTCGACTGAATATGGCTCAGGCATTTAATCCCATAGGATCACTGCTGGGAATGTTCGTCGCCATGAATTTTATCCAGGCACGACTTAATCCCATGAGTACGGCCGAACGTGCCATACTTTCCGATTCGGAGTTTGAAGTAATGAAGCAATCCGATCTGTCGATTCTGATTGCACCCTATCTGGCTATCGGGATCGTCGTTATGGCGATGTTCCTGATCCTCCTTATAGCGAGAATGCCGAAAAATGGAGATGCAGACAAAAGCCTTCATTTCAGTGCCACCCTGAAACGGATTTTTTCCATTCCTAACTATCGTCAGGGAGTCATCGCACAATTCTTTTACGTAGGCGCGCAGATCATGTGCTGGACGTTTATCATCCAGTATGGCACACGCATTTTCATGATTCAGGGGATGGAGGAGCAGGCTGCGGAGGTTTTGTCGCAGAAGTATAATATTGCCGCGATGGTTATTTTCTGTCTCAGCCGTTTAATAGCTACCTATCTGATGAAATTCTTCGATCCCGGAAGAATGTTACGCACATTCGCTATTGCCGCAGGTATCTTTACACTGGGTGTTATTCTTTTTCAAGATATAGGGGGGCTTTATTGTCTGGTTGCAGTTTCGGCATGCATGTCGCTCATGTTTCCCACTATCTACGGTATTGCCCTGAAAGGGATGGGTGACGACGCCAAATTCGGCGCAGCCGGACTGATCATGGCTATATTGGGAGGATCTGTTTTACCTCCGGCACAGGCAGCTATCATCGATATGGGAACCCTAGGAAGATCGTTCCCTGCCGTAAACGCTTCATTTATCCTGCCGTTCCTATGTTTTGTGGTAGTAACCTGGTATGGCACAAAGGCATACAACAGGAGTAAAATAAACAGGAATGTATGATACAGGTCATATTTTCCTGATAACAATATAGTATATATTATAAAAAGGAATTTTTCGAAAAGGAAAGAATATTATAGTTAAATAAATAAAAATAAATCACATGAATTATTAATCCTTAAAAAAAGAAAGAATGAAAAGAGAGAAGTCATCTAAATGGAAAGGACTACTGTTCGCATGTATGTGGATAGTATCCATTGGTATGTTTGCACAGAATATTACCGTGAGCGGAACGGTAGTTGATGCGGACAATGAACCGGTTATCGGCGCTACGGTTATGTTGCAGGGCAATGCATCGCATGGTACGGTGACCGATATAGACGGAAATTACACATTAAGTAATGTTCCGAGAAATGCAACGTTGCAATTCAGCTATGTGGGAATGACTACCCAATCTGTTCCGGTGGACGGAAGAACAACGATTGATATTGTACTGAAAGCCGACACGGAATTACTGGATGAGATCGTTATCACAGCCTTAGGTATTCCACGCGATAGAAAATCACTGGGTTATGCGGTTAGTTCCATAAAGGGTGACGAATTGGTG
>AGTN01335443.1_pt1 | contig 16742 bp, 18 predicted proteins | sample 314218 | NCBI WGS metagenome assembly AGTN01 (sample SAMN02954264, study PRJNA73603) | bioreactor metagenome | biome: terrestrial; feature: non-aerated bioreactor; material: poplar woody material; isolation source: poplar biomass | place: USA | collected 2006-12 | reverse complement strand
TAGCCGTTTCTGCCGTTATACGTATCGGCTGTCCGGAAAAACCCAAGGAACTTTTATGCGACCCGTTCAGGTTGGAAAACGATGTGGCAAAGTTTTCCCCGCTGTTTCTTCCGTGCGACACATACGAAACAAAAAGAACCTCCTTCTTTACTACATCCAATACATACATTCTCTTCTCGGAAGAGGGAAGGCTGAGATCTATCAAAGTCAGCAAAGGATTATTATTTTCATTTAACTTTTTATAACCGGCGTATGCCGATTTAAAAGCATCAAAATGAACCAATCCGCTCAAATCCATCTTTTCATATAGAAGCTCGGACTCATCAAGAGAAAACGCTGTTTTCGAAGACTCCGTCTTCCCGCTCTTCCCGCCTACAGGGAGAGAGAGGCTCATGAAAAAGAAAAAACAAATACAAATAATTATTTTTTGCATACCATATATTCAGGAAAATTTCCCGAATATACTCTTTTTTTCAAAAACAATCGTTAATCAATTACAACGACAACAGACTGTTTAACAGTTGCTCGGTCATAAACAAATTGCGCGTGCGACGACGCGTTTCTGACGCACATGTGCGATCGGGGCGTAGTTCCCAACGACGGACTGTATTCAATGATATTTTTGTTCGGATACTGCACCGGAACACCGTGAATGTAAGCGCCATTGGTAAACCGGGATGCATACGGGGCGAAGCCGGCAATTTCGGTTGTTCCGTCCTTTACGTAAAGCATTTTCTCTTTTTTCTCCTGTACGGCAAAAATTCCCGTAGGCGTTTCATGCGCATGCGGCGGTTTATGCACACCCGTGGTCGCTGGGTTCATACTCACTATATGCCAGGTATCGTCTATTTTCTCCAACATGGAAATATTCTGGTTGGTTACATCGACAGCTACGATTTTATCGAAGCGGGCACTATCTCCCCAAAATTTAATATAGCGGTCAGGTACCAAAAATTCGCCCTCGAATGAAACGCCTTTTATCCTGATCATTCCGGTTGTAACGGTATCCGGCAATTTCACCAGCCACCCGTCTCTTCCGTAACGTACCAACGCCGTGTCGCTGTCAACAGTATAGAACGGAGCCGATTGATACCGCTCAATGCCGAATTGATCCGAAACCCGTCCATATTCGTTTCTCACAAAACCCTCGATAGTGGGAGCCTCTTTATTCATATTCTTGTAATTGCTTAAAACGCCCCAATCGCCTCCGTCGGCCATCGCGTTCTCTATCAGTGCAATTGCTCCTTTTATCTTTTCCCATTGGAAACGGCGTACGGTGTCCTGATAAGGGTATTCATCGTCCAGCGAATATTGGGTGTATTGAATATCTTTTTGCAGCCGGATATCTTCTGCCGTGAGGGTTCGCCTTTCTTCTTGTTGATGGGTTGTTGAATCTTTGTCCTCAATAGGTGAGAGTAGGTCGCTGCTGTCGTTTGAATTGTCGGAGTTACAGCCGGAGAGATGGCATACCAGTATGATTGAAAAGAAAAAAAGATACTTTTTACAGTTACTCATCGGGATTTGTTCTTTAATGTTTCAAGAATATTTTCTATTCATTAGAACGTGATTGTAGAAATGAATGTTCATTTGTTGATAGGATATGAATACCGGAAAAGAGTGCTACGGCTCTCGATAAAGAACATTATTCGAATATATTGTGTTATATATGTAGAATACAATCAAAAAGAAAGGAGTAGATTATGGCAAAATACTCAAAAAAAGCGCAGGACAAAATTGGTGAAGTAATGCACGAATTTAAGGAAGGAAAACTGAAAACATCTGCCGGGAAAAAAGTCAGCGAACGAGACCAGGCCGTAGCCATCGCGATATCGGAAGCGGGACAGGCCGGTTATAAAGTTCCGAAACAACAGAAAGAAAGCTCGTCTAAAAAAGAAAGCTCACCGAAGAAGACAACTACGTCTAAAAAAGAAAATCCGTCTAAGACAAATTCGTCCAGGAGCAAAAAAGGAAAATAACCAAATAGCGTAATCATGTATTCCGGCATCCTACGCCGTATTTCACCCGCAGTTTTATCACTATTATAATAATCTCATAAAGTGAAGTTCGTTTTTTGTTTGACGATAGTGGAAAAGAAGCTAATTGCTTGAGAGTATCCTATAACTGTTAACGTTACCAAAATAGCCGTACGAACCCCGTTTTTATTTTATATTTGTACTCAAAAGTTTCAAACTTTTTCGATAAGCTATATGAGCAGAGGACAAGCTTGCTTGAATGTTTTCGATAAGTGAGAGCAGAAAAAGCTGCATATCATCCAACGATTATAATTAATGAACAAAATATACCTTTTGCTCATCGTATTATTATGTAGTACGCCGAGTATTTTTTCATCCGAACCACCTGCTACGGAAATAAGGGCTGTTTGGCTGACAACGAATTACGGATTAGATTGGCCGCGAAACCGGACCAGCCAGGAAGAGCAAAAAAAAGAATTGATAGCTATTTTAGATAATTTACAAAAGCACCATTTCAATACCGTCATGTTTCAGGCACGGGCGCGGGGAGAGGTGTTTTACGATTCTAAAATGGAACCTTTGTCGTCGTTGATTGTTTCGGGAGGATATGGGCGCCCGGCATTCGATCCGCTGGAATTTGCCGTGAAAGAATGCCACAAGCGCGGCATGGAGTGTCATGCATGGGTAGTGACCTATCCGTTGGGAGGTGACAGGCATGTGAGAAGTTTGGGATCGAAATCGGTTACAAAAAAGAATCCTGCCCTCACGAAAAAATTCAAAGATGAATGGTTCCTGGATCCCGGAAATCCTAAAACCGACGATTATCTGCTGTCTATTGTAAAAGAAATCGTCAGCAATTATGATGTGGACGGAATTCATTTCGATTATATCCGCTATCCGGACAACAGAGGCCAATTTCCCGATGACGGCATGTACCGGTTGTACGGCAAAGGCAAATCACGTGCCGACTGGCGCAGAGACAACATCACCCGCTTTGTGACAAAGACATACGACTGGGTGAAAAAAGAAAAACCATGGGTACAGGTGAGCAGTGCCCCGTTGGGACGATATCGCGCTTTAGAGGGAAGAGGGAACGGGTGGACCGCATTGGAGACTGTTTTTCAGGACGCCGGCAAATGGATGAAAGCGGGAAAACATGATGCTCTTTACCCGATGATGTACTATAAGGACCAGCTGTTCTATCCTTTTGTGGATGATTGGGTGTTGAACGGAAATAACCGGATTGTTGTCCCCGGATTGGGGGCCTATCAGATGATAGAGCTGGGGTGGTCTCGTCAGGATATTCTCCACCAGGTGGATTATACCCGCAGGAAAAATGTTCACGGGCAAGCCTATTTTCGTACGGTGAACGTACTCTCCAACACGAAAGGCTTTCTCAATTCGCTGGAAGAATATTACAAGTACCCGGCAAAACTTCCGGCTATGACGTGGTTATCCGACTCGATTCCGGAGAAACCGGATGATATCCGGGCTGAAAAATTGCCCGATGGAATGTTTGAATTAAAATGGAAAAGCGAAAATAGCAGGGTAACCTATAACGTGTATAGAAGTGAAACGGACGATTTTAATAGGGACAAAGCGGAGAATATTCTGGCGGTCGGCCTACGCGAACCGGTCTTTGCGTATTATCACGAAGATAACGACAAAGCCTATTACTACTATGTAACCGTATCGGATGCGTACCATAACGAAAGCGAAGTAAGCGTCCCCGCATTTTTTTATCATTCCCGGACAATCAAATAAATATCTGATAAGCAGACGATTATTTGCTTTCTAATGTGTCATGGAAAAACAAAATAAATCGTTAGGAAAAGTCGGAAAATTAAAATAAATTTGTGCCTATGGACGCCAGTCAAAAAATAAAAAAACAGGTAAGAGATGAGTTTATGGAGTATCTTACGCTGCACAAGCATCGTAAAACACCTGAACGGTTTGCTATTCTTGACCATATTTACTTAACCAAGGGACACTTCGACATGGACTCGCTGTACAAATCCATGATCGATGTAAATTTTCGTGTAAGCCGCGCCACGTTGTACAACACCATCGAACTTCTGCTCGATTGCGGATTGGTGGTCAAACATCAGTTCGGCGGCAATATGTCTAAATACGAAAGGGCCTATGGTAACGAGAATCACGACCATTTGATCTGTACCACGTGCGGCGAAGTGTGGGAGACCAGGAACAGCGACCTCCTCACACAGGCGCAACTTAAGAAGATAAAGAAATTTACGGTAAATTATTACAGTATGTACATTTATGGAACCTGTAGTAAGTGCAGTCATGCCAAAAAAATGGAGTTGCGAAGATTGTCGCACAACAACAAAGAAAAAACGACAGGTAAATAGATAAATAAGTATTTAATTTAATCGGAGAATGGGTGGACTGACGGACATCCATCGTATTTATTGAGAAAACAAAAATGAAAGTTGACGTAATCTTAGGCCTCCAATGGGGCGATGAAGGAAAAGGAAAAGTGGTGGATGTGCTTACACCCAATTATGACATTGTAGCACGTTTTCAGGGAGGCCCTAACGCCGGGCATACGTTGGAATTTGAAGGAGAGAAATACATCCTTAAATCGATTCCATCCGGAATTTTCCAGGAAGGGAAAATAAATATTGTAGGAAACGGCGTAGTGATCGATCCTGCGTTATTCAAGCAGGAAGTGGAAGCGCTTGAAGCAACCGGGCACACCCTCACCGATAGGCTCTATATCTCGAAAAAGGCGCATCTCATCCTGCCCACCCACCGGTTGTTGGACGCTGCATCGGAAAAAGCTATGGGGGATTCTAAAATCGGCACTACGGGGCGCGGTATCGGCCCTGCATACACCGATAAAGTCAGCCGTAACGGTTTGAGAGTAGGAGACCTGTTTCACAATTTCGAAGAAAAATATCAAAAAGCGGTAGATCGGCATAAAGAACAACTGGATCAATATCCTGTTGATTATGATCTTCCCGCACTGGAGGCGCAATGGTTTGAGGGAATCGAGAAACTTAAAACGTTCCGCATTATTGAGAGCGAGCATTTTATCAACAAGCATTTAGCCAAAGGGGAAACGGTTCTTGCCGAGGGTGCGCAAGGATCCATGCTCGACATTGACTTTGGCTCCTATCCGTTTGTCACCTCATCCAATACTATTTGTGCCGGAGCATGTACCGGACTCGGCATCGCCCCGCAAACGATCGGTGATGTGTACGGTATCTTCAAGGCATACTGTACACGTGTAGGCAGCGGCCCTTTCCCCACCGAATTGTTCGACAACGACGGACAATTGTTGCGGGACAACGGGAAAGAATACGGCTCCGTAACCGGTCGCCCGCGCCGCTGCGGATGGATAGACCTCGTAGCGCTCCGCTACACCGTTATGCTTAACGGTGTGACAAAGCTGGTGATGATGAAAAGCGATGTATTGGATAGTTTCGACACCATCAAAGCGTGCGTTTCGTATAACATACACGGTGAAGAGACAGATGACCTGCCTTTTGATATTTCAGAAGGCATTGAGCCTATATATGTGGAACTTCCCGGCTGGAAAACCGATATGACCAAAATGCAATCGGAAGACGAATTTCCCGAAGAATTCAACCAGTATCTCTCTTTTCTGGAAGAGGAATTAAGCGTGCCTGTTGCCATTGTTTCCCTCGGGCCTGACAGGGCACAGACTATTATACGTTAAACTATGGCACGGTTTTCGCATTTGAACTTTTAGATGTGATGAAATGTTTATAGTGACAGATATCGGATAATAGATGTCTGACATCCATAAATCCGATATCCGAGAACCGATAAAACCGATATATATGACACCAATTTGGATCTTGTTTATAGCTATTGCACTTGCCGGATGGATTGTACAAGGTACTTTGCAGAGCCGCTTTAAAAAATACTCTAAAATTCCGCTTCGAAATGGAATGACAGGAAAAGACGTAGCAGAGAAAATGCTTCACGACAACGGAATATACGATGTACAGGTAATTTCGGTGAGAGGAAAACTAACCGATCATTATAATCCGCTCAATAAAACCATCAACCTGAGCGAATCGGTATACGGAACCTACAGCGTGGCCGCAGCTGCTGTAGCTGCCCATGAAACAGGGCATGCCATCCAACACGCAGTGGGCTATGGCCCTCTGAAAATGCGTTCGGCGCTCGTCCCCGTTATCTCATCCACATCCAAGTGGGTAATGTGGGTGATTCTGTTAGGTATCATCATGATACAAACATTTCCCGCACTGCTTTGGATAGGAATCGCCATGTTTGCGCTTACAACGCTTTTCAGTTTTGTGACGCTTCCGGTCGAAAAGAATGCGACCAACCGCGCGCTTGCATGGTTAAGCAACGCCGGCATTACCGATGTCAGCAACCACAATCAGGCCGTTGATGCGCTCCGATGGGCGGGCTACACATATGTTGTGGCAGCCATTGGCTCACTGGCAACCCTCCTCTATTATATAATGATAGCGATGAGTGGGAGCAGAAGATAAAAAAAATATTGAAATTATCGGGCAATTTATTTGCTTCGAATGAGAGTTAAGAATATACGCGGCGCGAAAACTTTTTCGTGCCGCGTTGCGTTTTAATACCGGCGGATGGGAGGTACTTCGGTGTTTTCGTCGTTGAGGTTTCGGTACACCTCCTCCAGCGATATGAAATTATCATTATCCTATAAAATAAATGATTATGGCGGGAAAAGAGTACTCGAATGGTGAAATAACCATCATCTGGCAACCCGAAAAATGCATACACTCCGGGGTTTGTGTTCGTACATTGCCAAAGGTGTATAATCCTCAGGAAAGGCCGTGGATCAAGCCGGAGAATGCGCCTACAGAAGCATTGAGGCAACAGATAAACAATTGCCCTTCGGGAGCATTGAGTTATAGGGAGAATAAAATAATAAATGATGGAAATCCGAATGAAAATTTTACCGTTATGCCCCTTTGCCAAAAATATTTTTGACAAAATGCCCGATATTAGAGATGTTCTTTAAAGTGAACTATTTCGTTAAGCTAAATGAAGCATAGTATAAGCTTGCTTATACTATGCCATAGCAAGAAATAGTCTAACTTTAGTGAACGTTTTCGTTAAGCTAAATGAGCAAAAGGGAAGTTTACTTGCCTTTTGCTATAGCGAGAATTGAAAAATCGAGGAGAGAATGCGACTCAAAATGACTAATGTAATTGAACATTTTCGTTAAACAATGAGCAGCGGACACGCTTTCTTGCGTAGCGCCGTCAGGAGAGAATATCTATTTTATGGAAAATAAGATGAAAACAATCTTAATTACAGGCGGATCGGGATTGGTGGGCAGAAAATTATCGAGACTGCTCATTGAGAAGGGATACAAAGTGATTTGGCTCAGCAGAGAGCGTTATGTAAAAGCGGAGATCCCCCGCTACAGATGGGATTATCAGAAAAACGAAATTGATACGGAAGCCGTTGAACAAGCCGATGTGATTATTCATTTAGCCGGATCGAGTTTGGCTGAGGATGCGTGGACAAGACTCAAAAAACAGGAAATAGTGGAGAGCCGGGTGCAAACGGCGAAGTTTTTGCTGGACACTCTGGAGTCGATGGATAAAAAAGTGGATGCGTTTATCTCTGCGTCGGCAATAGGGTATTACGGGTCGGGTATCAGCCAGAAAATTTTCACCGAAGAAGATTTTCCCACCGGAAGCGATTTCCTGAGCCGCACCTGTCGAAAATGGGAGGCCGCCGCTTTTAGGTTTAACGAAGAATTGGGTATCCGGACAGTGTCGATACGCACCGCTTTTGTCCTTTCCAAAAACAGTGAAGCCTTCAAAAAAATGGTTTTTCCCACCCGGTTTGGGGTGGGAGCACCCCTTGGAAGCGGTAATCAGTATCTGAGTTGGATTCATATTGATGACCTGTGCCGCATCTATTTAAAAGCAGTGGAAGACCTCTCAATGGAGGGCGTGTACAATGCCGTCGCCCCTGAATTTATCACCAATGCCGATTTTATGCGTACGCTGGCGAAGAGCATGAAGCGTCCGTTCTTTATGCCCAACGTTCCAAAGTTTCTCTTACGCCTTTTTCTTGGTGAAGCGGCCGGGATGGTACTGGGAGGCAGCAGGATTTCCTCGCAGAAAATTCAGGACGCAGGCTATGGGTTCCGGTATGATACCTCTGCAAAAGCAATCGATGCTTCCCTTAAAGCAATTAAAGAAAAGGAGGAAAATAACAAAAAAAGACTATATCGATGACGAAGTTTGTCGTATTGCTTCGGGGCGTGATGCCTATAGGAAAGAACCGTGTGCCGATGGCACAACTGAGAGAAGTGCTTTCCCAGGATAACGTATTTCAAGGGGTACAGACATGGATTCAAAGCGGTAATGTGGTGCTGGAGACGTTACTTTCACCCAAAGAAGTGGCGGTACGGGTGAATGAACTGATTAAAGAACACATCGGCCCCGATATCACGATCATCGTGAAAACACCGCAGGAGCTCCAAAAAGTGCTGGACGAAAATCCTTTTGCCGCCGATTACGATATCAAACGTGTTTTTTTACGCTTTTCAATGATATGCCGGACAAGGAACGGGTAGAGGAATTGCAATCGCAGGATTTCGGAGAGGACAGATTTATTTTCACGCCGCACGCTATCTACCTCTATATCCCTGCTTCGGCAGCCGAAACCAAGCTCAACAACAATTTCATTCAACGAAAACTTAAAATAAACACAACGGCGCGTAACTTTAACACGTTGAGTAAAATGATTGAATTAAGTGAAAGAAAATAAGGCAATCTATTTCGCAACCCGTGCCGAATGGCGAAAATGGCTTGAAGAGAACTTTCGAACCGAAAAAGAGATTTGGTTGATTTTTCCCAATAAATCGACGGGTAAACAATGTGTCCTTTATAATGATGCGGTGGAAGAAGCGCTCTGTTTCGGCTGGATTGACAGCATCCGTAAAAAATATGATGCAACGCATTCCATGCAGCGTTTCTCGCCCCGTAACCCCAAAAGTTTTTACTCGCAACCCAACAAAGAGCGGTTAGCCTGGTTGGTGAAAAATAACATGTTACATCCTGAAATCTACGAGAAAGTAACAAACATCTTGACCGAAAAATTTGTTTATCCTGTGGATATTATCACAGTTTTACAAAGCAATGAAGAAACGTGGCGCAATTTTGAGCGGTTTTCAGAATCCTACAAGCGAATTCGCGTTGCTTATATCGACGGTGCAAGAAAGAGGCCGGAAGAATTTGAAAAGCGGTTGAGAAATTTTCTTACGAAAACCAAACAGAACAAACGTATTATAGGACACGGCGGCGTAGATAAATACTATTAACGTAAAAGAAAATCAATATGAACAACTCTATTTATCCTTGTATTTGGTGTGATAACAACGCCCGTGAAATGGCGGATTTTTACGTTTCCGTTTTTCCCGAAACAAAGATAACGAACGAAAATCCCTTCGTGGTGAGGCTCGAAATGAGCGGACAAAAGGTAATGTTGCTGAACGGCGGCGATCAGTTTCATCCCAATCCCTCCATCTCATTGATGTATTTGACGACTTCGGAAAGCGAAGTAGAGGGGATCTATGAGAAATTAAGTGAGGGAGGCAGCAGCCTGATGCCGTTAGACCGTTATCCCTTCAGTCCTAAATATGCCTGGGTGGAAGATGTTTACGGCGTCTCGTGGCAGCTATACACCGGCAAAGCGGAGGATATTATTCAAAAAGTGGTGCCTACGCTGATGTTCGTGGATAAAAACAACGGCAAAGCGCAGGAAGCAATCAACTTTTACACATCACTATTTCCCAACTCCACACATCGGGGAGTGTTAAGATACAGTGGTGAGGAAGGCGAGACGCCGGGGAACATACAACATGCCGAGTTTACGATTAACGATTATCTTCTTATGATTATGGACAGCTCTTATCCGCATGCGTTCAACTTTACCGAAGGTGTTTCGTTGGTAGTGGAATGCGATTATCAGGAGGAAATAGACCATTATTGGAGTGCCCTCACATCGAACGGCGGTGAAGAAAGCATGTGTGGCTGGCTGAAAGACAAATATGGGGCAAGCTGGCAAATCGTTCCGTCGATAATCGATACACTGATGGCCGATCCCGAAAACGGACAGAAATTCATGAATGCTCTATTGAAAATGCGGAAACTGAACATTCAGGAATTGATCGATTCAATAAAATAATAATACGTGTACCTATGTTACAAAAACAAATCAGCATAAACGAAAAAGCCGGTAAGGTATGGAACGCCCTTACAAACGCCGGCGAAATGCGCCACTGGTATTTCGATATTTCCTCATTTGAAGCGACGGAAGGGAACATATATGACTTTGTTGTCTCTTTCGAGGATGAAGGTAAAATGCACCATTACCGGCATCTTTTCACAATTCTCGAAGTGGTGCCTTACGAAAAACTCAGGCACACCTGGGAACATCCCGGACACAGCAGCGGAACATCGGTTTTAACGTGGGAACTTATTCCCGAAGGAGATACAACCACGGTCGTTCTCACACACGAGGGTACGGAGAGCTTTCTTGATGAGGGGAGCAAGTATTTTACCGAAGCAAGTTATACGGCAGGTTGGACAGACATTCTGCAGGGATTAAAAGAGTATCTCGAGAACAGGAGATAATCGCATTTCTATTATTTTACAATCGTTCGGTATATTTTTGTATGCATCCGGATATCAGCATATTGAAAACATGAATTCTTTTTCGTGTATACTTCATAATCAGCTGTTTATGTTTTGGAAAGTTGTAGAACTCAAAGATGTAACGAACTATTATTTATTATGTATAAACAACTAAACATTCAAAAATCATGGCAAAATTAAATCCGTACCTCAATTTTGACGGTACATGCGAAGAAGCGTTCAATTTCTATAAATCTGTTTTTGGTGGAGAGTTCAGAGGCGGTATTTATAAGATGAAAGACATGGAGGGGATGGAGATTCCCGAATCGGCCCACGATTTGGTAATGCACGTGGCTCTGCCTGTGGGCAACGATCTTTTGATGGGATCGGACGTGATGCCCGGACAACCATTCTCATCCGGTAATAACAACTATATCAGTATCTTCCCGGAAAGCAGAGAAGAGGCCGACCGACTGTTTGCGGAACTTTCGCAAGATGGGGAAGTGGAGATGCCGATGGAGGACCAGTTTTGGGGCGACTATTTCGGCAGCTTCAGAGACCGATTCGGTATATACTGGATGATTAACTATAATTCGGAAAATCTGTAAATCGGAATAAAAAACAAGGGGGTGATTATCGTGAGATTTCACCCCCTTATAATTGGGGACTCTTATCGGAAAAAAACTCAAATAGAAAATTTCCCTGTGTGTGATCCGCCAAGTCCCGTTTTTGCTTCTAATCCGCTTTCATGCAGACACATTTTTATTTGGGAAACAAAAGGACCGCTTATTTTTTAGCAATACGGTATAGTCTTCCTTCGTCCGTGACAGCATAAAGCGCGCCGTCGTTACCTACTCCCACATCCCGGAACCGTTGATTTTCATCCGCAAGCAAACGCTCTTCTCCCACCACCTTATTCTCTTTTATAACAAGACGGGCAATATGTTTGCTGTTCAACCCTCCGATAAACAGATTGTTCTGCCATTCGGGAATATCCGACGAATTGTAGAATACCATTCCGCTAGGTGACAGAACCGGATCCCAATAATAGACGGGTTGTTCCATCCCCGCTTGTTGGGTAATACCCGCACCTACACGTGATCCGTCGTATTCAATTCCGTAAGTGATCGTAGCCCAGCCGTAATTTTTTCCGGGTTGTATAAGGTTCAGCTCATCTCCGCCCCTTGGCCCCATCTCACTGACCCATAGATCGCCCGTGACGGGGTGAATGTCCAGCCCTTGCGGGTTCCGATGGCCGAAACTGTAAATCTCGGGTAAGGCTCCGGCGGTGCTCAGGAACGGATTCCCCGCCACAGGATCGCCATTGGGTGTGATATGCACTACTTTTCCGTAACCGTTATCTAATAATTGTGATTTCGGACGGGTTGCCATGTCCGATCGTTCGCCGGTGCAGACGAAAATATTTCCATCTGCGTCAAAAATAATGCGACTCCCAAAATGCATGCTGTTATCGTAATAGGGGAGAGCACGATAAATAACCTCCACGTTTTCAATCTCCCGTTCGTCGGTAGAGAGCCTGCCTTTACCCACTGCTGTGAGCGAGCCTTGCGGCATTTTTTCGGCGAAAGTGAAATAAAGCATCCTGCTTTTTTCAAAATCGGGCGCCGGTGCTACGTCCAATAGACCGCCCTGATTTCTGTCGTCTACCGGTGGAAAGCCGGTGATAGATTCGCTTACCGAGCCCGAAGTGGTGGCAATACGCATGGTACCCGCTTTTTGGGTGATGATCAAACGGCCGTCGGGCAGCGTGGTCACAGCCCATGGAGAGGATAATCCCTGAGCGATGATTTGAACCTCATAGGGAGTGGTTGTTTTCACACCCGCAATACGTGTTTGCCCGTCGAAAGCCGGTTTGTAATCTGTGTTCGGGTTGCGGGTTTCAACGGGTGGATAGGTGGTTCCGTTATTTTCCGGATTTTCTTCCTCCGTCTCGTTTTTGCCGTCGTTGGCCTGTGTCTGGCAGGAAAGGAGAAGGACTAGGGATAAAAAAATGCCGAAGAGTCTTAAATGTTGCATACGACTTTTTGTTTTAGTGATTTCAGATATAACATGCATATAGTATAAATGGTTTATAGTAAAAATGTTAAAAACGAAACCGAGGTACCTCTCAGAGGCAACTCTTTAATATTTCCCGCGCGGTATCGCCTGTAATATTCCGGTTTTCCCCGTAGGCTACGCCGCGCTCGTTAAATCGCCGGGCAATGATTTCAATGGTTTCGTTGCCGATACCTTCCTCCGATAACCGGGTGGTTAACCCCAACGAGCGGTAAAACGCTTCCGTTTTTTCAATGGCTTGGTCCACACGTTCTTCTGCCGATCCCTCTGTGATCCCAAAAATACGTTCGCCGTATTGCAGGAGTTTCTCCTTTTTCTGTTCTTTCAGAACCCTGAGCGTTCCCGGCATTACAAGCGCCAGTGAATGTCCGTGGGTAGTACCGTGTAACGCGGTGAGCTCATGTCCTATCTGGTGTGTGGCCCAATCCTGGGTAACACCCATCCTGATAAAATCGTTAAGAGCTAATGTGGCGGCAAGCATATAGTCGGCCATCAGGTCGTAATTCTTCGGATCTGCTTTTATTTTCGGAGCGATTTCGATGACAGAAAGTAACACCCCTTCCGCCCATCGGTCCATAATGCGCGATTGACCCGGGGTGGTGAGGTATTGTTCCAACACATGGGTATAAGCATCGGCCAACCCGCATGCGATTTGATGTTCGGAAAGGGAATAGGTAACTTCGGGGTCGAGAATGGAGAATTCGGGATAAGTGCCACCGAAAGAGTATTTTTCCTGTGTCTCCGCCCTTGTTATTACTGCGCCCGAGTTCATCTCCGAACCGGTGGCGGGTACCGTCATGACGGAGGCATACGGTATCTGTTGAGAGGCAAAGCCTCTCAACACAATGTCCCACGCGTCGGAATCGGAAGCAAGGCCGGCGGCAATGAGCTTGGTACCGTCCAACACCGATCCGCCACCTACGGCAAGAAGAAAATTGATGCTGTTTTCTTTTCCCATTTGAATGGCTTTTCGTAACGTTTCCACTTTCGGATTGGGTTCAATTCCCCAGAATTCTATGTAGTTGCGCCTTTTGAGTGCCGCTTTTACCTGATCGTATACGCCGTTTTTCACGACACTGCCTCCACCGTAGGTAACCATTATATTTATATTGTTGGGCAGAAGCCTCGATAGTTGGGCGATTTGCCCTTTTCCGAACACCAGTTTGGTAGGATTCTGAAAGATAAAATTTTTCATACGATTATTTTATTTTTTTACGGTTGAACATCCACATCATTTATTTGTTCAACCATTCAGGTTGTTTTGGCCTGTTGTATCACTAAATATAGGGTATAAAAAATTGATGTAATGGAGGATATGCACGAACCGGTTCGTATTTTTAACGTGGATGAATTCATCTATCCCAAGGTTAGAAGGAACCTCATCCGGTTGTATTTACATGCTTTTACAACGGGTGAATATGCACAGTACATGGCGTCTCAAACGGTTGAAAGTACCCTCGATGAATGGGTGCGAAGAGGTTGGGGAAAGATGGGGTTTATCGGCGATAGATTAGTGAGTGCCCTGTTGTGCTTCCCTTTGTCGTACGATAAGGATTTTCCATCGGATGAAGTTCTTGAGGTTCCTGTAGAAAAAACGATTTATATTGCAGAATTGATGGTGCACGCCGATTATCGGAGAAAAGGCATTGCTTTAAAAATGATGAACGATTTCCTGGCGTCGGTGCCAAAAACTTTTACTCATGCGGTTATCCGTGTATGGGAGAAAAATAAGCCGGCGTTGTTGCTGTACGAAAAACTGGGATTTTACCCTATTGCCGCCGTTTCTCAGACAAAATTTCTCTCTCCGGAAGAGAAGGTTGAAATGAAGAAGATTTATTTACACAAAACACTGACTCCTGAAAAGGAACAGAAGGGTTAAAAGCAAACTCAAACCATTATGAAAGATTTACTTGCAAGAACAGTTCATTTACGTTCAGGCTCACCGGAAGAAAAACGCCGGGAAATACGTGATTACTTCTTGAAAACGTGGTCTATAGACGAATTATTGTACACTCAGCTGAAATCGGACGATGTTTTTTATCATCGGGGCGATCCGTTGCGGCATATTATCCTGTTTTATCTCGGGCACACTGCTGTCTTTTTTATCAACAAACTCTATTTGGCAAAGATTATCGACAAGCATATCAACCCTACATTTGAATCAATTTTCGCCATCGGCGTGGATGAAATGAGTTGGGACGATCTGGATAACAATCACTACGACTGGCCTTCCGTTCCGGAAGTGCGCAGGTACCGCGACGAAGCGAAAGAAGCGATACTGAATGCCATTGACACTACGCCTTTGGAGCTTCCTATCGATTGGGACAACCCATTCTGGATTGTGATGATGGGAATCGAACACGAACGGATTCATCTCGAAACATCGTCGGTACTCATTCGTCAGCTTCCGTTGGACGAGGTAGTCCCCGGGTTGTTCGGCAAACGTTGTCCAACTGCGGGCGAAGCGCCCGAAAACGAACTGGTACCTGTTCCGGGAGCCGCCCTGAAACTGGGAAAACCGTTCGATTATCCGTTATATGGCTGGGACAATGAATATGGAAAATATGAGGAAGAGGTAGCTGATTTCCTGGCTGCAAAATACCTTACATCCAATAGGGAGTTTCTGGAATTTGTAGAAGATAACGGATATGAAACAGAGAGCTACTGGACGGAAGAGGGCTGGAACTGGCGCAATTTTAAGCAGGCGCGCATGCCGCTTTTTTGGCGTACGGATGAAACGGGTTATCGCCTGAGACTGGTTGCCGAAGAGATTGCTATGCCGTGGAATTGGCCCGTGGAAGTCAATTATCTTGAGGCAAAAGCATTCTGTAACTGGAAGAGTGCGAAGACAGGCAGGAATTTCCGGTTGCCTACGGAGGCCGAGTGGTATCGTTTACACAACGTATCGCTGCCGGCAGACATCACAGAGTGGGGGAAAGCGCCGGGAAACATCAATCTGGAGTATTTTACTTCGCCTTGTCCGGTGGACATGTTCGGACAGGGAGATTTCTTCGATGTGATCGGCAACGTGTGGCAATGGACCGAGACACCTATCACCGGATTCCCCGGTTTTAAGGTGCATCCTATGTACGACGATTTTTCTACCCCCACATTCGACGGCAAGCATAATCTTATAAAAGGGGGTTCCTGGATTTCGACCGGAAATGAAGTTACGGTGCATTCCCGTTACGCGTTTCGCAGGCATTTTTATCAGCATGCCGGATTTCGGTATATCGAATCGGACGCAGCGTTGAATATACAACAGGCCGATTATGAGACGGATGAAGAGGTTACCCTTTCGTGTGAAAACAACTGGGGCGATGTATATACGGAGGAATCCAATTTCGGGGTACAACTGGCAGGATTGACCGATGAACTCTTACAGGGAAATCCCGCTGCCCGTATTCTCGATTTAAATGCTGATACGGGACGGTTGGCTTTTGAACTGGCGCGTAAGTACAACGATATTACGGCACTCGATTTCACCGCGCGCATGATCCGCATTCCCATTCAATTGCAGGAACAGGGATACGTGCGTTATACGATGAAGGATGAAGGGGAACTGGTGTTCTATCGCGATATTGTGTTATCGGACTTCGACCTTGCTGAAACGAAAAGCCCTGTTTTATTCATGCAGGCCGATGCCATGAACCTGAAGCCTTATTATTCGGGGTACGACCTGATTATCGTACCACATCTGCTGGAAGAGCTGAGCGATCCGAAACTGTTTTTATCGCAGGTTCATACGCGGTTAAACACTAACGGGTATCTGTTATTGGCATCCGATTATGAATGGGATCCCCACAAAACCAACCGTGATAACTGGCCCGGAGGTTTTAAGAAGGACGGTGAACCGGTGACTTCGCTCGACGGCATAAAAGAGGTGCTCAAACCGCATTTCGATTTGCAGGGCGATCCGCAGGATCTTCGTTTGTCGTTGAAAAAATCATCCCGCGTTACGGAGAACAGACGGGTGCAGGTAACTGTGTGGAAGAAGAGAGATTGATCGTCAATTAAACCACCGTGTAAGAGAATAGAAAAT
>AGTN01238123.1_pt1 | contig 16744 bp, 14 predicted proteins | sample 314218 | NCBI WGS metagenome assembly AGTN01 (sample SAMN02954264, study PRJNA73603) | bioreactor metagenome | biome: terrestrial; feature: non-aerated bioreactor; material: poplar woody material; isolation source: poplar biomass | place: USA | collected 2006-12 | reverse complement strand
AGATGTCGGGCGGCATGCGCCAACGCGCCGCCATCGCGCGCGCCCTGGTGATCAAGCCCGATTTCGTCTATTTCGACGAACCGTTCACCGCGCTGGACGTCGCCCTGAAGCGGCGCATGCAGGATCTGGTGATCGCCGCCGCCCGCGCCGTGCATTTCGGCGCCCTGTTCATCACCCACGACCTGACGGAGGCCGCGCGCATCGCCCACCGGGTGGCGGTGATGGACGTGCACGGGCGCGGCATCGCCGGGGAGCGGGTGATCCCCGGCCGGCCCGGCGAGCGCGACGACGGCGAGATCTACCGCCTCGTCGCCGGCTTCGTGAGCGGGGACACGCTGTTCCGCCACATCCACGACGTGGACGAAAGGCGGCTGCCGTGACCGGCCTCAGGGCGCGCCTGGACATTCTCGGCGACGAGGGGTTGCGGCTGTTCTTCCCGCTGGCGGCACTGCACGCCGCCCTGTGGCCGCTGCTGTGGACCGCCGTGCACGGGCTGGACATGCCGCTTGCCGGCGCCATGCCGCCCTCGTTCTGGCACGGCGGCGAGATGATCTTCGGCACCTACGGCGCCGCCCTGATCGGCTTCATCACCACGGCGGTGCCGGAATGGACCGACACGCCCCGCCCCCGGGGGCGGCCCCTGTTCATCCTGGCCGGGCTGTGGGGAATCGGGCGTTTCGCCGGCTTCCTGGGCGGCGACGTCCTGGCGGCGGCGGGCGGCGTGGCCGACATCCTGTGGCTCGGCGCCCTGGTCGCCTATGTCGCCCGGACCTGGGCGGCGCGGCGCCATGCCCGCCTGTTCGGCCCGCTGTTCTGGCTGTCGCTGCTCGCCGCCGCCGGGACGGCCATGCGCGCCGGCTTCGTGCTGGGCGACGTGGAAATGGCGCAGAAATCCCTGCTGGTGGCAGGCGTGGTGTTCGTCGGCCTGCTCGGACTGGTGCTGGCGCGCATCACCGTGCCGGTGACCAACATCGTGCTCGACCCCAGCCGCGAAAGCTCGCCCTACCGCCCCCATCCCGGCCGGATCAACCTGGCGCCGGGGCTGGTCTTCGTCGCGGTCTGCGGCATCGTGGCGGACCTGTCCCCCGCCGTGACCGGCTATCTGCTCATCGCCGCCGGCGCCGCCTTCATGGACCGCATGGCCGAAGCCTTCATCGGCCGCGAGGCTTTCCGCCCGGAAATCCTGGTCATGGCGGCCTCCAGCGCGCTCAGCGGCATGGGGCTCATGCTGGCCGGCGCGGCGCGGCTGGGCGCGCCCTTCACCGAGATCCCCGCTTTGCACCTTGCGCTCATGGGCGGGCTGGGCCTCGGCGTTCTCGCCGTCTTCTCCATCGCCGGGCTGATGCATACCGGCCGCACCTTGCCGGTGCCCCGGGCGGCCTCCGCCGCCATCGCGCTGGCCCTCGCCGCGATCGCCCTGCGGACCCTGCCCGATCTGGGCGTCCTGCCGGAACCGCCCGGCCCCCGCCACGCCCTGGCCGCGCTGCTGTGGGCGGCGGCCTTCCTGGTGTGGCTCCGGGCCTATTGGCCGTTCCTGTCCGGGCCGAAGGCCGTGTCGTGACCGCCGGCCGGTCCCCTCACCCGATCCGCGCCAGCGCCTCCGTCAGGTCCCGCTTCAGGTCCTCCGCCTCCTCGATCCCCACCGACAGCCGCACCAGGGAATCGCCGATCCCCAGGCGGGCGCGCTGTCCGGCCGGGATGGTGGCATGGGTCATCAGGGCCGGATGTTCGATCAGGCTTTCGACGCCGCCCAGGCTCTCGGCCAGGGCGAACAGACGGCAGCCTTCGAGGAACCGCCGGGCGCCGGCCAGATCGGTGTCGAGAACCACCGAGATCATGCCGCCGAAACCGCGCATCTGGCGGCGCGCCAGATCGTGCTGGGGATGGGAGGACAGGCCGGGATAGATCACCTTGCGCACCTTGGGATGGCTTTCCAGCCAGGCCGCCAGTTCGCCGGCATTGTCGCAATGGCGGCGCATGCGCACGTCGAGGGTCTTGACGCCGCGCAGGGTGAGGAAGCTGTCGAACGGGCCGGCGATGGCGCCGACGGCGTTCTGCAAAAAGCCGATGCGTTCGCCCACCTCGGCGCTGCGGGGATGGGGGCCGACCACGGCGCCGCCGCCGATGACGTCGGAATGCCCGTTCAGGTATTTGGTGGTGGAATGGACGACCACGTCGAAGCCCAACTCCAGCGGCCGCTGGATCCACGGCGTGGCGAAGGTGTTGTCGGCCACCGACACGATGCCGCGGTCATGGCAGATCCCGGCCAGGGCGGCAAGGTCCACCAGCCGCAGCAGGGGGTTGGTCGGGGTTTCCACCAGCAGCATGCGGGTTTCCGGCCGGATGGCGGCGGCCAGGGCGGCCGGATCGGTCAGATCGACGAAGCTGAAGGACAGGCCGGCGCTGCGCTTGCGCACCCGTTCCAGCAGCCGGTAGGTGCCGCCGTACAGGTCGTCGCCGGCGATGACATGCGCCCCGGCGTCCAGCGTCTCCAGCACGGTGGCGATGGCGGCCAGGCCCGAGGAGAAGGCGAAGGCCTGCGCCCCGCCCTCCAGATCGCACAGGCAGCGTTCCAGCGCCCAGCGGGTGGGATTGTGCGAGCGGCCGTAATCCAGCCCCTTGTGCACGCCCGGACTTTCCTGGACGTAGGTGGAATTGGCGTAGATCGGCGGCATGATGGCGCCGGTGGTGGGATCGGGGGCCTGCCCGGCATGGATCACCCGGGTGCCGAAGCCATGCCGGGCGGCGGTCTTGGAACTGTCCATGGTCACGCCACCTTCTTGCGCAGATGGTTGAGCAGGTCGAAGCGGGTGACCAGGCCGTGGAAGGTCTGCCCGTCGGCGATGATGGCGACCAGGCCGCGGTCGAGGACGTCCTGCAAGGCCGCGATGCCCGCGTCGGGAGGCAGGATTTCCAGCGTCCGGTTCATGGCCGAGGCGGCGGTGTCGTGGAAGCTGGCCGGGTCCATCTGCACCCGGTTCAGCAGGTCGGATTCGTCGATCAGGCCGACCACGCGGCCATGGTCGATCACCGGCAATTGCGAAACCTCGGCATAGCGCATGCGCAGGAACACCGTCTGCAACGGATCGGACGGCGCCGCGCTGACCACCGAGCCGTCCTCGAAGCGCCGCGCCACCAGATCGCGCAGGTCGCCGAAGGACGGGCGCGGCAGCAGCCCCTGGTCGGTCATCCAATTGTCGTTGTAGACCTTGGAAAGGTAGCGGGTGCCGGTGTCGCAGACGAAGGTGACCACGCGTTTGGGCGCGGTCTGGGCGCGGCAATGGCGCAGGGCGGCGGCCAGCAGCGTGCCGGTGGACGAGCCGCCGTGGATGCCCTCGGCCCGCAGCAATTCCCGCGCGGCGGCGAAGCTCTCGGCATCGGGAATGGAATAGGCGTGCTTCACCCCGCTGAGGTCCGCGATGGGCGGAATGAAGTCCTCGCCGATGCCTTCCACCGCCCACGACCCGGCGGTGCCGATCTCGCCGGTGCGCACGTAGTCGGTGAGGATGGAGCCCTGGGGGTCGGCCAGCACGAATTCGGTGGTCGGGCTGGCGCGGCGGAAGAACCGGGTCAGGCCGGTCAGCGTGCCGCCGGAGCCGACGCCGCACACGATGGCGTCCACGGCATGGGCGGTCTGCGCCCAGATTTCCGGTCCGGTGGACTGCTCGTGGGCGGCCGGGTTGTTGGGATTGTTGAACTGGTCGGCGAAGAACGAGCCGGGCGTCTCGGCGGCCAGGCGGGCGGCGTAGTCCTGGTAGTATTCGGGATGCCCCTTGCCCACGTCCGAGCGGGTGACGTGGACGATGGCGCCCAGCGCCTTCAACTGGAGGATCTTCTCGGACGACATCTTGTCGGGGACCACCAGCACCATGCGGTAGCCCTTGGTCCGGGCCACCAGGGCCAGCCCCAGGCCGGTATTGCCGGCGGTCGCCTCGACGATGGTTCCGCCCGGCTTCAGCAGGCCGTCGCGTTCGGCGGCCTCGATCATCCACAGGCCGATGCGGTCCTTGATGGAGCCGCCGGGATTCTGCGATTCCAGCTTGATGAACAACTGGCACGGACCGGTGTCGAGGCGGGTGATCTCGATCAGCGGCGTGTTGCCGATGAGTCCGAGCACGGCGGGGCGGGAAATCTGCGTCATGGTCGATCCTGCGACGGTTCGATGGGGTACGCGGCCAATGTGGCACGGCGCCGCGCAGCATGTCCTTGCGAGTTGGGGGTAATTGTACGATGCTGCAAGTCGATCATGCTATAAAACCACTGGATTTGAGATAATCTTGCCAAACAGCCGTTTCGACCCCTTCGACCTGCGCATCCTCGCCACCTTGCAGGGCGAGGGCCGCTTGACCAACGCCGAACTGGCCGACCGCATCGGCCTGTCCGCCACGCCGTGCCTGCGGCGGGTGAAGACGCTGGAACGCGACGGCATCATCCGGGGCTACCGGACCGATCTGGACCCGGCCAGCATCGGGCTGGGGCTGACGGTGATGGTGGGCGTCAAGATCGCGGTGCACCGCGAGGAGCAGACCTCGGCCATCCAGGAGGCGTTCAAGGACCTTCCCGAAGTGGTGGCCTGCCATCTGGTTTCCGGCGAGACCGACTACCTGCTGGAAGTGGTGGTGCCCGATCTGCCCGCCTATGAACGCTTCCTGGTGGGGAGGCTGCTGAAATTCTCGGAAATCAAGGACGTCCGCAGCAGTTTCGTGATCCGGACGATCAAGACCCGCGCGGCACTGCCGTTGGGGCACCTGGACAGATGACGGAAACCGGGCGGGCGCGCCCTTTCCCCCTCAGAAGAACCCCATGGCGCTGGTGCTGTAGCTGGTGACGAGTGCCTTGACCTGCTGGTAGTGCTCGATCGCCAGCTTGTGGTTTTCGCGTCCCAGGCCGGACTTTTTGTATCCGCCGAAGGCGGTGTGGGCGGGATAGAGGTGATAGGCGTTGACCCACACCCTGCCCGCCTGCAGTCCGCGGGCGGCGCGATAGGCGGTGTTGCCGTCGCGGCTCCACACCGCCCCGGCGAGGCCGAAGGGGGTGTCGTTGGCGATGGCCAGGGCCTCGTCCAGGGTCTTGAAGCGGGTCACGCCGACCACCGGGCCGAAGATTTCCTCCTGGAAGATGCGGTGGGCATTGTCGCCGGCGAACACCGTCGGCTGGACGTAGAAGCCGTTTTCCAGGCCGGGCAGGACGGCCCGTTCGCCGCCGGTCAGCAGTTGCGCCCCCTCGCGCCGGCCGATCTCGATGTAGGACAGGATCTTGTCGAGCTGCTGTTGCGAGATCTGGGCGCCGATCTGGGTGGCGAAGTCCAGCGGGTTGCCCTGGCGCACGGAGCGCACGCGCTCCACGGCGCGTTCGAGGAAGCGCTCGAAGATCGCGTCCTGGATCAGCACGCGCGACGGCGCCGTGCACACCTCGCCCTGGTTCAGGGCGAACGAGGCGAAGGCCTCCAGCGCCTTGTCCAGCAGGCCGTCATCGGCGTTGAGGATGTCGGCGAAGAAGATGTTGGGCGACTTGCCGCCCAGTTCCAGGGTGACCGGGATGATGTTGGGCGCGGTGTATTGCAGGATCAGGCGGCCGGTATCGGTCTCGCCGGTGAAGGCCACCTTGTTGACGCGCGGGCTGGCGGCCAGCGGCGCGCCGGCTTCGGGGCCGAAGCCGGTGACCACGTTCAGCACGCCGGGCGGCACCACGTCGGCGATCAGTTCGGCCAGCAGCAGCAGGCTGAACGGGGTCTGCTCGGCCGGCTTGATGACCACGGCGTTGCCGGCCGCCAGCGCCGGGGCCAGCTTCCACGCCGCCATCAGCAGCGGGAAGTTCCACGGGATGATCTGGCCGACCACCCCCAGCGGCTCGTGGAAATGATAGGCCACGGTGTCGGCGTCGACCTCCGACAGGCTCCCCTCCTGGGCGCGGACGATGCCGGCGAAATAGCGGAACTGGTCGGCGGCGAGCGGGATGTCGGCGGCGGTGGATTCGCGGATGGGCTTGCCGTTGTCGACGGTCTCGGCCAGCGCCAGCACGTCGGCGTTCTGCTCGATGCGTTCGGCGATGCGGTTGAGCACCGCCGCCCGCGCGGCGGCCGGGCTCCTGCCCCACTCGGCCTTGGCCGCGTGCGCGGCGTCCAGGGCCGCCTCGATGTCCTCGGCGGTGGAACGGGCGAATTCCGCGACGGGCGTGCCGTCGATGGGGCTGGCGTCCAGGAAGTACTCGCCGCGCACCGGCGCCACCCACCGCCCGCCGAGGAAATTGTCGTAGCGGGAACGCAAAGGGATCTTCCCCCGGATCCCTGCAAGCGCGCGCTCTACCATCGGCCACCTCCTGTCGGCTGTCGTCCGGCCCCAGTAAAGCGCGAATCCTCCGGCCCGCACAACGATAAATCTAAAAACTAGTATATTTTAGCTTAATGTGGTGCCAAGATAGAATCACAAAATTCCAAGGGGCCGAAGCGGAGGCGTCGGATGGCGAACGTTGTTTCCCTCTCGAACTTCGATCTGGATGGGCGCTGCATCTTGGTGGTCGGCGGGCGCAGCCGGCACATCCCCCATTACCGGCGCATGGTCGAGGAGCGGCGGGGGGTCTTCCTGCACCACGACGGCGGCATCGAGGACAGCCTTTCCCGCCTGTCGGGATTGTTCGGCCGCGCCGACACCATCCTCTTTCCGGTGGATCAGGTCAGCCACAACGCCCATGATGAAGTGAAACGCCTGTGCAAGCGGTGGCGCAAACGCTTCGTGCCGGTCCGACGCTCGGGGACCGGCGCCTTCGTCATGGCTCTCCAGGCCGCCTCCGTCAGTTAACCCGCCCTTCCCCGGGCCTCAGGCCGCCGGGACGTGCATGGGCGGACCGGGGCGGGTGGCGAAGCGTCCCACCGGAGGCGATGGGGAGCGCCCGGACAAAGGCCGCCCCCGACCATGGCATGGCCGCCGTCCTCGTTCTCCTCGGCGGGCTGCGAGGTCCCTCTTCCTCCCCACCCGTTGCCCTCTCTCCGATGGCCCCATGCTATTCGGGAATCCGCCCGCCTTTCATCCCAATGTATCGGTCTGTGCCATACAATAGTCGCAGCCATAAGATATCACACTGTCTTAACCACGATCGCCCATCCCCCGATTCAATCTCCGTGAAACCGCAATTCGAGGCACGATGCAAAGCGCTCTGATTTGTGGAATACTGAAAATCGTTGGATTGTCTATGCGACGATCATTCTTTCGGGGAGGGATCGCATGCATGTTGGAAGCGGCCGTTGGAGCACAGGGACAGGCTGGAAATTCGACATCCCCGCGTCAGAATTGAAGGCGTCGCAACCGCTGCTCCGTTTCGCCGCGCCGGACATTCCCCCCGACAGCGGCCATCGGACCGCACAACCGGACCATGACCACCGCCGTGTTCCGGAAGGACCGAATGCATAAGCTTCTCGAACGGCAATTGCGCAAGGCCACGGCGGCCGACGGCACGATCGCCGTCCCCATCCTGTGCGAGCTGGTCAGCGCCACCTACAAGGAGGTGGATTCGCGCGCCCGTCTGGACAGATATGCCCAGGACATCCTCCAAGAGCAGTTGGAGGCGGCCAATGCCCGGGGGCGCGAGGAAGCCGAGGCGCGTTTCGTCGTGGTGATGGACAATGTCGGCGAGGCGGTGGTCGTCATCGACGAACGCGGCCTCATCGAGGAGTTCAACAAGGCGGCGGAACGTACCTTCGGCTTCGAAGCCCGGGAGGTCATCGGCCGGAACGTTTCCATGCTCATGACCGCCCCCGACGCGGCCCACCACGACGCCACGCTGCAGACCTATCTGCACACGGGCGAGCGCCACATCATCGGCAAAGGACGCGAGGTGACCGCCCGCCGCAAGAACGGCGAGGAATTCCCCATCGATCTGGCCGTGGGCGAAGTGGTCAGCGGCGGCCGGCGCCGCTTCCTCGGCGTGCTGCGCGAAATCACCCAACGCAAACTGCTGGAGCGCGAACTGCGCGAGAGCGCGGCCCGTTTCCGCGACATGACCAGTTCCGCCTCGGACTGGTTCTGGGAAACCGACGCCGACTACCGCCTGACCTTCGCCTCCGACCGCATTTCGAGCGTGCTGGGGGTGAAACCCTCGGCCATCCTGGGCAACAGCTTTTTCGACATCGGCCTCGGCGACGGCGACCCCGCCCTGGCGGAGGCCCATCGCGCCTGCATCGCGGACAGGCTGCCGTTCCGTGACATCGTCTTCCTGGTCGGCCCCGAAGAGGGGAAGGATGCCAAGGCCATCCGCATCAACGGCACGCCGGTGCACGACGAGAACGGCAAGTTCCTGGGCTATCGCGGCATCGGCGTGGATATCACCCGCGAGACCGCCGAGCAGCGCGCCAAGCTGGCGCAGCAGCAGCTTGCCGATGCGCTGGAAAGCGTGGGCGACGCCATCGCGGTTTTCGACCCCGATGACAAGCTTGTGGTGTGCAACCAGCACTACAAGACCATTTTCGGCGACATCAAGCATCGCGTACGCCCTGGCGTTTCCTTCGAGGACATCCTCGATCTGCTCATGAGCCGGCAGGCGTTCGACACCGATGGGATCTCCCAGGAGGAGTGGAGGCAGCACCGCCTTCGCCTGCACCGGGAAGCGTCGGGCGAACCGTTCATCCTGCGGACCGCCGGACACTGGATATTGAGCCGCGAATACCGGACCAGCGACGGCGGCATCATCGGCGTGCGCACCGACATCACGGAACTGAAGCAGCGCGAAGCCGAACTGGACACGCTACGGCGGCGCTATCAGTTGATCCTCGATTTCGCCGGGGAAGGGATCGTGGGGCTGGACGAGAACGGCGACGTCATCTTCGCCAACAAGATGGCCTGCGAAATCCTGTGCGTGCAGGCCGGAGACCTCATCGGCCGCAACTTCCATTCCTCCGTCTGCCCCACATCCACCGGACAGGACATGGACAAGGCGCTAAGGGAAGGAATTGCCGAACAGGTCGTCGGCTATACCTTCCAATGCTTCGACGGCGGCACCGTGTATGTGGACTATCAATCGGCCCCGATCGTCAAGGACGGCCACGCCGTGGGCGCGGTCGTGGTCTTCCGCGATGCGGAATTGAGGTTGCGCTACGAGCAGGGGCTGGCCGACCAGCAGCGCGAGTTGGAACGCCTTGTCGCCGAGCGCACGGGGGAATTGCGGCGGGAGGTCGATATCCGCTCGAAGACCGAAGGGGCCCTCAGGGCATCGCGCGAGCGGCTGAAAACCATTGCCGACAGCCTGTTCGAGGGCGTTCTGGTGATCGATCGCGAGGGGCACCTGATCTCGGCCAACGCTTCGGCGCGGTCATTGCTGAGAACCGACCCGACAGCCGGCGACATCGAAGGCCATCCCCTGGACACGCTCATGCTGCTGCAGCGGTCGAAGGGCCTTCTCAGCTTCGCGGACTCGCCCTGGCAGCACGTGCTGGCCGACGGGATCACCATGCGCGACGACGATGCGGTATTCGCAACCGCCGACGGCACCCTCCTTTCCGTCGCCTACGCCTGCTCCCCCCTCAAGGAAGAGGGAACCGTGCGCGGCGCCATCATCTCGTTCCGCGACATCCAATCGCTGAAGCGGGCACAACGCGAAGCGCTGCAATCCTCGCGCCTGGCGACGGTGGGCCAGTTGGCGGCGGGCATCGCCCACGAGATCAACACCCCCATCCAGTACCTGGGCGACAACCTGCGCTTCATCGGCAGATCGTTGGGCAAACTCAGCGGCCCCGTGGAGGTGGCCCTTACCCTGGGCAACCCGGAGTTCGACGCGGCGGCGGCATCGGTGAAGCTGCCGTTCCTGCTGAAAGAGCTTCCCGTCGCCCTGGACGAAGCCCTGGACGGCGTCGCGCAGATCGCCCGCATCGTGCTGTCGATGAAGGAGTTCTCCCATCCCGGCTCCACCTCGAAAAGCATGACGGACATCAACCGCGCCATCGAAAGCACGCTGACGGTTTCGCGGAACACCTGGAAGCACATCGCCGAACTGCACCAGGATCTCGACCCGTCCCTGCCCCCCGTGCTGTGCCTCGCCGGCGAGATCAACCAGGTCTTCCTCAATCTCTTCGTCAACGCCGCCCATGCCATCGAAGCATCCGGCAAGCCGTTGCCGGGCCTTCTGTCGGTGAGCACCGCCCTTGTCGGCGACGGGGTGGAAATCCGCGTCGCCGACACCGGCACCGGCGTGCCCGAGGACATCCGCGAGCACGTCTTCGATCCGTTCTTCACCACCAAGGACGTGGGCAAGGGCACCGGCCAGGGCCTCGCCATCTGCCGCGACGTGGTGGTCGCCAAGCATGGCGGGCGGATCGAGGTGGGCGGAGAACCCGGCCAGGGCGCGGTCTTCACCGTCTGGCTGCCGATCGCCCCGGACGAAGGCACGGACGGAGGGGAGCCGTGAGCGAGAAAGCCCGCATCCTGTTCGTGGACGACGAGCCGCACATCCTCCGGGGGCTGCGCCGGCTGCTGCTGGAATGGGAGGACCAATGGGACACGGTGTTCTGCACCAGCGGACAGGACGCCCTTGAGGAGATGGCGCACCAGCCCGCCGACGTTCTGGTCTCGGACATGCGCATGCCCAAGATGGACGGCGCGCAACTGCTCGAACTGGTGCGCGAGCGGTTTCCCGCGACGATCCGGGTCATCCTGTCAGGTTATGCCGAGACCGAGGCGGTGATGAAGACGGTCGGGCCGGCCCATATCTACATCGCCAAGCCGTGCGATCCGGATACGCTCTGCGCCGTCATCGCCAAGCCCCTGGCGTTGCGCCGGCTGCTGGCGGCGCCGGCGTTGCAGGCGGTCATCGGCGAGGTGGCGAGCCTGCCCAGCCTGCCCGAATCGTACCTGAAAATCCGCGAGGAACTGCGCTCGTCCAATGCCTCCCCCGCCTCGGTGGCCACCTTGCTGTCGCGGGACGTGGCCATGACCGCGGAAATCCTGAAGCTGACCAATTCGTCCTTCTTCGGATTGGGCGCACGGGTCTCCTCCGCGCTCCAGGCCGTCCGCACCCTGGGAATGGACACCATCCAGGCGCTGGTGCTGGAAGCCGGCCTGTTTCGCCAATTCAACGGCAATGAAACGCTCATGCGGCTGCTGGGCGGGCTGAACGAGCACAGCCTTGTTTTGGGACAGCTTGCAGAGCAGTTCGCCGCCATCGCCGGCGGCGACGAGGCGATGGCCAAGAACGCCCAATGCGCCGCCATCTTGTCCTGCATCGGGTGGCTGGTGCTGCTGGACCGCTATCCCGACCGGCACGGGGCCGTGCTGGCCGAGGTGGAGGCAGGAGCACCGCTTCCGGCGGCGGAGCGGAAAGTGTTCGGCGTCACCCACCATCTGGTCGGCGCCTATCTGCTCGGCCTGTGGAGCTTCGACGACGAGGTGGTCGAAGCGGTCGCCTTCGCGGCCGAACCGGGTGCGGCGCCGGGGCGGAACAACCGCGTTCTCGCAGCGGTGCACGCCGCCACGGCGCTCGGGCCACATTTGCCCCTGCTTTCCGGCGGCACGGCCCCGCCGGTCGAACTGGACATGGCCTATCTCATCGAGGCCCGCCAGGACGGATACGTCCGGCGGTGGCAAGCTTTGGCGGAAAAACTGGGAGACGAGGACCGAAATGGGTGAACGCATTCTTCTTGTCGACGACGATCATCACCTGCTGTCGGCGCTTCGCCGCCAGTTGGACGAATGGTTCGACGTGGAAACGGCCCAGGGCGGACAGCAGGCCATCGACATCGTCACGCAGGCCATGGCGAAACGCTCGCCTTTCGCGGTCGTGGTGAGCGACATGCGCATGCCGGGAATGACCGGCATCGAGACGCTGAGGCAGGTACGCGACCTTGCCCCGGACTCGGTCCGCATCATGCTGACCGGCAACGCCGACCAGCAGACGGCCATAGAAGCCATCAACCAGGGGGCCATTTTCCGCTTCTACACCAAGCCCTGCACCACCGAGCGGCTGCAAGAGGGCATCGAGGCCGCCATCACCCAATACCGGCTTGTCACCGCCGAACGGGAATTGCTGGAAAACACCCTGGCCGGAAGCATCCGGGTTCTGGTCGAGGTGGTGGCGCTGAACGATCCGATCGCCCTGGGCGTCGCCAACCGGCTGCGGGAATGGATTCGCATTCTGACCCAGGAGTTCAAGATGCCGCAGCGCTGGAGGCTCGAAATCGCGGCGTCGCTCGTCTCCATCGGCCAAGTGGCGATTCCGCCGGAACTGATGGCGCGCAAAATCCGGGGAGAGGAGCTCTCCCCGGACGAACAGTCCATTTTCGAGCAGGCGCCCGCCACCGGCCGCAACCTCATCGCCCACATCCCCCGGTTGTCCGGCGTGGCGGAACTGGTCTACCTGCAAGACCGCGGATATGACGGCACCGGCTTTCCCCACGATGGTCCCAAAGGGAGCGCCATTCCCCTGGATGCCCGCCTGCTCAAGATCCTCAAGGATCTCGCCCATGCGATGGAAGGCGGGGAACTGACCAAATCGGCCTTCGCCGAGCTGGATAAACGCAGGTCGCAATACGACCCGAACCTGTTGTCCAAGGTCCGGACCTGCCTGGAGGGACGGGGAGATGTTGCGGCGGCCAATTCCATCGACGTGCCGGTCGCCGCGCTCCGGCCAAGCCAGGAGGTGCTGTCCGACATCCGCCTGTCCAACGGCCACCTGATCCTGGCCGCCAACACCAAGCTTTCCGTCGCGCAGGTCGAGCGGCTGCGCAATCTGCGCAGGATCTACACCTTCATCGAGCCGATCAAGGTGCGGCTCTAAGATCGAGCGACGGACCCGGGACGGCGACGAGGCCGGGATGGCGGTGCCCAGGGAATGCGGCGCTTGCTCCCGCGGCATCACCCGCCCTGCCTCCGCAGCCGGATGGGGGGCTGTTCAAACCGCCGTCACGGTGACGTCCACGTCCATGCCGATGAAGGCGTCGGTCATTCCGACGAAACTGCCGGAGACCGGCACCGCCTGCGCCATGCGGCGGACGACGGCGACGGGGATCAGATTGGCGCTCCCGATGCTGCGATTGGTGGGGTCGAACGCAATCCAACCGGCGCCGGGGAGATAGATTTCGGCCCAGGCATGGGTCGAGCCCGAGAGGGAGGTGCCAATCAGGGCGCTGTCGGGATTGTACAGATAGCCGGAGACGATCCTGGCCCCAAATCCCAGACTGCGCGCGGCCTCGACCAGCAAAACGGCGGAGTCCCGGCATGCCCCCCATCCCCGGTCCAGGGTCTGAAGGGGCGTCTGCGTGCCCTCGTCCTCGCGGCTTTGATACCAGATATGCGATGAGATTCCGGCGCTGAGGTCTTTCAGCAGCGCCAGGGTATCGGTGGCGGGGCCATAGACGAATTCCTGCGCCCAACGGCGCAGTCTTCCCTCCGGATCGGCATATTGCTCGGCCGCCAGCGCCCCCAGATCGGTCCATTCCTCGTCCGAATAGCGGAAGGGATAGGACAAGGCCGAGGCCGCGATGTCGAAGACCGGCCAGGGATGCGCCAGAAGCTCGATGTCCACCCGGCTGCGGATGTGCAGCGTGTCGGTCTCGGTCTCGAAATTGGCGGTGGCGACGGTGTTGCCGAACACGTCCTGAGCCCAGGTCACGTCGGCCTGCGGCGTGATGACAAGTTCGCTGGACCACAGATGGACATCGCGGCTCTCGCGCGGCCGCAGCATCAGCCGGTGCGGCCCCAGGGCGACCGGCTGTCGGTAGCGGTAACGAGTGTTGTGGCAAATGCAAAGAGAGGGCACGCGTTCACCCCGGCCTCAGGACAACCCACATTAACATACACAGAAATAATGATACAGGAACGGCAATGGCCGGTTCAGTATTTTCCTACATCTGAATGCCTCGCTCATCGCGTCTTTCCAGACTAAAAACTAATATATTTCCCTTACGTAATGTCAACCAATCCAATATCAATGGCGAAGCCACAGCCATTGCACATATACCCCTTCCGGTCCATGCCGAAACCCCATTTGGCCCACGGGAAAACGGGCGTGAATTGCCTGAGACACGTCGACTGGTGATGCCCAGGGTCAGTCATATTCTGACGTTTGCAAGATGCCGTCAAAATGGGAGGCGGCTACGTTCTGATTTCGATCCACTCGGCGCCTCTCGCGTCGCGTTCCGATGGGAACTCATCCCGATCTAATCGGCGGAAGTGACCGGGTTTTCCTGCTTCGCCGCCAGGGCATTCGCCACCTCGGCCAGGGTCTGCAAGGAACGCTTGGTCATGGACAGCGCCGCCGCCTGGATTTCCTGCCGGAGTTGCTCGCTCTCGGAAGGTGCAGTCTCGCTTGTCCGGAAGTCCAAAAGCAGATCGGGCGTGGTGCCCAGGATGCGGCAAATCTTGATGAAGGTGGCGAAGTCGGGCTCCCGCTTGTCCACGACATAGTTCGCGTAGCGAGACTGGCTCAAACCTGCGCGACGAGCGACCTCCGTGTCGGTCAGCCCCAGTTCTCGCGCCCTTGCGCGCAATTTTTCTCCGAGTCCGTCCATCCGATTGTTGTCACCGGATAGTGACGCACAATCCATTGACTTATTGTGTTTATATGAATGACGCAATGTGTTAGAAGCCGGAGGGCGCCCCTGAGGGCGGCAGGAGGTTCGATGCCCCACTCCATAGACATCCCAGGCACCAAGCACAACCCACCCCGTCGCAAACGGCGCCACTCTGCTATACACGACGGCCCCGAACCGGTGGACGTGCATGTCGGCGCCCGCATCCGGCTGCGGCGCACCATGCTGGGCTTCAGCCAGAACGAGCTGGGCCGGGCGCTGGGCCTGACCTTCCAGCAGGTGCAGAAATACGAGCGCGGCAACAACCGGGTGTCGGCCTCCACCCTGCACCGACTGGCCGGCATCCTCGACGTGCCGGTGCCGTTCTTCTTCGAAGACCTGCCCGAGGACTTGAAGCCGGTGCCGCAGGTCAACCAGGACGATGCCCTGGCACGGCGCGAAAGCCTGGAACTGCTGCGGAACTACTATGCCATCCCCGACCCGGTGCGGAAACAGGTCTACGACCTGGTCAAGGCGCTCAGGCGGGAGGGCGGCCATGACGGCGGATGAGGGGTGCCGCTCGCTGGTGGAAGATCATCACCCGGGCCATGGCCGAAGCCCGCCGGCTGGTGGAAGCCCTGGGCTCGTGAGGGGAAGGGGGAACCACCTGCCGGGCCACCCGCATGTCCTGGGAGTCGATGACGAGGATTCCGGGTTCCCCGGCGGCGGCGTCAGGACGGCATCGTCCAGGTTGCGGGTCCATCCGGTCCCCGCATGCCGAGGCGGCCCAGTCCCGGCAGCTTGATGGCGGGACGGCGCAGGTCGAGGCCGGCGACGGCGCCGAGGATGTTGACCTCCAGTCCCTCGACCCAGGCCAGGGTCAGGCCGGCATAGCCGCCGAGCGTCAGCTTGACGCCGGTCCCCGAGGGCGCCCGGCGCAGCCAGCGGCCGTCATAGGGATAATCCTTGCCGATGGCGGTGGGCGGCAGCGCCGTCTGGATTTCCGGAACCGCGTCCATCACCGCCGCGACGAAGGTGTTGGAATTCGGCCCCGGCCAGGCGCGATAATCGCCCCTGTTCCGCCAGGCGTATTCGTCGATGGCCTTCCGGATCTTCGGGATCAGCGCGGCCGCCGCCTCGCCGTCGGCGGCGAACACCACTTCCGGCGCGCGGCCGAACCAGCGCCCGTCGGGCTCGAACCCGTTCAGGCGGATCGGCTCGCCCCAGGCGGTGTAGTCATAGCGGCTGTAGCCCCCGGCCCCCGCCGGCTTGACGACGATCCAGCAATGGGTGGCGAAGATGCCGCGCCAGCGCACCGTCTGGGCGGCGAAAATCCGCACCACGGCACCCGGCACCTGCGCCGCCGGCGGCAGGTGGCCGATGCTGGAGCGGTCCGCCGTGCGCCAGCCCGCGCCCGTGCCCTCCTTGAAATAGAGCGCAGCGGCGATGCCCAGGGGCAGCACGTAGAGAAAGAAGAAGCCCAGCAGGAAAATTCTGAGAGGAACCATGCCCATAAGATTGGGCCTGCACGCAAAAAGCTCAATGCCGGTCTTGGCCGTGGGGCAGACATCAGGCAGGGGCGTCTCATTAAAGACACGCTTGGCCGGGGTGGCGATCCGAACGCCCCGACCCCACGTATGACCTTCCAGCATGCAGTGTCACGGAGGATGTCATGGCCGCCTTTCGCCCCACTCATCGTTCGTCTTCGCGGGAACTGACCGAATTGTCGGCCATGCTGCGGGCCATCGCCATGGACCGCAAGGATGCCGCCCCGGCCCTGCGCGAGATGGTGGCGGCCTATGAATTGCGGGCCATCGCCGCCCGCATGGCGGAAAAATCCGCCTGACTATTTCCCCGCCGGTTCGGCCAGGGCGGCCTCGATCGCCGCCTTGAGCTTGGGCGAACCGGGGGCGGTGGTGCTGGCGAACCAATCGACCAGCCGGCCGTCGCGGCCGATCAGCAGCTTGTGGAAATTCCAGTGCGGCGCCCCGACCACGCCGGTGTGCTCCGCCGCCCAGCGATACAGCGGATGGGCGCCCGAGCCGCTGACCACCTGCTTTTCCAGCAGCGGGAAGGTGACTCCGTAATTGACGCGGCAGAATTGCTGCACCTCGGCGTTGGAGCCCGGCTCCTGGCCGCCGAAATCGTCGGACGGCACCCCCAGGACCACCAGCCCGCGCTCGCCATAGGCCGTCCAGAGGGCCTGCAGGCCGTCGTACTGGCCGGTGAAGCCGCATTGCGAGGCGGTGTTGACCA
>AGTN01351898.1_pt1 | contig 16773 bp, 14 predicted proteins | sample 314218 | NCBI WGS metagenome assembly AGTN01 (sample SAMN02954264, study PRJNA73603) | bioreactor metagenome | biome: terrestrial; feature: non-aerated bioreactor; material: poplar woody material; isolation source: poplar biomass | place: USA | collected 2006-12 | reverse complement strand
ATGGACGGGCTGCTGAAAAGCTCGGGCTCTCGGGAAGGGCGATAGTGCCGATGCTTCTCGGCTTCGGATGCTCGGTGCCGGCCTATATGTCGACGAGAACGCTCTCTTCCCAGAAGGAAAAAAGATTTGCCGCCCTCCTCGTCCCTTTTATGCCCTGCAGCGCCAAGATTCCCGTCTACGCCGTCTTCACCGCGGCTTTTTTCGCCCGTCAAAGGGCTCTCGTCACGCTCTCTTTGTACGCCCTGTCCGTCTTATTCGGCGTTTTTTACGCGCTGATAATGAAAAAGACGGCTTTCAAAAACGCGCCGTCGCCGTTCGTAATGGAGCTTCCCCCGTACCGCCTGCCCTCCTTGAAGACGGTCGGACTGTACCTTTTCGACAAGGCCGGCGGCTTTCTCACAAAGGCTTTCACCGTGATATTTCTTTCCTCTTTGGGGATCTGGTTTCTCCGGGCCTTCGCTCCTAATTTTACGTACGCGATAAATCCCGAGGAGAGCGTCCTCGCGATAATTTCTAAGGGGATAGCGCCGATATTCAAGCCGCTCGGCTTCGGCGACTGGCGGGCGGTCACCGCCGTGATTTCCGGCCTCATCGCCAAAGAAGCCGTGATAAGCTCCCTCGCAGTTCTGACCGGAGCGGGAAGGGAGGGGCTTCAGGCTATGCTCCAAACGATCTTCGGCCCTGAGGAGGCCTACTCCTTCCTCGTCTTCTGCACTCTGTATATGCCCTGCGTCGCCGCGCTTTCGGCGTTTTCAAAGGAATTGAAATCGAAAAAATTCGCCGCGATAGCTATGGGCGGGCAGTGTATTATCGCATACATAGCGAGCTTGATTATCTATTCGCTATTGAAAATTTAGAGGATTTATTTGATATCAAACGTTAAACCTAAAAAGTACGACGTCCCCGTCCCTTATAACGTAATCCTTCCCCTCGCTCCTGACCTTGCCTTTTTCTTTCGCCGCGTTGAAGGAGCCGCATTCGAGAAGGACGCGGTAGTCGATCACCTCGGCGCGGATGAAGCCCTTTTCAAAGTCGGTGTGTATCTTTCCGGCAGCCTGCGGGGCCTTTGTGCCTATCGGTATAGTCCACGCGCGCGTCTCCTTTTCCCCCGCCGTCAGAAAACTCATCAGCCCGAGAAGCTTGTAGGACGCGGAGATAAGATTGTCGAGGCCGCTCGTCTCTATCCCCAGCTCGGCCATAAAGGCCTTCTTTTCCTCGGGCGTAAGAGAGGCGAGCTCGGCCTCTATCCCCGCAGGGAGCACGACCGTCTCGCTCCCCTCTCTATCCGCGAAGTCTTTACGGCTGCGGCGTAACGCGACAGGTAGTCGCCCTCGGCAATATTTGCGACGTAGATGATTTTTTTCTTTGTCAGGAGAAAGAGCGAATCGGCGTATTCCTCCTCCTCTTTCGTAAGGGGGACCGACCTCGCCGCCCTGCCCTCCGAGAGAGCCGAATAAATTTTACTTAAAATTTCTATCTCGGTAAAATATCTCTTTTCTCCGCTCTTCGAGGACGACTTCACCTTTTCCAGCCTTCTCGAAACGGCGTCGAGGTCGGCGAGGGCAAGTTCGACGTTGACGGTCTCTATGTCGCGGAGCGGGTCTACGCTTCCCTCCACGTGAATGATATCGGGATTGTCAAAGCAGCGGACGACCTCGACTATCGCGTCCACCTCCCTGATGTGCGACAAAAATTTGTTGCCGAGGCCCTCGCCCTTGCTGGCGCCCTTGACGAGGCCGGCTATATCTACGAATTCAATCGAGGTATGGACGATTTTTTTGCTGTCGTAGAGCGCCGCAAGCTTATAGAGCCGCTCGTCCGGCACCTGCACCACGCCTACGTTGGGCTCTATCGTGCAAAAAGGGTAGTTCTGCGCCTCCGCGTGGGCGTTTGTGATCGCGTTGAAGAGGGTGCTCTTCCCGACGTTGGGAAGGCCGACTATTCCGAGCTTCATAGTATCTCCGATTTTTTTATCTTTGTCTTGGCGGAAGAGAGCGAATTGTCGACCGTCTTTTGCTTGAGCGACAATTTTTCCGCGATCTCTCTATACGAAAAGCCTTCGAGATAGAGCTTTATCACCGAAAACTCCCTGTTCGAGAGCAGCTTTTTAAGCTCCGAATAAAAGAGCTCCTTCCTTTCCCCGATTTCGTAGACGGACGCGGGATCGGCTAAGTCGAGAAGCGGGGAGCCTCCGTCTTCGAGAGAGAGCGCGTCGTTCAGAACGCTGTTGCTCCGGCCGAGAGAGAGACGGAGGGCGTCCTTTATTTTATTTTCCACACAGGCGGCGGCGAAGCTCCGGAAAGCTTTTCCGGCTTCCGGCTTATATTCGCAGACGGCCTTCAAAAATCCTATAGTCCCTTCCTGAACGAGGTCCTCTACGCTCCCGCCGGACAGAAGAAAATAGCTCCTCGCTATCCTCGAGACGAGCGCCTTATATTTTATTATCAGCCATTCGAAGCTGTCCTTGTCGTTTTTTGCGGCGTTTTTTAACGCTTCTTCTTCCGTCATAGTCGTATATAAACAATACGGGCGGTCTGTGAACCGCCCCTACGGTTAAATCATCCTTTCTGCTCCCCGCTCCCCGCTCCCTGCTTCTGTCTTTGTCTTACCGCCTCGTACAGCAGTATCCCCGCCGCGACCGAGGCGTTCAGGGAGTTTACCCTGCCGAGCTGCGGGAGGGAGATCGTGCCGTCGGAGAGCTTGCGGGTAAGTTCGTGAACTCCACAGCCCTCCCCGCCTATTATTATAGCGATATCTTTTTTTAAGTCAAATCCGTAGACGGGCTTTCCCGACGGGTCGGAAGCATAGACGTTGATAAAATTGTCCTTAAGGTACCTGACCGCGTCGTTCAGGTTGTCCTCCCTCGCGACCGCCATATGGGCGGCGGCCCCGGCGGACGTTTTGATCACCGTCTCGTTGACTCCGAGCCCCCGCCTCTTCGGGATTATTATACCGTCGGCCCCCGCGCTGTCGGCCGCTCTAATGACGGCGCCTACGTTATGCGGGTCTTCAACTCCGTCCAAAATTACGAGGAGAAGGGGCGTTCCCTTTTCCTTGTTTTTCTTTAAAATTTCTTCGATCGGCGTATAGACAAACTCGGTCGCCGTCGCGATCACGCCCTGGTGCCTTCCCGAGGGGCTCATCTTGTCGAGGACCGCTTTGTCTTCAAAGACGACCAAAACGCGTTTTTCTTTGGCCGTTCCTACGATTTTGTTGATCCTCCCGCCGAAATTTCCCCTCTCGACGTAAACTCTTTCGATAGTGAGGCCGGAGGCGAGAGCCTCGGAAACGGGGTTTATTCCTTCTATAATCATTTTAATCCTCCGAATATGCCTTTCTCAATAACTCATTCAATCTGTCATGCTCCCCCTTCAAATACAGCCATCCTATCAATCCCTCGAAGCCGGACGCCTCGCGGTAGTCGAGGATGGGAGCGTTTTTCGCCTTGCCGGAATTCATATTGCGGGCGCGCTTATAAACTGAATCCTCTTCGGGCGTTAGAAGAAAGAGAATGTTTTTTACGGCGACGGCCTGGCTGACGGCCTTGACCTTTTCCGCCGTGGACCTGTGAAGGGCCGCGGTCTTCTTTTTTATCTCCGCCGCCGCCTCGCTCCTGACGAAAAGCGTCTGCACGGCGTCCCCGACGAAAGCGAGCGCGTCGGGGCCGAAGGCCGAGAGCTCCTTATCCGGCAGAGAAGAGGGGAAAAACGGAAGATAATCGCGCATATTAAAATTATAGCATTTTAAACTTTAAAATATATACGCGTATGGTATAATCTTTTATAGCCTATAAACGAGGTGAGAAATGGGATTTTTCGATAAACTTTTTATGAATGAAAAGGCGCGGCAGGTCAAAAAGATAGACGTGACCGCGAACAAGATAGAGGCGCTTGAACCGAAATACGCCGCCCTCTCCGATTCGGACCTGAAGGCGGAGACGGAAAAATTCAAGGAGAGGATCAAAGGCGGGGAAAAGCTCGACGACCTCATCCCCGAGGCCTTCGCCGTGGTCAGGGAGGCCTCGAAAAGGGTGCTCGCCATGCGCCATTTCCACGTCCAGCTGATAGGCGGGATAGTCCTTCATCAGGGAAGGATCGCCGAGATGCAGACCGGCGAGGGAAAGACGCTGGTCGCTACTCTCCCGGCATATCTCAATGCGTTGAAGGGCGAGGGCGTTCACATCGTCACCGTCAACGACTATCTCGCCCGCCGCGACGCCGAGTGGATGGGCAAAATCTATAAATTTCTCGGGCTGACCGTGGGCGTGATAGTTCCGGATATGTCTTTCGCCGATAAAAAGGCCGCCTACGCGGCCGACGTCACCTACGCCACGAATAACGAGATAGGCTTCGACTATCTGAGGGACAATATGGCGACCGACCTCTCCCGCGTGATGCAGAGGGGGCACTCCTTCGCGATAGTGGACGAGGTCGACAGTATTCTGATAGACGAGGCCAGGACGCCGCTCATCATCTCCGCGCAGTCGGGGGAGAGCGGGGAACTGTACGTCAGGGCCAACCGCTTCGTCCGCACGCTACTTCCCGAAGACTACACGATGGACGAGAAGGAGAGGCACATCTACCTCTCCGAAGCCGGCGTGGAGAGGGCGGAGAGGTATTTTAAAATTGCCAACCTCGGCGACTCGGAAAACGCCGATCTCGCGGTCAAAATCAATTCGGCTTTAAGGGCCAACTTTTTAATGCACCGCGATAAGGACTACATCGTCGAGGACGACGAGATAATAATCGTAGACGAGTTCACCGGAAGAAAGATGGCCGGAAGAAGGTACAGCGAGGGCCTTCATCAGGCGATAGAGGCCAAAGAGAACGTCGAGGTCAGAAAGGAAAACCGCACGATCGCGACGATCACCTTTCAGAATTATTTCCGCCTCTACAAAAAGCTCTCCGGAATGACCGGAACGGCGGTCACCGAGGAAGCCGAGTTCAAGGGGATCTACAATCTCGACGTCGTGCCGATACCGACAAACCTTCCGATGATAAGGCGGGACGAGCCGGACAAGGTCTACATCTCTAAGGACGCAAAATATAAGTTCATTATCGAGGATATCGCCGAGACCAACAAGCGGGGCCAGCCCGTCCTCGTCGGCACGACGAGCGTGGAAATCAACGAGCATATAAGCTCCCTATTGATAGCAAAGGGGATCAAGCATAACGTTCTGAACGCCAAGCGGCACCGCGAGGAGGCCGCGGTCGTCGCGCAGGCGGGCACTCTCGGCACGGTGACTATAGCCACCAACATGGCCGGCAGAGGCACCGATATAATGCTCGGCGGAAATCCCGAATTCAGCGCTAAGCAGAAGCTGGTCGCCGAGGGCTTCACCGAAAAACAGGTCGAGGCCGCGACGGCGCACAACGCCCTGACCGATCCCGAGGAAATAAAAGCGAGACAGCGGTTTAACGAGCTGTACGCCGAATTCAAGAAAGAGGCCGATTCGGAAAAGGAGAAGGTCAAGGCTCTCGGCGGCCTGAGAGTGATAGGCACCGAGAGGCACGAGGCCAGGCGTATAGACAATCAGCTGAGAGGCCGCTCCGGAAGGCAGGGGGATATGGGGACTTCGTGTTTCTACCTCTCTTTCGAGGACGACCTTCTGAGGCTCTTCGGCGGCGACAGGCTCAAGGCGATAATTTCCAGCCTGACCAAAGACGAGGACACGGTCATCCAGATGCCTATGCTGACGAAACAGATAGAGAACGCGCAAAAACGCTGCGAGGAGAATAATTACCAGACTCGAAAATACGTTTTGAATTACGACGACGTCATGAACAAACAGCGCCAGCTGATCTATTCGCAGAGAAACGAGGTCTTGCAGGGGAAGGACGTCCACGACCAGATTTTAAAATTTATGGAGCCCGTGGCCGAAGAGATCGTCGCTACCTTCGCCAGCTTCTCGGGCGACGTCGACGAGACGACGATAGACTATTCGGGCTTCAATAACGCGCTCGAACAAAAGCTGCTCAAAAAGGGAACTAATCTGATAACCAAAGAGCTCTGCTCGGAAAACAATCCGGCGAAGGTGCTCGAGGTAGTTCTCGAAACGGCCCGGACGCAGTACGAGGATAAGATAAAATACGCCGAGGAGAACGGAATAAATTTCAAGGCGACAGAGAGGAACGTCCTTTTGAATCAGGTAGACCGCCACTGGATGAACCATATCGAATCGATGGATGCGCTCAGAAAAGGAATAGGCCTCCGCGGCTACGGCCAGAAGGATCCGATAATGGAGTACCGCCGCGAGGGCTCCGATATGTTCGAGGAAATGATCGGCGGGATACAGGATACGGTCACCGCCATCCTCGTCAAACTGGACGTCGACGCCGTCATAGACAGGATAAACGCCCACACGGCTATGCAGCAGAGAAAGGTCACGATAGTCAACAAAAGTAAAGAGGTGGGAAGGAACGATCCCTGCCCCTGCGGGTCCGGTAAAAAATATAAGAACTGCTGCGGAAAGTAAGCTAATGGATTATTACCAAAAAAGGAAGCGCTGAAGGAGCTGGAAACGTCGATACAGGCGTCCGCCGACGCGCTCGGGCTTCAGGCTCTCGAAGAAGAAAAGAGAGCTATCGAAGAAAAGAGAAAGGGCTCCGGTTACTGGAGCAATATCGAAGAGGCCGCGAAGGACAACCGCCGAGCGGCCGAGATCGATAAAAAGATAAACCTTATCGTTTCCCTGAATGAAAAATTGAATTATCTTTCCGGCCTCGTCGCCCTCTCCGAGGAAGCCTCGGACGATTCTCTCGTTCCCGAAATAGACGAGCTGCTCGCGGGCCTCAGAGACGAGAGCGACGCGCTCTTTCTCGAAACTCTTATGAGCGGCAAATACGACTCTCTGAACGCCATCCTCTCCCTTCACGCCGGAGCCGGCGGCACCGAGGCGCAGGATTGGGTGGAGATGCTGTTCAGAATGTACAAAAGGTACGCCGAGCGGGCGGGCTTTGAAATAAAAGTCCTCGACTATCTCGCGGGAGAGGAGGCGGGGATAAAGAGCGTCACCTTCCTTCTCTCGGGCGAAAACGCCTACGGCTTTATGAAGGCCGAAAAGGGCGTCCACAGGCTCGTCAGAATCAGCCCTTTCGACTCGAACAAGAGGCGGCACACCTCTTTTGCTTCCCTCGAGGTGATGCCGGAGATAACCGACGAAGAGGACGTCGTCATAAAGCCCGAAGAGATAAAGGTGGATACCTTCCGCTCGGGCGGCGCGGGCGGCCAGAACGTCAACAAGGTCGACTCCGCCGTCCGGATCACGCACCTTGCGACGGGGATAGTCGTCGCCTGCCAGAACGAGCGCTCCCAGCTCCAAAACCGCGAGACCGCGATGAAAATGCTTGTAGGCAAGCTTATCGAAAAACGGGAGAGAGAGCGGGAGGAGGAGGCCGCCGGCTTGAAGGGCGAGCTCAAAAAAATAGAATGGGGAAGCCAGATAAGATCCTACGTCTTCTGCCCCTACACGCTCGTCAAAGACCACAGGACCGGCTTTGAAACGGGCGACGTCGCCGCCGTCATGGACGGGGATATAAGGGAATTCATTTACGATTATTTGATTAAAGCCGGAAAGAAAAATTAATTTTTAAAAAAGTACTTGATTTCTCGATTTTTTTATTTTAAAATTTAGACATAATATTTCATTATTCGACAAAATTCGTCACAGGGAGAAGGGTTATGAAAAAATTTTTAACGCTCTCTTTAATTTTGTTGTGCGCAGCCGCGGGTATCTTTTCTTTTACTCCAAAATTCGCCGGAGCCGAAATTCGCGATCCCGATTACGGGCAGATATTGCTCCTGAATTTTAAAGGCACTATTTCTTATCGTTACAGCTACGGCGACGAATATTGCCGGACTATCGATTCTCCCGAGACGACGATAGGCGACGGCTATATAATCGATAGGTTTTCTTTCGAGTACGACGTAGCTTTAAACGATTATGAAATAAAAATAGATAACGGCGGATATAATACTTTGCTGCGCGAATACGATTTTACCGGCCAAGTCCACTTTTTTGTGATAAGGAAAAAGGCCGCGGTCGATTATCCGGTCAAATTTCATACGAAAGACGGAATCGTCACTTTAATCAAGCCGTCCGGCTCCGTATTGTCCGCTTCGGAAGCCCCGAATACCGACAAGGCCGGATATTCTTTTCAATACTGGACGGTAGCCGGTCAGAGATTAAATTTTCCGGCGACGGTCACAAGCGGGCTTGAAATTTATCCCGTTTACAAAATAATAGTCTCCTTCTCTTGCGGAAGCGAGGAATGGACGGAAGAGGTCGATCCGGGGGAAAGCGTTGCCGAGCCGCCCGAGCCGGCGAAGGAAAACGCCGTTTTCGATTGCTGGAGAAAACTTGACGGGACGCCCTACGACTTTTCTTCCGCGGTCGCCGAGCCTATCGGCCTTCACGCTTCTTTTATCAATTTATATACCGTGATCTTCGCAGGCTTTTCCGGCGATATTCTCAAGGTTCAATCCGTCCCATATGAAGAGAGCGCGGCGGCCCCCGAGCCGCCGGCCATTGAGGGCCTCGTCTTTACCGGCTGGAGCGCCTCTTTTTCGTGCGTTACAAGCGATCTATTCGTCTACGCCCGGTATCAAACCGCCGTCTTTACCGTCATTTTCTTTAACGACGCGGCGGGGACCGACCCCTCGACGATCTTTCCGGACGTCGAGTACGGCGCGATTATCAATTATTCTTTCCCTCCCGACGATTTCCCCGACGAATTTAAAGCGGGCTATAATTTCGCGCGCTGGACGTATCCCGACGGCTCGCCGCTCTTGCCGGATACGAGGGTGACGTCCGACCTTCGATTTTACCCCGTCTACGAGAAAAAGAGGTTTTCCGTAAGATATTTCGACGGGGCAAGCCTGCTTTACGAGAGCGAGGCAGAGTACGGCGACGTGGCAAATCTTCCCGCGCTTCCGGAAAAAACCGGTTACAAAAAAATCGGCTGGTTTATCGGTCCCGCGCTGACCGTTCCCTATAACGCCCTTCCGGTCAGAGAAAATCTCGATCTCTACGCAAAATACGGGCTCGTATATTTCGACGTGACGGCCGAGGCAATCGGAGTGACCAACCTCTCCGTAACGCCCGCGAGCGCCTATTACGGAGAGAGCGTCTCCTTTTCATACGTCGTTCCCGCGGGCTATAAGGTTGAGGAAATAATTCTTTCATACGGCAAAACTAAGATAAATCTCGATCAAAATTCTTTCGAGATGCCGGCCTCGGACGCCGTTCTGACAGTCAAAAAATGTCCCGAGCGCTATAAAATCAAGGTTTCGGACGGGGAAGACGAATACGAGATCGAGTACGGGACGCCTCTTTCGGCTCTCGCCGAGCCGGCTCTTGAAAATAAAATATTCCTCGGGTGGTTTTCCGATCAAGCCCTGACCGTTCCCGCCGCCGAAATTCTGACCGGCGGGGAGGGGGAAACCGTCCGTCTCTATCCCCGGTTCGTAAATTCCGAATATTCGATAGCGCTCTCCTTTCCCGGCTTTATGGAAACTTTAATTTTCAATTACGGCGAAACTATTTTAGCCGAGGAGCTCTTCCCTGCGGAAATCGCCCACTATATTTTTTCCGGCTGGTACTTAGAGCCCGGGGGCGTTACTCCTTTTATCTCCTCGCCGGCCGCGGACATAACTCTCTACGCGCTCTATACGCCCGAGAAGTACAGAATAACTTTCAGGTACGGAAAAAAACTCGATAAAATTAGCGAGGAGCTTTTCGATTATGATACCGGGATAACTTGCGCCCTTTCCGAAGAGGAGCTCTCCTATGATTACGGGAAGTTTTCCGGCTGGGACGGAGCGTTCGGCCCTGCCGAGCGCGATGCCGTTTATACCGCCCTGTACGAGGAGCTCTTCGACAATCTCTATTACGCCGGGCCGGTCCTCGTCGCGAGTGTTAAGGGCGTTCTCTCGGCCATGCCCGAAAACGTAATTCCGCCCGAGAAGTTAGGATTTTACTTTTCAAAATTCGTCTGGCAGAGAAAGGACGGCCGCTCCCAATATTACGAGGCGGAGTATCTGAGGATCCTCTACGATATTACGCTCGACTCCGACTCGGGGGGCGCCCTCGCCTTCTCCGGAGAACCTTACTACGGCAATTCTATCACGCTCAAAATAAATTTTACCGAGGGCCGCGAAATCGATTCTATTACTTGTACCGAAGGGATAATTTTGACGGGCGAGGGAAATTCGAGAAGCTTTCTGATGCCCGCCAAAGATATAGTTTTTTATCTGAAGACCAAACGCGCGGCAATTCCGGCGGAAAACGCCTCTTACTCCCTCTCGGTCGTCCTGCCGGAGGGGATATCGGCGGGAGACGCCTCCCGAATAGCTTCCGGTAAATCGGGCTCGGCCGTCCTATCCGCCCGCTTCGCGGACGTCACCCCCGACTTTTGGGCCGGCCTCGGCTTCGGGGAAAGCGTAAAGCTCGTCAAGGCTCTCGGCGTAGGCCTGACCGTCGACGGCCGGGAGGAAAATTTCGCCTTAGGCTCCACGGTCGTTTTGAAGGCGCCCCTCCCGGAAGGCTACGAGGGCTATGATTTAAAAATAGTCTGGCGCCTGCCGGGCGGAGAGCCTTATTATTCCAACGCGAGCGTATCTGACGGCTATATTTTGATCCCCGCCTCGGCTCCGGCGGTCTACGCCGTCGTCGCCGTGCCCGTCGAAAAAGGGAGCGCGCTGGATCCCCTCGACATTTCGCTTATCTCCGTTTCCTCGGTTCTTCTCGCCGCCCTCGCCTTCGTTGTTTTGAGGAAAAGAAAAATAATAACGAGTAAATATTTCAAATAGGGACCTATAAATGTTATAATATTTTTATGATAGACATCAGGAAAATCTGGCAGGAGACGCTTTCCAGCCTGTCAGGGGAAATTACGGCGGTCGCGTATATGCTCTGGCTCGACAGCCTCGAACCGCTGTGCGTAAAGGACAACGTCCTCATACTTCTCGCGCCCTCTCTCAACGTCAAAATGACCGTCAATAAGAATTACAAGGAGCTGATCAGAAAGGCCCTTCTCAAGAACAGAAACTCGTTTATAGACGTAGACGTCATAATAGACGAGGAAAAATCGTTTTTCTCCGACGAGATAGACGCCTTTCACGACGGCCAGATCATCATAAATACGGAACCGGTCAAAAAACAGTCTCAATTCATACAGCGCTACACCTTCGACAACTTTGTCGTCGGGGAGAGCAACAAGCTCGCCTTTCACGCCGCCCAGTCGGTCGCCCAGACTCCGGGCTCGGCCGAGGGCTTTCTCAGCTTCAATCCCCTGTTCATATACGGCGGAGTCGGCCTCGGCAAGACGCACCTTCTGCATTCGATCGGCAATTATATCTATCAGAATATGCCGAGCCTCACGGTGCTCTATGTGCCGACCGAAAAGCTTACCAACGACTACGTCGAGGCCATTTCCAACAACTCCTCTTCCGACAAGGCGGGCGGCTTCAATTTCCAGGCCTTCAGGAAGAAATACCGCGACGTGGACGTGCTGATGATAGACGACGTGCAGTTTTTACAGAAGAAGACCGGCCTTCAGGAGGTCGTCTTCCATATCTTCAACGACCTCTATCAGAACGGGAAGCAGATCATTCTGACGAGCGACCGCCCCCCAAAAGAGATAGGCACTTTGGAAGACAGGCTCAGATCGAGGTTCGAGGGCGGCCTACTCGCGGATATCGGCGCTCCGAATCTCGAAATGCGCGTCGCGATAATCAAAAAGAAGATGATGAATGAGAAAATCGCCGTAAACGACGACGTTATCTATTATCTCGCCGAGCAATTCGACTCCAACATACGCGAGCTCGAGGGGGCGCTGACGAAAGTCGTCTTGTACGCCAGTCTCATAAACAGACCCTACCCCGACGTGGGCGTCGCGAAAGAGGCCCTGAGAAACAGCGCGCCGAAAAAAGAGGGCCTCGACAGCTCCGACATAATAAACGCCGTCTCCACTTACTTCAGGATAAACAAGAGCGACATCATCGGCAAAAAAAAGAACAAGGATATCGTCGAAGCCAGAATGATAGCCGTCTACCTCGTTCACGAGCTCCTCAACCTGCCGCTCGTCACGATAGGCCAGCTCTTCGGCGGGAGAGACCATACGACGATCATCTATTCAAGGGACAAAATTTCCGCCGCCGTCAAGGAAAATAAGGACACGGCGAGGGCGATAAAGGACGTAAAAGCGCTGCTCGGTCTATAAATGTAGATATGTAGATAACCGGAGGCCGAGATATCCACTCTTTATAAACAGGAGAAACCGGGCTCGTCCAAAAAAACGAATAAAATATCCTTTAAAATCGAAGGTTTTAAAAGATATCAACATATCCACTCCCCTTATTAATATAATTATCCTTTAAAATATATAAAAAGAGGTAAAAAGATGAAATTCACTTGCCAGTCGGAAGATTTATCGGAAGCCTTGACGGCGGTCGGAAGGGCCCTCTCGGGAAAGCCCTCGATCCCCATTCTCGAAGGAATTAAAATTAAAGCCGAAGGCTCGTCGGTCATAATATCGGCGACCGATCTCGAACTCTTTATAGAGAGGAAGATAAAAGCCGAGGTCAAGCTCGAAGGCTCGGCCGTCGTCGTCGGAAAATTCTTTGAAGAGTTTTGTAAAAAGCTCGTCGGAATAGAAAATATCGGCCTCGAAAAGATAGACGGCCGCGTCACGGTCTCCTACGGCGAAAACGAGAGCGAGATACAGTGCCTGAGCGAGGATGAATTTCCTAAGATGCCGGAGGTACCGGATAAAAATCCCGGCTTCGGTGTCAAAGAATCCGACCTTAAAAATATTCTCGACGGCACACTCTTTTCCGTCGCGCTCGAGGACTCCCGCCCCATCCTGAAGGGATGCCTTTTGGAGCTGAAAGAGGATACACTGACCGCGGTCGCCCTCGACGGCTACCGGCTGGCCGTTTGCAAAACAAAGGTAGTCTCCGGCTCCGGCGAATGCAGGGTGATAGTGCCGGGAAAGAGCCTTAGCGAAATCGGCAAGATTTTTGAAGAGTCCGGCGATACCGTAAACATACGAATAGAAAACAACGTGATCCTCTTCGACCTCGGCCATACCAAAATAACGGCTCGCCTGATAGAAGGGGAGTACATCCGCTATGAAAAAATAATCCCCATCAGCTATTCGACCGAGATAGTTTTGAAAAAGCCGGCCTTCGAGGAGGGCCTCGACCGCGCGTCGCTCCTCGTCAGAAGCAAGAAGAATAACTACCTGAAACTTTCGATAGCCTCGGGCGGGATAACGATAAAATCAAACGCCGAATTCGGCTCGATCCGCGAAATTATCCCTTGCACATTGAACGGCAAGGAGCTCGAGATAGCCTTCAACAGCAAATATCTCTTCGACGCCCTGAACAGGATCAAAGAAGACTATATCCGCGTCGATTTCTCCGGCTCCAACGCCCCCGCCGTGCTAATACCGACCGAAGGGGACAAGTTCAAGTACATAATATTGCCCGTGAGGCTGTTGGGGTAAGAAGTAACTTAAAAGCGAAAAAAGATGACGAAAAACGGCGTGAAAATCCTTTTTTACGCCGTTTTTTATATATGCGTATTGTACGAATCCATAAGATATGATACAATTCATTTAAGCGCGAGAGGTGCTTTATGTCGAGGGAAGCTAAATTTATAGACTGCGGGAGGAGTGAGCAGGCTCAATCGGTGTACGACTACGAGAGCTTCGGCTGGGAGCTTTCGGACGCGCAGGCCGACAGGATCATTATGTCGAGGGAGACGCAGAATCCCGTCTACCCCGAGCTCGTGAGATTTCAGGAGAGGTACGAAGCGCTTCAAAACGAGATAAATTTGAAGAACGCCGAGTTCGCAAAAAACAAAAAGCCGGTCAGGGTAAACGGCTGGGTGCTCGCCGCGCTATTTATCCTGTTGATTTTGCCTTTCGTCGTATATATGCTCGTCTACGGCCTGAAAAATAAAAAATACAAGGCCGTAGAGAAAAAACACCTCGACGAGACGTCCGTCCTGACCGCCGAGAAAATAAGAATCGCGAAGGAGAGCCGGGAAACCTTCTTTTCGAGGCAGAATTTGAAAGCGCTTTACAACAAAAACGATAAAGACGATACCGAGCTTATCTTTGAGAGCGCGGAGATCGCAGGGGCCGATAACGATCCGCCCGGATCCGATTTAAAATAACGACTTATCAGCTATAATTCTCCGGTCGGTAAAAACCGCGCTTTTTACCGCCGGAATCATCGTTAGCGATCCGATAAAATTAAAATCAGGCGGCCGTCAATTTTCAATCGGCCGGAAGGAGGCTTATATGGAAGACAAAAAAGTATTATTCTTCGGGGTCGGAGCGATAGGAGGCTCTATCGGGGCCTGGGTCGCCGAAAAGTACGAGAACGCCTATTTCCTCGATCAAGGGGAGATAGCCGCGGCCGTCAAGGAAAAGGGCATAACCGCCTACCTCGAAAACGAGAAGGACAAGGCGGCGAGCGTCAAGGTCAAGACCGTTTCAAGCCTTGCCGAATGCCCCGATCCCGACGTCGTCGTCCTCGCGGTCAAGACCTATTCGCTTGAAAAGGTCTTAAAGATCCTCAAAAAAAGCTTGAAAAAAGAGCCTATAATCGTCGCCCTTCAAAACGGCGTAGAAAATCAGAAAATACTTCCAAAATATTTCAAGAAAGTAGTTTACGGCGTGATCAGCTATAACGCGTGGCTCGACGAGCCGGCCGTCGTCGGGTATCAAAAGAAGGGGCCGCTCATCATCGGCACGCCGGATAACTCGCTTCGGGAGGAGACGGAAACAGTCGCCGGAATTTTGAATAAGGGCGTGGAGACTATCGTCACCGACCATTTGGGGGACGCCGCTCATTCCAAGCTTATCGTAAATCTTTCAAATTCCCTTACGACGCTTATAGGCCTTCGCTACGTCGAAAATATCGATATGAAGTCCTTCAAAAAAGTTTTGACGAGCATGATGCACGAGGGGATAAAGGCCGTCAAGGCGGCGGGATACTCGGAGTGCAAGCTCGGCGGGATGCCCTCGTGGTCTATTACGACTCTCGGCTGGGCTTTACCCTACGCCCTCGCGAAAGGGATCTTCACAAAGAACGTCGCAAAAATGGTGCTTTCAAGCATGGCGCAGGACGTCCTTCAGAGGAAAGGGCACGAGACCGAGCTCGAAATATTGAACGGCTACATCCTTTCCCTCGGGGAAAAGAACGGCGTAAAAATGCCCTACAACAAGGCCGTCTACGAGTTGTGCAAGACGGAGTTTGCTAAGGACGACTTCAAACCGCTGCCCGCGGGGGAAGTGCTCGCGGCCGTGAAGAAATATAAATGAAGGGGGAAAAGCTATGAAACCTACCGTAAAATACGACGCTTCGCTCTTAAAAAACGAGGATAAATTCACCGACGACTTTTATAAAAGATTTACTCTCCGCCCCTTCACGCTCGCGCTCGACGACAAGATCTCCAAAACCTACCGGTTCCCGACCTTGTACGGCGACGTCACCTGCTCGCAGGGGATATTCACCTGCTCCTACGATAAAGCGGCGTCTATTCTCCCCTCGGGGCTGAAACCGGTGCTGTTGAAGGCGGGGAAAGCTATTGTCGCCTTTTCCTGCTACGAGTATAAGGACGTGATGAACGTCCCGCCCTACAACGAGATAGCCATGACCATTCCCGTCATGGCAGGGAAGGGGATAAATATCCCGGCGCTTCCGATGCTCTTCGGAAGCCTCTTCAAGCGCTTCGGCTATTACGTCTTCAGGATGCCGGTCACTTCCCTCGAAAATCAGATAAGAGGCCTGAAAATCTGGGGCCTTCCAAAAGTCGTAGAGGAGATAGATATTGTTCACGAGGGCGACAAGTGCGTCACGACCGCCTTTAACGCCGAGGGGAAGCCCTATTTCGAGTTTACGTCCCTTCAGACCGGAACGCCTAAGGCTTTCGACGTAACCTCCAACCTCTATTCCGTCCTCGACGGAAAACTTTTGAGGGCGAAGACCTGCTTTAAAGCGCCCTTCAACGTCAATAAAAAATTCGCCGAGCCCTGCCTCAAATTATACGGCGAAACTCCGGAAGGAAAATTTCTGGAAAATCTCGAAATCGATCCGAAGCCCTTTCAGCTGAGGTACGCCGAGCATATGACGGCGTGCTTCGATTTGCCGGAAGGGAAGTAAAGAAGAGAAGAAAACAAATAAGACAAAAAGAAACGGCGCCTCGATTACGCCGTTTCTTTCGTCTTGAATTTTTATCAATTTGTAAGGACATGAGCTTCCCGTATTGAATATAATGATTAATCGGGAGGTTTTTTATGGGATTTTACATACAAGTCGAGCGGGATGTGAAAGTTTATATCGAAGACGTCAATCCCTCCGGCAAAAAAACTGTTTTTTTGTGCACGGCTGGCCGGGAAATCATAATCTTTTCGAATATCAATTTAATTTGCTGCCTCAAAAGGGATTTAGATGCGTGGGAATGGATTACAGAGGGTTTGGCCAATCCGACCGACCGTGGACGGGTTATGACTACGACCGGTTATCGGACGACATCCGCTACGTCGTAAACTATATGGGACTACGTAATTTTACGCTTTTGGGACATTCTACCGGCGGAGCCATTTGCGTCCGGTATATGGCGAGGCACAGGGAATACGGCGTGTCGAAACTCGTACTCTGCGCCGCCGCCGCTCCGAGCCTTATCGAACGATCTTATTTTCCCTACGGCTTGAAAAAAGAGGATATATTGAATATAATCGAAGGCGTAGAAAGGATCGG
>AGTN01564497.1_pt1 | contig 16830 bp, 16 predicted proteins | sample 314218 | NCBI WGS metagenome assembly AGTN01 (sample SAMN02954264, study PRJNA73603) | bioreactor metagenome | biome: terrestrial; feature: non-aerated bioreactor; material: poplar woody material; isolation source: poplar biomass | place: USA | collected 2006-12 | reverse complement strand
CTATTTCGGCCATTTCACTGGGTTTCAATATCAACGAGTTGCTTTCGCTCCTTACCTCAACGGAGCCATTCACAAGCACTACCGATTCTTTGTTTTCATCGGCATAAGAAGAGACATTGAACGAGGTTCCATACACAGTGATATGTGAACGGGGTGTGTGAATGATAAAGGGCATCTTGTTTTGTTCCGCAACTTCGATAAATATTTCCCCCTCTACGCTTATTTCTCTGGAAGGGCCTGTAAATGCGGTAGGGAACTCCATTTCCGTGCCGGAATTCAGGTACACTCTTGATCCGTCGGCTAATACAATGGATGTTCTTTTTCCGAACGGAACAATAAGCTTATAGGGTTGACTGTCATCTAATTTAACTTCTTTATGTGAAAGCGGATCGTGAATGATTGCGCTGTTCTTCTTTTCTGAAAGGTTCAGGGTTGAGTTATCATCAATATCTAACACATCATTCCCGGCAAGAAGTTGTACTTTGTTGTGGTTCATCACCTTTCCTATGGATGATAACTCCTGATCGATATCTTCTCCGCTTTTATTCAGGACAAAAAGTGTGGATACCAATGCCAGCAATAAAACGGCAACTGTTGATAAAGTGAAGATTCTACTTAGTTTTCTCTTCCTCAATCTTTCTATTCTCCGATCTAATTTTTGCTTCACGGAAGCTTCATCTATTAAGAATGTAGGCTGTTCGTGACGTATTTGATCGAACGCTACGACCGCTTCATTGAACTGATCTCTAAGATCTTCGTTCTCTTGGAGAAATTGTCCCCAAAATGCGTCCAATTCTTTTGTCGGATGTATGCTCCAATAAATAAACAGGTCGTCACTCAAAAAATCCGTATGTTTTATAAAAAGTTTCATGTGTGCTTTTTATAAAGACTTAATAAAGCAAAAGAAGGGGACATAATTAACTGTATTTAACTAATTATAGTTAATAAATAGAAGGAAACCTTATTTTTAATATCGGATGAGGTCTCTTTCATTTTCTTTAAAGACCGGTACAATGATTTTTTTATGGCTTCGGGAGTCATGTTGAGAAGTGCTGCTATATCGGCATAATTAAGGTTTAAATGGTAGTAAAAATAGATTATTTTTCTTTGTTTCGGAGGCAATATTTTTAGAAATTGGGTAACTGTACTCTCTATTTGCAGTTGTCTTTCCTCATCGATGATCTGTTCAATTATGTTGTTTCCGTTTTCCAGGATGATCTCGTCGTAATCAATTTTATTAATTATAGTCTCTTTATTGTAAACATCGAACAGCCTGTTCTTCAAACAATGAAGCAGGTAGAATTCGATATTCTGAATATGGCTTAGCTTGTTTCTCGTGGTATATATTTTAAAGAAGACATCCTGTATGGCATCTTTACACGCCTCTTCCCCGAAGCCCATTTTCACACCATACGCAAAAAGTTCTTTAAAGTAGTTTCGATACAGTTCCGAGAAAGAGGCCTCATCGCCCTTTAAGAATTTTTGCCAGGTGTCCACACTCATTTTTTAAACAGTTTATTTTTTTTCATACGTCAAAAACGAATAATCATAAAGATGTTTTTCATCCGCTGTATGTTCTTCTTTCTCTATCAATACCCATTCGTTGAAATTAATTTCGGGGAAAAATGTATCTGCATCGTCAAACGTGTGATGGATGCGGGTTAGGTAGAGTATATCTGTAAACTGAATCGTAGAGCGGTACAGTTGTCCACCTCCTATAATAAATACTTTTTTATCATCGGTACAATGCGTGAACGCCTCTTCCACAGAGCGAACTACGATGCATCCGGGGTAATTTTCCGCCGCATCCGATGTGACAACGATGTTGGTGCGGTTTGGTAACGCTCCTTCGGGCAGCGATTCAAACGTTTTTCGGCCCATAATGACGGTATGTCCGTTCGTGACCCGTTTAAAATGCTTCAAATCATTTGGAAGGTGGCACAGAAGGCCGCCGTCACGACCTATGGCGTTCCCTTCATCGAGAGCAACGATAATAGCAATCTGTTGAACAAGGCTATTCATCATACGCTGACTGTACCTTTTATATGTGGGTGCGGATCATAATCCACCAGTTCAAAATCATCGAATGTAAAACCGAAGATATCCTTTACATCCGGGTTTATATTCATTTGAGGCAATGGCCGCGGCTCTCGTGAGAGCTGCAATTTCACCTGATCAAGATGGTTCAAATAGATGTGCGCGTCGCCAAAGGTATGAACAAAATCGCCTTCCTGCAATCCCGTCACCTGGGCCATCATTTTCAGCAGCAATGCATACGATGCGATATTAAACGGCACGCCCAGAAAAATATCGGCGCTTCGTTGATACAACTGCAAGCTCAGTTTGCCCTCGGCCACATAAAACTGAAAGAACGCGTGGCAGGGTGGGAGATTCATATTCGGAATATCGGCTACGTTCCAGGAGCTGACGATGATGCGGCGCGAATCGGGGTTATTCTTGAGAGCATCGACTGTTTGTGATATCTGGTCGATGTGACCGCCGTTATAATCAGGCCACGAGCGCCATTGATAGCCGTAAATATGTCCCAAGTCGCCATTCTCATCGGCCCACTCATTCCAGATACGAACGCCGTTGTCGTTCAGATATTTCGTGTTGGTATCCCCATTGAGGAACCAAAGCAGTTCGTGAATAATCGATTTTAAATGGAGTTTTTTGGTGGTGAGCACAGGAAACCCATCGCCCAGCCGGTACCGGCTCTGATGGCCGAAAATGCTTATCGTTCCGGTGCCGGTACGATCTTCCTTCTTCACACCCTCATCGAGCACACGTTGAAGTAAATCGAGATATTGTTTCATATTTTAGAGTAAAGAATAAAGAGCAAAGAATAAAGAATAAAGAACCAGGATTCAAGATGCAAGACATTTTGATTATGCTTCTCGTATAACTTTGCCCGTTGTTCTTTTTTATATTGAAAATTTATCATCCATAATAATGTGGATAGACAAAAATAACTCTTTTTTTGCTTCGGGCAAGTTATTGTTGATAAGTAATTCGAAAGGGGTCGAATTCTTAATGGGGGTTTTATTCCTCATATTGCCTATCCGATGGCAGTATCATGGATATGCTGGGCGGCGTTCTGGATAAGGACGGTGATGGCAATCCCCTGAATGATATACTCGGCGGATTTTTGGGAGGAAAGAGATAGTTTCTTAATGAAAATTTCAAAACAAAACTTTTTCCCCTCTTTTACTGTTTTAAAGGAAACGTAAGAACTTTTTTCGACTATAATGTAACATTTAAAAAAACCAGTATGAAAAAAAATTATTTACTTCCTTCTTTGCCGGTATATTGTTTTTAGGAATTGCCTTTTTTGCAACATCTTGTAGCGACAGTAACGATGATATTGTTGAAACGGTATGGAATATTGAGAATCCTACAATAAACGCCTCTCAATGGAGTTGGAGTCCTGCCAATAAAAGGTGGGAAGCGGTATGGCAGCTTGCATATATCAATGAATTCATCTATGAAAAAGGTGCGGTTATCGGGTATGTATTTTTAGGTACGCAAGGTCAGAATGAGGTGCAAACCCAGCTCCCGTACTTAAAAAGCTATCAATTGGATGATGGTAGTGAGTTTACCGAAACGATAAGCTATGAGTATAGTCTCCTAACCAACAGAGTGACCTTTTATATTGCACCCTCTGACGGTATTGAAGACTCGGCAGCCAGAGCAACATACAATTTCAGAATCGCGATGATCTGGTAAAATCCGGTCTATAAACAGAGAGACTGCACCTGAATGCCATCTCATTTCTTTATAAAGCTCCTATTTTACAGGAGCAAATCGCCCTATACACTTTCCGGAGGTTTGATTTTTATTTAGATCCGATCTCTTTTTTGCAACATTTGCGGATATTTTAAATAAAATTTCTATCTTTGGCAATTAAGTTGATTAAAGCTAATTAAAACCAATCAATATGGGAAGAAGTTTATTCAAAGCATTTATTGCGTTGTTGTTCTTCACGGCAGTGTTGTTCGGAGGGTATTCCTGTTCCCCTTCCGATGATTATTTGGATGAGCATGAGGTGAGGAGAATGATAGAAGAAGCCCTCAGGCAAAACAATCAACAGCTTGAATTCACGCAGTGGAAGATAGTGAATATTCCTGTGAATAGAGCAGATTGGACTTGGAATGGTAATACAGCTCAATGGCAAGTGGTTAAAGACTTGCCGGACTTGACAGAATTTATTTATGAGAACGGAGCTCAGTTGGCATACGTTTTTATAGGTCAGCAAAATGTGGATGAAGTGCAGAAAATGTTGCCGTACATTAATACTTATTATGCCGGAAATGATGAAGGTGGAAATCCGATTTATTTTACCGAAACTATTAGCTGTGACTATCAGTTAGGAAGTCCAAGTACGGTTGCTTTTTTTATTAAAGATTCTCAACTGGCTCAAGATCCTGATGCGCCTCAAACCTATAATTTCCGTATCGTTTTAATCTGGAAATAGCGGCAACGCGTCCGCCACGATAAAGGAACTACCGCCGATGAAAATAAAATCGTTTTTATCGGCGTTTTCTTTTGCGGCACCCACCGCTTCGGCCACGCTGCCGAAACTGTTTCCCTTCAACCCATGGGCTTCGGCCTTTTGCGCCAGAGTGTTTTCATCGAGTGCGCGATCTGTTGATGCTTTGGTGAAATAGTAGGCCGCGTTTTCAGGCATCAATGCAAGTACGGCGTCTATATCCTTATCGTTCGCTATCCCGAAAACAATGTGGAGCCTGTTGAATTCCTCCGTCTGCAATTGTTCTGTAACATAGCGTATCCCGTGAGCGTTATGCGCAATATCACACACAATTTTCGGAGTGGGCTGTATTACCTGCCATCTCCCCATTAGTCCGGTCAGTGCAACCACATGGGCAAACCCTTGATATACTGCCTCTTTCGGGATTTTGTATCCCGTTTCAAGAAGCACTTCCACGGCTGTCAAAACCGTTCTGGCATTCTTGTCCTGCGCCAACCCCTTTAATTCTCCCGTTACATCCGGATACCCATTGGCGTGAAAGAGCCACCCTGCCTCTTTTCTTTCCGAAACAAAATTATTCATATAGATCTCTGCAAAAATAACGGGAGCTTCCTCTGATGTTGCTTTGTCGATAAAAACCCCTGCAACTTCCGTATTTCCTATTTCACCAATCACAACGGGTGTATACGGTTTTATAATTCCTGCTTTTTCCGCTGCAATTTCTGGAAGAGTATTCCCCAGGAGCTTCATATGATCGAACCCTATGTTGGTGATGATGCTTACATCCGGAGAGATAATGTTCGTACTGTCTAACCGTCCTCCAAGACCCACTTCTATAACGGCTACATCGACCTTTTGATCGGCGAAATACAGGAATGCCATTTCCATGGTCAGCTCAAAAAAGGAGGGCATAACAGGTTCAAATTCTTCTTTGTGCTTTTCCACGAACTCTATCACATACTCCTGATCGATCATTTTTCCGTTCACCCGGATGCGTTCACGGAAGTCGACCAGATGAGGCGAAGTGTACAAACCTACTTTGTAGCCCGATTCCTGCAAGATAGCGGCCAGCAGATGGGAAGTAGAACCCTTTCCGTTGGTGCCTCCCACATGAATGGTTTTATAGCGGCGGTGCGGATGATCAAACATCGCATCCAGCGCAAGGCTGTTATCCAGACCTTCCTTGTAGGCCAGATAGCCTACGCGTTGGTAGTCGGGCATCTGCCGGTAAAGATAATCGAGGGTTTCGTTGTACGTCATTATTCGTATCCTAATGTGATAATTGAAGTAAAGCGGATTTCATATCCCGTAAGACGAGAGATGCTACTTCCGGAACTCAACGGACTTCACTAATCCCACATCATTTCATATCCTACAGGAAGGAGAATTAGGGTTTACCGGGATGTGAAGTCTACTTACCGGGTGCAAAAATAAGCGTTTCAGACGAACCGAAACGCTTATTTCCTTTTATTATTTATCGGAAATCAATTCTTCAACGGCAGCACTGAGTATTGTCTCGAGTAGCGCAGTTGTTGATCTGCATAGTTTTCATCATACGAAATGGTTACATCCGTAACTTTTCCCTCTTCGTTGGTTACCAACTTATAGACCGGATTTACAAATCCTTTATAAGGAGCGATATCCAATGCTTCGTAACGTTCCAATACTTTCGCATGCAGTTTGGGATTCACTTTCACACCGTAGGTTTCCACCAGGTTCTTTCCGGCTTCAAAATCGCCTTCCGATTTAATGCGTTGGACTTCAGCCAGCAGCTGGCCGAAGAGGGCGTGTAGTTTTTCGTAATCGTTGATCACCACATAGGTCTTATTGTCACGTTCTTGCAAAACCACCACACTGTCGGCCTTCCCGTTTTCGATCACCCAGTTCGAGATAAGCGCGCGGTTACGCATATGTGCCTGTTCAATATTTTTGCCCGGTTGAATGCGTGTGAGTTGCGTCATCGCGCCATTCATGATGTATGAATAGTATTCCGCTTTGTATGCTTCGTTATCGGGCAGAAGTCCCAGTTCCACCAGTTTCGGATCGGACAGGTAATAGAGTGCGAAGAGGTCGGCGCGTGTTTCCTCCAACGGAGAGCTATATGCCTGAAGCGCGTCGCTCATTACTCCCGGAAGCAGTTTGCCCGAACCGTGTCCGAGACATTCGTGCAGATCGGTATGCAGGTTATCGGTGAGTGTCCCGTATTTCCTGGTCAGTTCGCGTTCGGCATCACTCCACATAAACTCTTCCTTAAAACCGTTTCCTTCGGCTGCTTTAGCGTAGGCCAACGTGATGTTGTCGATGGTTACTGATTTTGACCCATGGTCACGACGGATCCAGTCTGCATTGGGCAGGTTAATACCAATGGGAGTGGCCGGATAGCAGTCGCCTCCCAATATGGCGGCCGTGATAACTTTTGCCGATATCCCTTTTACTTCTTCTTTCTTAAAACGGTCGTCCACAGGAGAATTGTCTTCAAACCATTGCGCGTTTTCGCTGATGATCCTTGTACGTTCCGAAGCCTCTTCACTCTTGAAGTTCACGAGTGACTCCCATGTTGCCTTTAATCCGAGCGGATCGGTATAAGTTTCAATGAATCCGTTAATGAAATCCACCTGAGAAGTAGTGTCGGTGACCCATTTCACGGAGTAGTCGTCGAAGGTTTTCAGGTCTCCTGATTGGTAATATGCAATGAGCGTATTGATCACCTCTTTCTGATGATCGTTTTCCGCAACTCCGGCTGCTTTTTCCAACCATCCTACAATACGTTCAATCGCTTTGTCGTACATTCCTCCCAGTTTCCACACCTGTTCCGTAACCTGTCCGTCTACTTTCGTCACTTTACTGTTCAGGCCGTAGGAAACGGGCGTATTGTCGTTCGGGTCTTTCATCGCATTATAGAAGTCTTCTACCTCCTTTTGCGTAACACCTTCGTAGAAATTCACCGCCGATGTTTTCGCCAAATCTTCACCCGGAGTCTGATTCAGACGTTTAGGCATGACGTTCGGGTCGAACATCACCGGAAGAATCTCTTTCAATGTTTCATCAGCGGCCATGCCGTCACGGAAAGGCATACGCCCCGGGTCAACACTCTTGACTATCGAAACGAAATAGTCTTGCGAAAATTGCGGCATAATTTTATCTTCGGAATAGTGATGGTGAATGCCGCTTGCCATCCATATCTGTTTCAGATAGATCTCGAAATTTTTCCAATCTTCGGAAGATTTGTTGCCCATGTAATTTTCATACACCCCTTCGCATACCCGGCGAATGGTAAGGTTGTAGCGATTGTGCTGATCCCAAAGGATATCGCGGCCTTCCAACGCGGCTTGCGACAGGTAATAAATCAGCTCTTTTTGTTGCAGCGACAAGCTGTTGAATCCGGGAACCGGATAACGTAGTATCTCAATATCGGCAAACCGGTCTACCTTGTATTCAAACGTAGATAAATCGATGTCGTCAGCTGCCGATGGTGTATCTGCTTTTTTGCCGTTGTTACAGGCTGCCAGCAGAAATAGGGTTGTGAGCATAAAGAAAACTTTTTTCATTTGTGTAGAATTTTTGTTTAGTAACACAAAGATACGATATTTAACACGCATCAGTTCGTTTTGTAGGCGTATGAAACCGAGGCCAGCTCTTCGTTGGCTTTCGTGATTTTGTTTTTAAGGCTTATCTTGTAGTCCGCCAGCTTTTCTTGCACGGATTCATCTCCCGTGGCAATCATCTGCAGAGCAAGAATAGCTGCATTCAACGCTCCGTTGATTCCTACGGTTGCTACGGGAATTCCCGGAGGCATCTGCACGATGGCGAGCAATGCATCCAACCCGTCGAGCGACGAATTAATGGGCACGCCAATCACCGGAACGGTAGTCATGGAAGCAATCACTCCCGGCAAGTGCGCTGCCATCCCTGCCGCGGCAATTATTACTTTGATTCCGTTTTCCTTGGCTCCCTTGGCGAATTTCTCCACTTCCTCAGGCGTACGGTGTGCCGACAGGGCATTCATTTCGAACGGAACTTCCATCTCGTTGAGGAACTGCGCCGCCTTATCCATTACGGGCAGATCGGAGGTGCTACCCATAATAATGCTAACTATTGGTTTCATACAAATGATAAACTGATTTACTGATTTGTTGATTTACAGATTATTCGATACCTCATCACATTAATCACATCTTCACATTGGCACATTAATATGACAAACTTGCTCGTTCATACCCTTACATGGGAAAAAGAACCACTCGTTGGGGTGATTCCTTTTATTTCCTGTGATAAAATTATTTGCCGATAAACTCTTTGTATTCTTCGGCCGACATTAAACTCTCTGCCTCTCCGGCGCCCTGAAGGGCTATTTTGATGATCCACCCTTCTCCAAAAGGATCCTGGTTGACAAGTTCGGGGGCATCGTCCAGTTTCGGATTCACTTCCAGCACTTCGCCGCCTACAGGCATCATCAGATCGGATACGGTTTTCACGGCTTCAATACTTCCGAAAACTTCTCCCTGTCCCAATGTTTCACCTTCGGTGGTTACATCAACGTACACAATTTCACCCAGTTCTTCTTGAGCAAAATCGGTAATGCCTACATACGCTTCATTGCCTTCCACTCTCACCCACTCATGATCGGAAGAATACTTTACATTTTCAGGAAAATTCATAACGACTTAAATTTAAAAAATTATTTTATGGAGTAAATGTACAACTAAATTCTATAATGTCAAAAAACAGGGGACTCTCTTCAGGTTCGTGCCCCAATCCATACGAAAACGAACGAAACCAAAAATCCCAGCAAAAAACCGGCAATTACCTGGTATAGGGTGTGCCGCCTCAAAATGAGCCTCGATGTGCCTATCAAACCGGCTATGATGAATAATCCCATAAACATGTAATAGGGATTGGAGTGCTCCACAAAAAAACTTACCGCCATTGCTCCGCCGATGAGCCCGCCGATGCCGAACATGTGAGCGCTGATTTTCCATGTCAGCGTGATGAGGATGGCAATCACCATAATAGTAATGGAGGCTGCTATAATCATGAGAAACCATTTGGGCATGTGCATCCTGTGGTAGAAAATAATCAAAGCAGAGTAGGAGAGGAGTGTGATCAGATAAGGGTAAAAGCGTTCGCGGCGTACTTTCAGCGACAAATCGGAAACAATGCCTATGCGGTAAAGCATGATAATAAGAAAGGCCGGGATAACGAAAGAAAAAAGAACGACCGGTGTAATGACTTGCCAGAATTGATGCGAATACATCACACCGAAGTAGGTGTAAACGAACAAGAGCATCACCCCGTAGGTGGGCATCAACAAAGGCTGAAAGATAGTGGAGATAACATGTGCGATCGACTTCATCCTGATGGGTTTTCCTTTCAATGAAAGAGCAAAGTTATATTTTTTTTCTCAAACGAGCCACAGGAATATTCAATTGTTCACGATATTTTGCCACCGTGCGGCGCGCAATGACGTATCCTTTCTCATTGAGGATTTTGGTGAGTTGGTCATCTGTAAGCGGTTTAGAGGCATTCTCGTTCTCTATGCTTTCCTTTAAAATCATTTTTACTTCTCTCGATGAAATATCTTCCCCCGCATTTGTCTGCATAGCCTCGGAGAAAAAAAATTTCAGCGGATAAATCCCCGTATTCGTTTGAACATATTTGCTGTTACTCACGCGCGAAACAGTAGAAATATCGAATCCTGTCCTTTCAGCCACATCTTTCAGGATCATCGGCTTGAGTTGAGACTCATCCTCTGTGAGGAAGAAGTCGTATTGGATGTTTACAATGGCTTCCATAGTGCGCTGAAGGGTGTTCTGCCGTTGCTTCACCGCATCGATGAACCATTTGGCGGAATCTACTTTCTGCTTCATGAAGAGCATGGCCTGTTTGTCGTCGGCCGACATACTTTCTTTGTTATCGTTGTATCCCTTGAGCATTTCTGAAAAATTGCGGTTCACTTTCAAGCTTGGGACATTGCTGTTGTTGAGGTGGATGGAAACGACGCCGTTGTACGAATCGACCATGAAATCGGGTGTGATATTGTTCATTGCCGTTTGCAGCGTGCCACCCAACGCGTTTCCGGGTTTCGGGTTCAGCGATGTGATTTCTTCGATGGCGCCCCGTAAATCGTCTTGTGTGATATTCATTTGTCGGATGATCTTATCGTAATGCTTTCGGGAAAATTCCTCAAAATAATCAGACAGAATATTTTTCGCAAGTGTTACCGCCGGCGTGGGCTCATAACGTTCCAGTTGAAGCAGCAGGCACTCCTGCAAATCGCGGGCGCACACTCCGGCGGGATCAAGGTCCTGTATTTCGTATAACACATCTTCAAGTTGAAGCGGTGAAACCTCTATGTGTTGCTGAAAGAGCAGATCGTCGGAGATGGATTGCAGATCGCGTTGAAGATAACCGTTCTCATCCAGGTTACCGATAATATATTCGGCAATTATCTGTTTCCGCTCATCTAAATTCAGAAGTCCAATCTGTTCCAGCAACGAGTCGTTGAGCGATTTATCATCGTAGTAGCTGATTTCAATAAAGTTCGGTTCTTTTTTCTGACGCGTTCCATTGAGGCGGTAATCCGGAATATCGTCTTCTGAAAAGTAATCTCCCAGAATCATATCATCCTGAGAGAGTGTGTCTTCAATCCTCTCCTTATTTTCAAGTTCCCCATCATCTATATCGTTCGATAGTTCGCCATCGACAGTTTCCAGTGCGGGATTGTCTTCCACTTCCTGCTTAATGCGGTCTTCCACTTCCACGCTGTTCAGTTCCACCAGCTTTATCACCTGCATTTGCAGAGGAGAAAGCCGTTGTGATTGTTTCAGTTCCTGTTGCTGCTTTAAAGCCATAGATGCTGTTGAATGATAATTTGAAAACAAATTTACATGAAATTTTTCTAATAACCCACAGACGTACAAAAAATGGAAGGATTTATTCCTTTCCGTGTATAGGAGAAGGATACTTATTTCCGTACTGAAAATGAATACTATGTATATTATCAGGGAGATTATTGAAAATTGTTTTGAGAATTAGAGAACATTTCCTATTTTTGGATTCATATAGTTGATAGGATGCACGGACATTTTTTTACATGGAAGTACGCATACAATTTATGGTAAAAATAACCGCACTCTACGTTCGTGACGGTTGAGAGTTTGTATATTGAAACGGAACATTTTCTGAAAGAAAATGTCTAACTTTAGCGAACCGCTAAAAATAACGACAAATATGGGAAAAAGAAGTATTCTTATCTTGATGCTCCTTGTAGGGGCAATGGGTATTACGGTGGCACAAAACCACAAAAAAGCAACGAGTGAGTGGAAGTATGAAGTTCCTCAAGCGCCTTATGGTTACGAGAAAGGCACATTCAGCCTTACAAAAGACAAAGACAGTGTATCGGGTGAGTTGCAATTGAATTCCGGTTATAAAATTAAAATGGAGGAGGTTTCCCTGAAAAACGATACCCTGAAAGCGGGGGTATATGTCGATTCGGAATATGTACGTGTTTTGGCCAGGGTGAAAGACAACAAAATGTCGGGCACGGTGGATACATCGATGGGCGTTTTGGAGATGAAAGCCGAAAAAGTAGCGAAAGATACGAAGTAGCGCCACCTGTTTTTATACTCAACTACAATCGCTGTACCCTGCCTTGCAGGTGAGCGGGGCAAGAGCATACGAGTCATATTCGTCGTAGGCGGGGCCGGGTATACCGTTGATAACGACGATACGATCCAAGCGGATTTCATCGCCCTCCTCAAAGAACAGATGATATCCTTCGCTGTTCTTTTTGGCTATTTTTATGATTTTTCCGCGCGACTCTTCCAATTCCGGTTCATCGGAAAAGGCAAAATAGATAACTCTCGATGCCTCTTTTTCCATTTCCCGCTCGAAAAGTTCAAAGTATTCGGGGTCGACGGGCATATACGGTGGTTTCATTGTTGTACTCCTTTCTTGCGTATGTTTATAAGATTACAACAATGGAGTTTTGAATCTGTTCATTCCTGCCGGTTCAGGTGACCTAACACTTCTTCGGTCACATCGACGCGTTCGTCCGATAAATTTATCCATGCTATCTTTTTATCCCTATTGAACCAGGTCATTTGCTTGCGGGCATAGTTGCGGGAATGTTGTTTTATCTTATCTATGGCAAAGTCGAGCGTGCAGTTCCCTGCGAAATACTCGAAAAGCTCTTTGTAACCCACCGTATTGAGCGAATTCAGATGGCGGAGCGGGTAAAAACGGCGAGCTTCCTCCACGAGTCCGTTCCCGATCATTTCATCCACACGTTTGTTAATCCTGTCGTACAACTCTTGGCGATCACGTCTGAACCCGATTTTCACGGTACGGAACGGCCGCTCTTTCCTGGGTTTGGTACGTAGCGAGGAATAGGGTTTCCCGGCCATAAGGCACACTTCCAATGCGTGGATGACACGCTTCGGATTTTTCAGATCCACTTCGTCATAAAATACAGGATCGAGGATTTTTAAACGTGACCTGACGGCATCCAATCCTTGAGTGCGGTACAGATCCTGTACCTCTTTCCGGAGTTTTTCGTCGATGGTCGGGATCTCATCTATGCCGTGGCACACAGCATCAATATACATCATGGAGCCCCCCGTCATCACCAGGCAAGGGTGCGTTCGAAAAAGATTTTCTGCCAATGCCAGCACCTCCTCTTCAAATTGCCACGCACTGTAATATGCTGAGGGATGGAGCATTCCAACGAACCAATGTGGGATGCGCTGCAGTTGTTCTTGTGTGGGAGCAGCCGTGCCGATGGCCATCCCTTTATATATTTGCCGTGAATCAGCCGACAGGATGGGACTCTTCAATTTTTCGGCGATGCGCAGGCTCCACTCAGTCTTTCCTACGCCGGTGGGGCCGAGCAGCACGAGGAGGGTGTTCATTGCTTATCGAAAAATTCAATTTACTTCTTATATTCAGATGTTGCCTGATTAATAAAGGTCGGCCTCTTCGGTTTGTGAGGAAATATCGTCCAACCCTTCAAAACCTTCCTTATCCAATTCGTTTATATCAAAACTTTCGTCGCCATAGAATGTTTCGCCCATATCTAACGATATACTTTGGGTTTTTATCTCTTCTATATTCACGATCTGTTTGGGCGCTTCTCCGGCAGAGAGGGTACAGACGGGTGTTTTCAGGTTTTTTCCGGGAATGATTTCCGATAATTCAATATATAGAGCGCGTTCGGTAAGATAATCAAACACGAACATCACTTTTTGTTTTTCATCTTCCAAATAATCGCTCAGGATGCATTCCTCCATTATATAGGAATCTTCGTCGGAATAGGTATCCATCTCTACCAACGTGATTTCCTGCTGCCTGCGCCATTTATTGTCGCACAGGAAGAACGATGCCATCTCTTTGTTGCTATAACCGGTGCAGCTTAAAATGGCATTATAGAAATCCAAAAATGTGGCATCGGCATCAATTTTTATTTCTCTTTTGAAGGTATCCACCTCATCGGAAAGAATTAGAAATTTGAAAATCATGATGTTCTTTATTTATGCTGGTTGTTCAATAAATTTAGACTATTTAAATGCTATTCTACTATTTCTGCGCTCGGCATAGTCAAAACAAGTTTTGCCTCTGTGCTCGCTTAACGAAATAGGTCTCGCCATGACAAAAATCAAGCTTGCTTGCCTTCTGTTCATTTGGCTTAACCAAATAGTTGATGTTTCAAAGGTAATAAAAAGTTTTAAATATCGATATTGGGCGGATTATTTATTGATGATGCCACCCCCTCTTTTCGTGCCAATGAAACGAGCATAAACGTCGGTTTATTGCGATAATGGGACGATGAAATAATTGTGATAATGCGATTAATATGCCAGATGAATCAATAAATCAATAAACCGACGCGTGGATAAATCGGTCGGTCAATATTACGGATGAAATATGAGTGCAATTTTTTTGTAATAGGTATTGGTTAATTCGGAAATTTATACTACTTTTGCAACACTTTTCTGAAAGGGAATTATAAATTCTTCAGTAGCTCAGTCGGTTAGAGCATCTGACTGTTAATCAGAGGGTCGTAGGTTCAAGTCCTACCTGAAGAGCGGAAAACGTCTAATTTTAATGAACTATTTCGTTAAGCTAAATGAGCAGAGGACAAATTCATTTGTACTATGCCATAGCGAGAAATAGTCTAATTTTAATGAACTATTTCGTTAAGCTAAATGAGCCGTGGACAAGCTTACTTGGACAATGTCATAGCGAGTACTATTTCGATAAGTGAGAGCAGAAGCAAGCTTGCTTGATTATGCCGAACGAAGAAATAGTCTGAAAGAAATAGTCTGACTTTAGTGAATGAATAAATTCTTCAGTAGCTCAGTCGGTTAGAGCATCTGACTGTTAATCAGAGGGTCGTAGGTTCAAGTCCTACCTGAAGAGCAAAAAAGCGAGTCTGATGGCTCGCTTTTTTGCTGTTTGAAACAATTCCCGATGGTTGCTCGTTTAAACAGACAATAGATACCGGACATCGGATATCTAAAAATCGAGGTTTAAAAATCATACTTTAATGAAGAAGATACTGATCGCATACCGCTTAAAGCCGGAAGGACTGAAAGTGTTGGAAGGAAAATATGATATCACGCTTCCGATAGACAAATCCTATTTTACAAAGGAGGAAGTAATGGGGATGATCCCCGATTTTGAGGTGCTTGTGCCCAATTTCAGTTTTTATACCGGCAAAGAGATCCTGGACAGGGCGGTGAAATTGGAGTTGATCTCCAATTATGGTGTGGGATTCAATAATATCGATGTGGATTATGCGACGAAAAAGGGAATTGTTGTGACGAATATTCCTAACTCTACCCGTGAGCCTACTGCCGAATTTGCTTTTGCCCTTCTGTTGGCAGCCGGTCGCCGCATTGGGTACTACGACCGCAAACTTCGTACGGCGGAAGGGGTGAGTTGGGGCGTATATGCCGAAAGCGGATTGCCGATATACGGCAAAACGTTGGGAATTATCGGCATGGGACGTATCGGACAATCGCTGGCACGTCGTGCAGTGGCATCGGGAATGAATATTATCTATCACAATAGAAGTCGACTGGATGAAACGATAGAAAAACAATACAATGCCCGATATGTGGCGTTTGACGAGCTACTCCGAACCGCCGATTATATTTCACTCAATGCGCCATCCACACCGGAAACTTATCATATGATAGACGAACCGCAACTCAACAGGATGAAACCTACGGCTGTGTTTATCAACACGGCACGCGGCGGTATGGTGAACGAGAAGGCGCTGGCAAAAGCTCTGAGAGAGAAGAGTATTTGGGCTGCCGCGCTTGATGTGTTCGAGAATGAGCCGCATATTCTTCCCGAATTGTTGGAACTCGATAATGTACTGCTCGCACCGCACGCGGGAACCAAAACAATAGAAGACCGTATCCATATGTCTGTTGAAATGGCAGAGAATATCGTAGGATTTTATGAAGGAACGTTCACGGTGTCGCGGGTCAATTGATTACGACTATTGGCTGGCTTTTAAAACCTGTTATCTATAGAACTTCTCACATAAAATACGTAAAAAATGACTGCTGAAAATATAAAACAACATCTCTTGACGTTGGGGAACCCCGAGAAGGCATCCCATTCCGCCTATTTTTTCAAAACCGGAAAGGGACAGTACGGCGAAGGCGATACCTTTATCGGTTGTACCGTACCCGAAACGCGAAGCGTAGCCCAAATCTACAAAAATACTCCGTTCATCGAATTGGAAAAACTGCTTAGCGATGAAATGCATGAGTGCCGTCTTTGCGCATTGATCATCCTTGTGAAACAGTTTAAAAAAGGCGGAGAGTCACAGCGTAAAGAGATTGTCGATTTCTATCTGACACATACCGCTCGCGTCAATAATTGGGATTTGGTGGATGTATCGAGTTATGCTATTGTGGGTGAATGGTTGAAAGATAAAAAAGACCGCTCTTTGTTATACCGGCTGGCAGAAAGCGATCTGTTGTGGGAGCAGCGCATCGCGATTGTTTCTACCATGGCCTTCATCAGAAACAATAATTTTATAGATACTTTGGAATTATCGCAAAAATTCCTGTCGCACAAACACGACTTGATACACAAGGCCTGTGGCTGGATGCTGCGTGAAGTAGGCAAACAGGAAGAGAAAACCCTTACCGTATTCCTGGATGAACACTCGACGAAGATGCCGCGAACCATGTTGCGCTACTCCATAGAGAAATTGACGCCGGAACAGAAAAAACAGTATATGCAACGGTTTTAGAGAGAAAAAATAGAAATGATCTGTCATACACACATATTATCCAACGGGCTTCGTATCATTCACCGTCCGT
>AGTN01552512.1_pt1 | contig 16891 bp, 15 predicted proteins | sample 314218 | NCBI WGS metagenome assembly AGTN01 (sample SAMN02954264, study PRJNA73603) | bioreactor metagenome | biome: terrestrial; feature: non-aerated bioreactor; material: poplar woody material; isolation source: poplar biomass | place: USA | collected 2006-12 | reverse complement strand
CGCCGCCCTGTCCGTCAAAGATGCTGTCGTTGCCAACGGCAGGCACAATAGCGGGCGTCATGAGTTCCGTTTTTTCCATGCAATCGCTGTCATAAAGCGCCGGGACAATCTTCCGTATTCCCTTGTCGATGTACTCCAAGTAAGGCGCGGGGTCAACCTTCGGATCAGGCACACACGAGACGACCGCGTAAATCACTTGTTTATCCTTAGGGGCCATATTGGGATAAAGCGAAGTTGTGCCGATGTAGATATAACCGTTTTCCGGTTTGATTTCCCCGCGGGCCATCCTTTCAAATTCCTCATATTTCGCCGCGCAGCCCTCGGGGTACAGCACCATCATAGGATGCTTCAGGATGGGTTTGTTGGTGAAAAAACGGTAGCCGACACAGGCAAGGTTGCTTTCGAGGCTTTTTATCTTCTTTACATAGTCCGCATCAAAATGTTGTTCACCGACGAGCTTGAGAACGGTTTGCCGGATACCGGCGTTGCTGATAACGACAGGCGCGGTATATTGTTCGCCGCTGCTTGTGGTAACGCCGCAGACCTTGCCGTTTTCTAAATCTATGGAGGCAATTCGGGTGTTCATCAGAAGCACGCCGCCTTTTTCTTCAACGGTCTTTGCCATGACCTCAAAGAAGTGCCCGATACCGCCTTCGTAATATCGGCCTCCGCTTCCTTTCATGGTTTGTTGGAACATCTTGACCATTTCTCCGGCTGCGACCCGGTCGGAGGTCATTTCAAATGCGCCCTCCCCAAAGGTAGCCAGCAGATAGGTATACATACCTGCCGGTAATTCGCCAAGACCTCTCATGTAGTCCATCGCAGAAATATCGTATAGCTTTTCAATATCCTCCTGCGATAAAGAAGACAGCTGTTTGAACACCTTCATGATCCGCATGAGGGAACGTAAGTGATACCATTTAATACCGAACATGGATAGCATCCGCATCTGGTTTCTCAAATCCGTACCCATTGTCCAGCTCCGAACGGTACCGTTTCCGTCCTCATAAAACAGTTTGCCGATGTTGCCGGTCTCGTCGCCAAGGATGACCTTGACCTGATTTTCTTTGCCGAGCGTGCGGCTCAGTTTTTCATAAAGGGAACCGTGTTGCGGCACACAATTGATGGGGAACAGCTCATAAAAAAATTCGTCCCGGTTAATGGTCATCATCCGACCGCCGGGCTTCTGATTTTTGTCGATCAGCAGCACCCTTTTACCGGAATTGGCCAGCAGGCTTGCCACGGTCGTTCCACCGGGGCCTGCGCCTACTACGATCACGTCATAATGACGATTATCCATCACAGTGACTCCTATATATTTCCATAATAATTTGCTCTTGACAGCACACGACGAACTTCCTGGCAGCATTCACTCAATACTCTTTAAAGAGGAAACCATGTCGATTTTCGCAATATACCGAAACATGATCAGGTTGACCAACGCCGCAAAAAAGAAGGTCAGACCCGCGGAGTAAACATAACTCTGCCACAGAAGATCACGGCTGAACATGATCATGTCGATTTCCATAGTCGTGATCACATAACGTTGGAGAATAACGCCGAGTATAAGTCCCGCCACAGTGCCGATAATCGTCAACACCAGGTTTTCACGGTAGATGTATATGGCCAATTCCCTGTTGTAAAAGCCGAGTACCTTGATCGTCGCCAGTTCACGGCTGCGTTCTTCCAAGCTGATGGAAGTCAGACTAAATAACACCACAAACACAAGCGCCGCAGCCGATAAAATTAAAACAAGCACAATATAGCGGAGCGCGCCGACCATTTTTTCCATGCCGGATACGAGGTTTGTGGTAAAAGTTACTGAGGTTATGGCATCATGCTCCAACATGCTCGCTGAAAGAGCATCGTTATGATTGCCGGAGCTATCCTGAAGCTGACACAGCACTTGATTGACAGCGGGCTCCGTATCAAAAGCCGACCGATAGAGCACAGGCGACATAAAAATGTAGTGGTATACGTAGTTTTCCGTAACGCCGCCAATGATCACGGTTGCTTCTTTTCCGTCGGCATTCCGGATTGTCACGCTGTCGCCTGCGGCCAGGTCCAGCATATTGGCCAGTTTTTCGGTAATCAGTATCGAATCATCCTCAAGAATAAGCGGTTCTTTTGTCTGCCGGTCTTGAAAACGGAGGAAAGAAGGGAACTCTGATGGCGTTTCAGGCACGGTCAGGACAGCGGATTTTATTTGAGAACCACGCAGAATATCCACCGGCTCCTGGGTTAGCTTTGTTTTTGAGAGGATATCCGCATTGTTTTCGAGCGCCGCGTCCAGCAATGCCATATCCGCAGCGGAACTATCCTGCTGTAAATCGATCCGCATGTGATAGTTCTGAATGGTGTCATATTGTTTTGATACAATCGTTGTGACCGAATCGCGCAGTCCAAACCCCGTAAACATTAAAGCGGTGCATCCCGCAACGCCGATTATGGTCATGAACATGCGCTTTTTGTAGCGGAAAAGGTTTCGTATGGCGACCTTTTGAGAGAAATTGAACTTCCTCCAAATAAACGAAACCCTTTCAATCAAGGTGCGTTTGCCGACCTGCGGCGCTGGCGGGCGCATCAATTCCGCCGGTACTTCCCGCATGGAACGTAAACAGACAAACCAGGCGGGCAGTGCTGCGCATGCAACGGCCAAACCTGTTGAGATCACCGCAAGGGTCGGAATAAATCGCACTTGTATGGGGGGCAGTGTATACAGTGTGGCATAAGCATTGAAAACCACGCGCGGTAAAATACTGAAACCGGCTGCTAAACCAACGACGCTTCCAATAACGGAAGCTGCTATGGCATAAAGCAGATATCGCATGGCAATTTTTCCGTTACTGTATCCCAGTGCCCGCATTGTTCCGATATAAGGGCGGTCGCTGTCTACAAGCCGGGTCATGGAGGTCATGGTCACAAGCACCGCCACCAAAAAAACAACACGGGCACGACAAGGCTGAGGGCTTCCACGCGCTCCGCATCCTGCTTGTAGCCCACAAATCCGATGTTTGTTTCATGGTCAAGCACGAACCATTCCGGTAATTTAAGCTCGGCGAGCTCCTTTTCTCCGTCGTCGATTTCCCGCTGGGCGTCCTCAAGCTCTTTTAATGCGTCAGCCTGTTCTTCAAAAAATTCATTTTGACCGTCTGTAAACTCGGCTTCACCATCGTTAAGCTCCACAAGCGCATCGTCGAGTTCCTTTTGGCCCCTGGCTTTTTCTTTTTTAAGGGTTGCCCTGCCATCCGTCAGTTCTTTCTCAGCGTCAAGCAGCTCGTTTTTTGCATCGGATAATTTCCGTTGCCCTTCATCACGCGACCGCTCCAGCTCCGCGCTGCCTTCATCAAGCTGTCGTTTTGCTTCATCAAGCTCTTCTTTAGCCGCATTCAGTCTGGCCTGCGCGGCAGAAAGCTCTTCGCGCGCCGCTTCCAGTTGTTCGCGTCCGGCGTCAAGCTCGGCTTTCGCAGCGTCGAGCTGCTGCCTGCTTTGTTCGAGCGACTGTCCAAGCTGCTGAGCCGCGCCCTGCGCTGTCGCGGCGGCTGCGGGGTCTGTGGGATTTTGCACATAAGCCATAAGCACCGCCGAAAGCTCAGGATTGGTTGGCGCCAATTCGGATGCGATCATACTGATGGCCGCCAGGCTCTCCGGCGTATTTCCGGCAGCAAGCGCCGCCGAAAGCGTGTCATACATTTCCTTGCCCCGGGTATATTCGGCGTAGCCTGCATTGTACGCGGCTTCCCCTTCTTCCAGCTCCTGCTGCGCGATGCCCCATTCATTCAGCCCGCTTTGATATTGACTTAAGCCTGCCTCATATTCCTTTCGTCCGCTTTCATATTGGGCATAGCCGTCGGCAAGCTCTTTTTCAGCGTCGGAAATCTTCTGTTCAAATTCGTCAACGGCATCGTAATAGTCCCGCCAGCCCTGATCGAGCCTGGCCTGCCCATCGTCAAGCTCCTTTTGCGCGTCGGCGATTTCGTTGTTATACTCTTCAAGGCCGTCGTCGTAGTCCTGCCACCCCTGATCAAGCTCTGCCCGGGCGTCGTCCAGTTCTTTCCGGGCGTCGGCCAGCTCGCGGTAGCCGTCCGCGACCTCCGCTTTGGCATCATCCAGCTCTTGCCGCGCTTCGCTTCTGATTTCTTCATAACGCAGGTCTGCGCGAAGCACGCCCGTTTCTTCCAAAGCGTCCTTCACCGGCTCCAGCAAATCTCCATACGCGCCGTCAAAACGCGAAGCTGAGGCGGTATTCTGGATGGTCAGATAGACCTCCGTATACACCGTATATTCAAAATCGGTGGGGAAGATAAGAAGATAGGCGTCTGTTTTCCCGCTTCCGACACTGCCGGAGCCGCGCTCATAGGAAATATACAGGGGATTTTCCGCAATTCCCACGATCTGAAATGTATCGGTTTTTAATGCGTCCGAAACGGGATCGGCCGTACCCGAAACAACGCGCACATTGTCTCCTATACTGTAGCCGGAAAGCGCCATAAACAGTGGATCGGCAAGGCATTCTCCATTGCTTTCGGGCATGCGTCCCTGGGTAAGCTCAGGGCGGTTGACCGCATCCTGCGCATATGCCGTTTCACCAAGGGAGTGCAGGCGAATCGTCAGATTTGTATCGTGAAGCGGAACAAGCGCGTCGAAGGAATAGGCGGGCATTACGGAACGCACGCCTTCCACGTTTTTCACCGCAAGTATGTCGTCCTCGTTGAAGCCGATGGTGGAAACCAGCCGGATATCCATAAAATTGAGGCGGTCAAAATAATCCGAAGCCGTCATCCGCATGTCCGGCCCGGATGCCCGAAGCCCCGCAAAGAAGGCCACGCCCAACGCCGTGATAACAAGAATCGCTAAAAACCGATGTATTGTGGCGCGTACCTGCCGAAGGCTGTCTTTCAGAAAGGCGTTTTTTCGCATGGCTACCACTCGATCCTTTCCACGGGAACGGGCGACGTATTGACCTTAATGTCGTTTACTTTACCGTTTCTGATATGAATCACGCGATCCGCCATCGGAGCAATCGCCTGATTGTGTGTGATCAGGATGACGGTCATTCCTTTTTCGCGGCAGGTTTTCTGAAGCAGCGCGAGGATCACTTTGCCGGTGGCATAATCCAGCGCGCCGGTCGGCTCATCGCAGAGCAGCAGCTTTGGATTTTTCGCGAGCGCGCGGGCAATCGCCACGCGCTGCTGCTCTCCTCCGGAAAGCTGGGACGGAAAATTATCCATCCGATCCTGCAAGCCGACTTCCGCAAGCGTTGCGGCGGCGTCAAGCGGATTCTCGCATATCTGGGACGCAAGCTCCACATTTTCAAGCGCCGTAAGATTGGGAATCAAGTTATAAAATTGAAACACAAAGCCGATGTCCCTGCGGCGATAAGCGGTCAATTGCTTCGCGTTGAAGGAACTGATCTCAGTGGAATCGACAAGTATGCGGCCGCCGTCACAGGTATCCATACCGCCCAGTATGTTGAGTGCGGTTGTTTTACCGGCTCCACTCGGGCCGGCTACGACGGCTAATTCGCCTTTTTCTATTTGAAAGCTGATTCCATCCGCCGCCCGTACAATCACCTCTCCCGCTTTGTATTGTTTGATCACATTGTCAAGGACAATGAAGCTTTCCGGCATAAAAGTCTCTCCTATAAAAAAACAAGTGTTGATTTTTGGTCATATGTTTATTATAATGAGGGCAAACGGGGAATACAATAATCAGTCGTCGGACAGATGTTTGGTAATCGACAGATAAGGATATGTTGTTGAATAATAAGGAGAATAGCATGACAGATAAAACCAAAGAAGATCGCCGTATACGAAAAACGCAAGCACTTTTTCGTAAAGTGCTGATACAGCTCTTGATGGACAAAGACTTGAAAAATATATCCGTCAGCGAGCTAACGGAACTGGCGGACGTCAATCGCGGAACTTTTTACCTGCATTATAAGGATATCTACGACCTGTTCGAACAAATAGAAAACGAAGCCCTGGAAGAATTTACACGAATCATCAGGGAATATCAGCAACGGAATCCGATTATCTGGAAAGATATCATGCTGGACTTATTTAAGTACATTGCTGTTAATGCAGATATTTTCATTGCAATACTTAAAACAAAGGAATCAACATTCCTGTCAAAAATCATTGAGATGAACCGGCCCCAAAATAAGGAGCAATGGCGCAAGCTGTTTGTTAAGGGACGAGAGGAATACTACGAATACTATTTTGCATTTTTTACCTCCGGCTGCATTGAGATGGTACGTTCCTGGTTTATTAAGGGGATGCCGGAAACAGCCGAGCAAATGGCGGCATTAACTGAGCAATTAATGGCAAACTGTATAAAGGACTTATCCTAAGCCTGTAAAATGCAGAGGACAGCCAACACGACTGCCCTTAAAATCTTCTTCATAATTTTTCTTCTTTTTCTTACACATATGGCCTTGCAAAGGCGTACAGTGGGTAACCGGAGCTTGACCATAAATCACGGATAACAACGCGCCCCTTACTGCTGCTTGCCTCAACGATCTTGCCGTTGCCGATATAAATGCCGGTGTGATGTACTTCGTTCCATCTGCCGCAGCCTGGCAGCCGAGGTTTTGCCAGAACACCAGGTCGCCGGGCTGGAGTCCGCTTCGGCCAACGGCTTTCCCATTCTCGATGCACCACTTTGCATGTCAATATCTTTATGAAAAAGAGCCAATAAAACGAGGCTTACCCTGCTTACCGTTTTCATCAGGCATTTACAACAAAAATAATCTTGACCGATTCGGTCGGTTGTATTACAATGATCTTAACCGATTCGGTCAAGATTTTGTCGTAAGGAGGATGAATCGATTGGATACATTCAACAAGCTCCCGCATGAAAAACAAAGCGCTATATTAAACGCTGGGTATGCCTGCTTCGGAAAAAACGGATATGATAAGGCGTCGATGGGGGACATTGCATCCACAGCAGGAATACCAAAGGCATCGCTCTTTTACTATTTTGGCACGAAGAAAAAGCTCTATCTCCATCTCTATGATTTTAGCGTCGATACCGTCAAGAATGCAGTGTCTGAAGGATTGGCATATGTATCGGACGATTTCTTTGAGTGCACCAAACAGGCGCAGATTATAAAATTGAAAGTTATATCGCAGTATACTGGGATGCTGGACTTTCTGTTAACTTATGTAAACGAGACATCACCGGATATTCAAAACGAGATGGTGGAAAATGGTATACCAAAAAAAGAACAAGTTTTTGCAGGATTATTTCAAAAAGTCAATTGGAATAAATTAAAAAGCGGACTAGAGCCTAAGATGATCATGAACATTTTAACATGGGCCGCCGATGGTTATGTCAGAGAATCCATCGGCCGTAAAAGCATTGACGACATGCTGAAGGAAATGTCCGAGTATATGGAACTGCTTAAAATGGCTTTCTATAAGGAGGAGTATCTGTCATGAGGAGGAGGTATTAGTGTGAAAGATAATTCATCCAGAACCGGATTGGGGCCGACTTTTCAGTTAGCCATAGAACAGTTATTCCCTGCAAATGAAAGATTGCTTTCTGATCATACAGCTTTTTCTGTTTTGCCTGCGTTTCTGAGATTCTTTATTCTTTTGCTGAAGGCGAAACCGGTTCGTAATGCGTATTTTGATCTCCTGAATAAAAAAGCACCCGGAATATATGGGGACCTGCTTTGCAGAAAACGGTATATTACCGATGGCGTGGCCGCGTCGGCCAATCAAGGGGCAATCTCAAGCGTAGTGATATTTGGTGCAGGATTTGATACCCTTGCTTACAGGATACCGGAATTGTCCTCAATAAAGGTGTTCGAACTTGATTTTCCGGAAAACATAGCCGGGAAGAAAAAGCGCATCGAGAAGATATTCGGCGGTATACCGGATTATGTGAAGCTTGTGCCGATAGACTTCAATCGCCGGGAAACAGATCAGGTTTTACTTTCCGCAGAGTATTCTTTTGCAAGCGTCACTTTTTTCGTTATCGAAGGCGTAACCCAATACATAACAGAGGATGCATTCAGAAGGATATTGTCACTCCTTGCACATGCAAAATCAGGCAGCAGGCTAATTTTCACTTATATATTGAAAGACTTTATCGAGGGTAAAAGCTTCTACGATCTTGAGGATTTATATAAACGAGTCAGGGTCGTATCACAAACATGGAAGCTGGGGTTTTCCCCTGATGAAATCGGTTCAATACTCGGTCAATACAACTGGAACAAAACGGAAGACGTTGGTTGGGAAGAATACCGGGAGAGATTTATCGATCCAACAGGCAGAAAAATAGACGCCATGAAAATCGAGAGGGCGGTATTTGCTGAGAAACTATAGCCCGTAGGCTGAATTTGTTGGTGGCATATTTCAGTTTTAATTGGCGTAAAAACTTTGTTGGACTATATCATCTAATATTAATATTCAGGGAGTTGATTTCTTGCGCGTACAGCACAAAAATCTTTGCCTGCTGTTATAAAACACCTCGAAATCCGAGGGATTCGGCGTTTTATGCCGGATACGTTAGAATATATCAAAACCGTGTCTATATGCTCAAAAATGAACATATTTGAGATTGTGTTTTTTAATAATGAGCGCCTGTTGTATTATTGATTAATTCAGATATAATATATGAACAGGAGGCGGAGCGGTGCAAATCAAAAAAGACGAAATAAAAATAAGAATTGCAGAATTTTCAAGAAGAGAATTTTTATTAAGAGGATATGAAAACGCATCCTTGAGGGTTATTGCAAAAAAGGCGCATATATCAATTGGTAACATATATCATTATTTTTCGAGCAAGGAAGCAATTTTGAAATTTCTTCTACTGCCATCGATTGAACAATTCGAAAATATTATAAACAATCATATTGTTACTGAAACCAATCCCGTTTCTATAAGAGATTTTGAGCGCTCCGAGCAGTTAGAGTTATTTTTAGAGAAGAGTCATTTTTATCATTTTCTGGATGATAACATCATTATACTTTTAAAATTGGAAAGCACGGAATTTTTAAAGTATAAAAATACGTTGGTTGATGCCTTGGAAAATCACTTGAAATGGCATCTAAATACGAATGATACCCATTCAAAAACTATGCTCAATATGCTAATCGAATGTGTAAAATATATTCTAATTGAATATGGAAATACAGAAAAGGCTAAGATTGAATTTGCTAAGATTTTCAGAATATTGTGCTTCGGTATAGTAAAACAATAAAGAAATTATATAGATTAAGAATGCGGGAGGGACTGTTTTATGCAATACTATATAAATCAAAGAAAATGGAAACTTGTACAACCATTTCTTCCTCAAAAAAACCAGCTTAATGACAAAAATCTACCTCAAGAATATTTCATTGATTGGAATGAAAATAAAATTCATATTGACCATTACAATGAAAATAGTGATAAAGGAACTATTTTAGCTTTTCATGGAGTTGCAGGCAATGGCCGCTTATTATCAAGCGTAATCTTGCCACTTGTCAATGCAGGATATGAGGTTGTTTGTCCTGATTTTCCGTTATTCGGAAACACCGTTGTTTTTGATAATCAACGCATATCTTACGATATGTGGGTTGAGTGTGGAGCTTATTTGGTTGAGCATTATCAAAAGATGGAAAAGAAAATAATTTTATTCGGTCTGAGCGCGGGAGGTTTATTAGCTTATCAGGTTGCTTGTAAGTGTTCAAAAATTTATGGGATAATGGCATCTTGTTTTCTGGATCAACGCATACCAATCGTTTTAGAACAAACTGCCAAAACACCTCGGATTGGAAAAATAAGCCGCAGGTTTTTACCTTTAGCAAATAAGCTGTTGCCAAATTTAAAAATACCAATGAAATTAATCGCGAATACCAAGGCACTTGTAAACAATGATGAGCTTGCACAAATTTTAGTCCAAGATGAAAGAGGTCCGGGGAGCAGGGTGACAATGTCTTTTATCTACAGTATGGTAAATCCCTATTTGCAGATAGAGCCCGACGAATTTGACAAATGCCCGGTATTACTGGTCCACCCCGAGAATGATAAATGGACAGATGTGTCCTTAAGCAGGTTATTTTATGATAGGCTTAAGTGTGATAAGTCCCTTGTTATGATTGAAAATGCAGGGCACTTTCCGTTAGAAGAAACAGGATTGCTAAAAATGGGTAGTACCTGTATAGATTTTTGCCAAAAATGTTATTCGTAAGAATTTCTAATCTTAAAGTGCTACATGGGGAAAAAACCGAATATTCCCCAAAATTATGATTTTGAGGATTTATAGATTAAGCGGGATGATTACGCCTATGCGTATGTACAATAAAACCGCCCTCTCCCGATTTGAAGCGAAGTTTTAGTTTCTCTTTTTGATTTTTGTAAGCTGTTAAGAAAGATTTTAGCGTTAAGCAATGTAGAGCATACAAAGCGGGAAAAAGACGCCCGGAAGGCCACACAGACGCTGAAACACACGACGCTGGCGGAGGAGAGTGGTGTCAGATATAATCAGGCCCTCCGTCCGCACAGAGGCTGCGTGGTTTTCCAGCTGTATCCCGACCCGTCTCGCCTGCCTTCATCTGCCACTGACAGCGGCAAGCTCGCGTTCGAATCCTCCTTATGCCAAAATTTAAGGGCACACCTGACGGCGCACCCTTAAATTTTGGCGGAGAGAGTGGGATTCGAACCCACGGTTGCTTGCGCAACACCGGTTTTCAAGACCGGCACTTTCAACCGCTCAGACATCTCTCCGGAGCAAAGCCAGTATAGCAAAACGCGCGTCATTCCGTCAAGAGAAGCGGTTATGTTAAGGTATACAGCATGGTATATGATGAATCCATACACGCGGCAGCGTTCCCTTTATGAAGAAAACAATATATTCCCTGCTATGAAATTGAACCGCGCGCCGGGGCATGCGGTACACACCCCGGCGCGCTTGATACGGCTGATTTTGATAACGCCTGTTACGGCATCATCGCTTCCGCAAGCTCGGCCAATTGCACGAACTGCGCGCGGTAGCCGTCCGTATCGACGCCCCTGGCGGCGCGCGCGCGTTCGATGAGCGCCGGAAAGCTCGCGTCTCCGGCGTACTGCGAGCCCTTGAGCAGCAGCGCAAACTCTGCGACCGCCGAGGCGAACCGATAATCCTCGTCCGGATATGCCGCGTAGTCCGCCGCGCCCGCCATCACCGTCATCAGCCGGCTGTCGGCTTCGCCCGGCTGCTTGTACCGTATTTTCAGATAGAACCAATCGGCCGCCGGTTCGGCTGCGGAGGCCTCGTCGTCCTGCTGGAAAACAAGATCGTCAATGCTGTCGGAGCCTTCGCCGCCCACGGGTATGATCTCGTAGAATACGGTGACGCAGTGGCCCGCGCCCATCTCGCCCGCGTCCTTTTCGTCGTCGTTGAAATCCTCCGCGTTCAATATGCGGTTGTCGTATCCCACGAGGCGGTATTCGCTGACGGCTTTGGGGTTGAACTCCACCTGCACCTTTACATCATCGGCCATCGTAAAGAGCGTGCCGCTCATTTCGTTGACCAGCACCTTTTTGGCTTCGAGCAGCGTATCGATGTAGGCGTAGTTGCCGTCGCCCTTGTCGGCGAGCGTCTCCATCCTGTTGTCCTTGGTATTGCCCGTGCCGAAGCCCAGCACGCTCAAGTAGACGCCGCTGCCGCTTTTCTGTTCAATGAGCGCTTCAAGCCCCTCCGTGCTGGAAACGCCGACGTTGAAATCGCCGTCCGTGCAGAGGATGACGCGGTTGTTGCCTCCCTCGATGAAATTCTTTTCGGCGATATAATAGGCCAGGTTGATGCCCTCGCCGCCTGCCGTGGAGCCGCCCGCGGAGAGCTGCCCGATGGCCGCTTCGATGGCGCTGGTGCGGCTGCCGCTGCACCCGTCCAGTATAAGGCCGGACGCGCCCGCGTATACGACGATGGACACGCGGTCCTCTTCGCGCAGCGTTTCGGCGAGCATCATCATCGCGTCCTTGACGAGCGGCAGCTTTTCAGGGCCGTTCATGGAGCCCGATACGTCGAGCAGGAACACGAGGTTGCTGGCCGGCGCTTCGGAAAGGTCGATCTCGCGCGCCTTTAAGGACACGCGCGCAAGGTAGCGCCCCTCGTTCCACGGGCAGTCGCTGATCGTAACCTGCGCGCTGATCGGATCGTCCCCCATTGGGTTCGCATAGCCGTAGGTGAAATAGTTGATGCATTCCTCGACGCGCACCGCGTCTTCGGGCGGCAGCGCGCCATCGGTGAGATAGCGCCGGATGTTGCTGTACGATGCGGTGTCCACGTCGATCGAGAACGTGGAGAGCGGATCGTCCGCCGGCGAGTGGAACCCGCTTTCGACGTACGAACCGTACTCCTCCGCCGAGGTGTCGTACGGCGTTTCGGGCGCCTCATAGGGGATGCCCGCGTTATATGATTCCCAGGCTTCGTACGGCGCGGCGGCGCCGGAACCCTCTGCCGCCATCGTTCCGCAGCCCGACGCGGCCAGCAATACGGCCAGCACGATGGCAAGACCCTGCGCAAATGCCTTTGCGGTCTTTTTCATGGAAAAGCGCCTCCTTGAAAAATATTTAGGGATTGATGAACATACCAATAATGCCGGCGGCCTTAACCGTTGCCATCTTATTCCGGGTTCATTGCCGCGTCAACGGGTATCCAGCAAATGTAATTTAAATGTTGAACCTATGCAAAACAGCCTTAATAAATGCAACGCCGTGTACAAGATTATGACAATTCTGTTATCGGATTGTGACATGACGGGATAATATAATGAAGGAATTTCACGAAGGCATGGCGGCGCTCAACGAGGACGGCCTATAGGAGCTTAAAGGCACGCCAAAGGGGCGGGGCGGCTATCTGAACGCGCCGGCGGACAGCGCGCGGCGCCTTAAATCGTTCATGGGCGCGCGCAACAGCGGCAGCGTTCAGTTCGTATTTGAAGCTGAAGGATATCAATAAAAACCTGCTACGAGCCGCTATATTTATGATATAATGCTTTTGTCGGAGCGCAATTGGATGAGCCGTCGCGCCGCAAATTTCTGTTGTATTTGCATGGCCGCGGTGGTATAATCATTCATCGTAGCGTCTTTCTTGCTCCGCGCAGCGACGCGGGGCCACATCCGCACTAAAATATTTTGGCAGCGGAGAGTCCATAAGGAGGTACAAACGATGAACAAGTATGAAAGCATGTATATTTTAAAGCCGGACATCGTCGAGGAAACGAGAAAATCCATCGTCGAAAAGTTTAAAACCCTCGTTGAGGAAAACGGCGGCAAAATAGAAAAGGTCGACGAATGGGGCATCCGAAAGCTGGCATACGAGATCAACTACATCTCGGAAGGCTATTATGTGCTCATGACATTCGAAGCAGAGCCTGCGCTTCCGCTTGAGTTGGAACGCAACTATAACATCCATGACGGTGTGCTCCGGTATAACATAATCAGACTGTAAAGGATGGTAGGCTTATGAACAGGGCGATCATCATTGGAAACCTGACGAAGGATCCGGAACTGAGAACCACCACATCCGGCATTTCCGTCTGCACATTCACCGTGGCGGTGAGCCGCGGCTTTGGCGACAAGAAGGAGACGGATTTTTTGCCGGTGGTCACCTGGCGGGTGCTGGCGGAGAACTGCGCCAAGTTCCTGGGCAAGGGGCGCAAGGTGGGCGTATCGGGCCGGATACAGACGAGGAGTTACGAAACGCAGAACGGTGAGCGGCGCTATGTCACCGAGATCGTTGCGGATGATGTCGAATTTTTATCGCCCAAGGGAGAAGGCGGAGGAGGAGCGCGCATGACGGATGTGCCGCCGCCGGATGACGCGGGGCTGTTCGGGGACGAGCAGGGCGATTTTGAACCGCTGGACGACGAGCAGATGCCCTTCTAACGAAAAAAGGAGTTAAGCTATGACAATGGCAAACAATAATAATGCCGGCGACGACAAGCAAAGAAAGATGCGCAGAGGCAGGCCGAAGCGTAAGATCTGCGCGTTTTGTGCGGATAAGTCCAAGAGCATTGATTACAAAGACACGATGAAGTTGAAGCGCTTTTTGACGGAGCGCGGCAAGATCCAGCCGCGGCGCACCTCCGGCGTATGCGCAAAGCACCAGAGGGAGCTCGCGATGGCCATCAAGCGCGCGCGCATGATGGCGATGCTGCCCTATTCGCAGGATTAGAAAAACAGCAGGAGAGAGTGGTGCAGGCCGCTCTCTTTTTGTGTCGCGGAATAATCCGGTATGTTTTTTTGGCGGCATCAGAGTATAATGGCGTTGGGGGGTATGTATGGACTATCGGCAAAAGTACGCGCAGTGGCGCGCATGGGCAAAGGACGCTCAGGTCGTCGCGGAGCTCAGCAGAATCGAGGCGGACGACGAAGAAATCAAAAGCCGTTTTGCGACGGAGCTCACTTTCGGCACCGCGGGGCTGCGCAGCCGCCTGGGCGCGGGCACGGGCCGCATGAACGTATACACCGTGGGGCGCGCGACGCAGGGGCTGGCCGCATATGTGGCCGCAAACGGCGGGCGGGAAAGCGGCATGGTGATCGCCTGGGACACGCGCAGAAGTTCGGACGTGTTCGCGTGGGAAACCGCGCTTTGCTTCGCGGCGTGCGGCGTGAAGGCTTACCTGTTCGCGCAGCCCACGAGCGTGCCGGAGCTTTCGTTTACGATACTGCATTTAAACGCTTTCGGCGGCGTCGCGATCACGGCGAGCCATAACCCGAAGGACTACAACGGCTACAAGGCGTTCGCGTCCTGGGGCGGCCAGCTTTTGGGCGGCGCGAGCGAGGAGGTCATGCGCCTCATCGGGCAGGTGCCTTATGAGGCCATCAAGACGATGGCGCGCGGGGAGGCGCTGCAAAGGGGCCTCGTCTCGCTGATCGGCGAAGAGGTCGACCGGGCGTATTACGCCAGGCTGCTGGGCATGGCGAGGCGTCCGGAGAACATTCAAACGTATGCCGGGCGGGTGAAAGCGGTATATTCGCCGCTTTACGGCACGGGCATGCGCACGTTTGAAGCGACGGCGATGCGCCTTCCGTACCGCATATCCGTGGTGGAGAGCCAGCGCAACCCCGATCCGGATTTTCCGGGCCTCGATTCGCCCAACCCCGAGGACGAGCGCACGATGGCCGGGGCGATCCGCCTCGCGAAGCAAACCGGCGCGGATATCGCTCTGGGCAGCGACCCCGACGCCGACCGTATGGGCGCCGCCGTGCCAAACGGTAAGGGCGGATATGTCATGATATCGGGCAACCAGATCGGCTGCATACTGGCGGAATACCTGCTGCGCCACAGCAAGGAAACGGGACGGCTTAAGCCCACGGATTTTATCGTCAAATCCTTTGTGTCCACGCGCATGGCGGACGCGATTGCGCGGCGCTTCGGCGTTTCCTGCGTGACGATACCCACGGGCTTTAAATACATCTCCGACATGATACATACCCACCCGGACAGGAAATTTGTGTTTGGTTTCGAGGAGAGCTGCGGCTTTCTTGCGGACGATTTTGTGCGCGAGAAGGACGGCGTAATGGCGGCGCTGCTGCTGCTCGAGGTGCTGTGCGAATGCAAAAAAACGGTACGACGCTCTACGGGCACCTGCGCTCGCTGTATGAAACGTACGGCTGGTATAAGGACAAGGTCGTCTACGCGGTTTACGAAGGCCTGGACGGCATGAGGAAGATCGGCAAAATCATGGCGGCGCTGCGCAAAGATCCGCCCGCGGTGCTGGGCGGGCAAAGCGTCATGGGCCGTATCGATTATCTGTCGGGAACGATCACCGATAAAGCCGGGCGGCGCCCGTATGATTTCCCGCAAAACGACGCGCTGGAATTTTCACTGCCCTCGGGCTCGCTGCTGATCCGGCCCTCCGGTACGGAGCCCAAAGTGCGCGTATACTTCAGCGTGCATGAAAGCACGAATGAAGCCTCCGAAGCGCTGCTGCGCGCGCTGGAGGCCGACGCAAGGAAGCTGCTGGATCAGTCCGTTAGCCTGGGAACGCCGCGATGCGCGCGATGAGCTTTTCCATCTGCCCGTCGGTGCCGACCGATATGCGCAGGTACTGCGCGATGCGCGGCCTGTTAAAATGGCGCACATAGATATGGCTCAGCTCCAGCCAGTCCTTCAGGCTTGAGGCGTCCACGCCTTTTTTGTTGCCCGCGAATATGAAATTGGCGGAGGAGGGCGGCACATCAAAGCCCGATTCGATCAGGCGCGCGGAAGCCGCCTCGCGCGTGGCGATGATTTTCCGGGTAATATTTTCGTAGTACTGCGTATCGCGCAGCGCCGCCGCGGCCACGCACTGCGCCGCCGCGTCGAGCGGGTATGAATTGAAGCTGTCCTTGACGCGCTCAAGCCCGGAAATCAGGTGCGGCTGTCCCAGCGCGTACGCCACGCGCAGGCCGGCCAGCGCGTGCGATTTGCTCAGCGTGTGTACGACCAAAAGATTCGGATACTTTTTTACAAGGGAATCCGCGCTCCCCGCGCCGAAAGCGCTGTAAGCCTCGTCCACGATGACCACGCAGTGCGCGTTGTTTTTCAAAACAGCCTCGATGCTTTCGGGCGGCAGCGCGATGCCGGTGGGCGCGTTGGGGTTTGCCAGCACGACGCCGCCCTGCGCGCGCAGGCGGTCCACGGGGATCGTAAAGTTATTGTTCAAGGGCAGCAGCGTATACGAAATGTTATACAGCGCCGCCCACACGGGATAGAAGCTGTAGGTGATGTCGGGGAACAGGATGTTCCCGTCGAAGAACGCGAGGAACGCGAAGCCGAGTACCTCGTCCGAGCCGTTGCCGCAGAACACGTGCGATTCGGGCAGGCCGCTAAGCGCTGCCGCCGCGCTGCGGAAATCCCCGCCGTCGGGGCGCGGATAGAGCCGAAGCCGCGACGCATCGAATCCCGAATAAGCCAGAAGCGCGCCGGG
>AGTN01354894.1_pt1 | contig 16914 bp, 12 predicted proteins | sample 314218 | NCBI WGS metagenome assembly AGTN01 (sample SAMN02954264, study PRJNA73603) | bioreactor metagenome | biome: terrestrial; feature: non-aerated bioreactor; material: poplar woody material; isolation source: poplar biomass | place: USA | collected 2006-12 | reverse complement strand
CAGGCGCGTGCGCTCGCCGCGCAAGACCCAGGCGGCGCGGGCGGCATTGACCGCGTAACGGGTCCGTGCCAGCCAGCCCCGCGCCGACAGGGCGAGAAGATGTTTGAGCAGCGGCGGAGCCTTGCCGGCGGCGACGCCGGGAAAACCGGCGAGGTGGCGGAACAGCCAGGGATCGTCGCACAGCACCAGGATGGTGCGCTTCTCTTTCCCGGCCGCCCAGTCTTTCACCAGCCGGCTCCATGCCATGGCGAGGCCCAAATCGGAAGCATTGGGTGCGGCGGAGGGCGCGTGGGCGAGCACGGCGGAGGGCTCGGTGCCCAGCATGCGTGCCAGCGTCAGCCAGTCACCGGCGATGGCGTCGAAAGCTTCCTCCAGCGCGTCTGCCAGACCCGGCAGCTGCCGGGCGGCGCCCGGGCCTGCATTATCGATGGCGGCCCAATGGTCCCAGCCGGCTACAGGGATTTGGCAGGAACGTGCGAGCAGAACCGCCATGAACTATTCTGCGGGCCGGCGGGCAAGAATCCACATGTGCGACGACAGGCCGGCCTCGGCCACGAAACGTTGGAAAGCCGCACGCTGCTCGTCGCTGCCGGACAGCACCAAACGACGCAGGAACGGGTCTGCGATCAGTCCGGGTTCACCGGCAGCGGTGTTGCGGACGATGTCCACGTCCAGTTGCCCGGGGGTCAGGAAGGCCACTTCGTCCAGACCCACGCGGGCCAGCAACGCCGTTGCGCCCTCACGGCTCAGGAAGTTGAGGTGATGCGGCGGCGACACGGCCTTGGAGGCGGCACCCAATACCATGATGTCGAAGCCGGTGCCGCACAGGCCGGTCACCAGCACCAGTCCGCCGGGCTTGGCCAGGGCCTTGAGGTCGGCGAGGAAGCCGGCGATGTCGGGCACGTGCTCGATGACCTCGAACGACGCGACGAGGTCAGCCTTGGCCTGCCAGGCGGCATCGGCGGCGGCATCGGCGGCGAAGCCGTGAAAGGTGGCGAACCCCTTGCCGCGGCACATGCCCGCCATGTCCACCGATGGTTCAACCGCCCGTAATTCCCTGCCAACGCCCAGAGCGCGGCATTCCTCCAGGAAAATGCCGGTGCCCGCGCCCACGTCCACGACGGTTTTGCCGGGCAGGCCATACCCGGCCAGCAACGTGCGGATACGTTCGACGCGCGGGCGGAAGATGGCGGTCCGGCGCGCTTCGGCCACGGCAGGGAAGAATACCGACCCCCAAAAGCGCTGGGATTCGCTTTCCGAATAGAAAGCCGACAGTCGGTCGGGCGCCGGGCTCGGCACCGCATAGAGGGTGAAGCACCCGCCGCAGCGCGCGTAGGTCACGCCGTTCTTGGTGAAGGAGGCCTGGGGCCGGTCCGTGCCACAGCCGGGACAGGGACGATGGACGAACGCGCCCGCATCGGGGAAGAAACGTTCCGCGTCGACAGCCGAGAGGCGCAGATATTCGTCAAGGAGGACCTGCGGGCGGATGTCGCTTTCCTTCATGGCCCTAATCTCCTATGCGCTTCTGGCGTTTCTGGGCACGCAGGCTTTGCACGGCCTGACGGATGGGCTGCTGCATGCCCTCGGGCAACATGCGGAAGGCCTTGCCGGCCACTTTGCGCGCCGCGAACTTGGCTGGCGAATTGGCCCCCTCGCGGTGCTCGTCTAGGCATGCCCGAAGCTGGCGCAGGAAGCTCTCGGCCTCTTTGTAGCCGCGCGCTTGCACCCTGGGCAGCGAGCGGTTGATCTGGGCGCGCATGGTTTCGAACTGCTCGTCGGTGAACAGCAGGAACTGCTTCTGGAACGAGTAGGTCCGGTACGGATTGGTGACCAGGATCAAGAGGGGCTCGGCGTCGTGCTCCAGGCCCAAATCCACGAAGCGCTCAATCTGGTCGTGGTTGCGGGCGTTGACCGTCATGCTGACGGTGAACACGAACCCCTTTTCTTTCTGCAGCGTCTGCAGCCGCTTCAGGTTGGCCATCACCACGTTCCAATCGGCGGTGCGCCCGCGCTTCCGCAGTTCGTCAAAGGTCGGTCCGTCGGCAGCATCCAGCGAAACCGCGATCATGCCGAGCTTATGGCGCTCCAGCATGCTGAAAACGCGGTCGTTCAACAGCGTGGCGTTGGTGACGAAGAAATACCGGCAACCCTTGTCCACCTCAACCTGCTCGAGGAAATCGGTGACCGGCTTGAACAGGAAGGGCTCGCCGCCAAACGGAAAGATCACCTGGAACTTGCGCGCGAGCCGCCTGATCTGCTCCATGAAGCTGCCAGGCAGCTTGAGATTGGCAGTGGCGTCGTCGCGCTGGTAGCAGTGATAGCAATCCAGGTTGCAGGCGTAGGAGTAGGCGAAACGCATCCAGCGCGGCAGCGATTCAAGCTTCAATGCGCCCTTACCATATTCTTGCTGGTTCAACTCGGCATTGGCTTTGGCCTCAGAGCCTTCTTCCAAATCGCTGATCCAGTCCAGGCGCTGGTAAGACTTGCCGCCGTTCAGCACCGGGCAGGTATGCGGACAGATGGCGTGGGCGCCCAGGTCGCGCATCTGGCGGCGGATATCCTGATAGGCATCCGAATTCCAAATTTCCTCGACCGTCCCCTGATTGACGTTGCCCAGCACCGTGTTGTTGTCGCAACACATGGTGACGCTACCGTCGGGGTTGTTGACTTCAAAATGGGTCCACGGATGGTCGCAGATGAACTTGTTCACTGGGCTTTCTCCCGCGCCAGCCGGGCAATCTCCGGTTCCAGCGCATCGAGGATGCGGCCAGCCAGCCGGTTGGCGCCCTCGTCGGTGTAATGGTAATTATCCACATAGGATTCGCCCGGATCATCGTCGAGACCATGGCTGAGATCGATACCGCCGAGCCGGCCCAGATAGATCGAGAGGGACTGGTAAAAGGCGTTTTCGTAGGTCTTTTGCGCCTGATGGGCGGCGATGGGCCGATCGGTCAGGCGGGATAGGTCGAAGTCGGGAAGGGTATAGGCCGTGGGTTGTAGCACCATGTGGAAGCGGCCACCCTGCAGTTCGGTCATGGCCTTCATGGCAGCATAGTGCTCAGCCGAAAACAGAGCGCGGGCCAAGACGTTGCTCGTGTCCGCACGGGTCGGGGGCCCTTCCCCGCCATCCTGGGCCGGAGCGGTCGCGCTGGTCACGCGCAGCACAACGCGGGCCACTAGATCGGCCAGGCTGGAAACTTGGCGCAAGTATCCCATGGGATTGAGCACGACGGGCTGCTTTTCCAGGAGCGAGGGCACGGTGGTGGAATTGTCGCTGGAGCCTACGCCGAACATGGTGCTGCCGCCGGTGACCACGAGCGTGAGGCGCGGCTTTACGAAGGCCAGCGGGGTGATCGAGCGGCCCTTGGCGTCAGTGTGGATCTGCGACGGTGCGGCCCCCGGCTTGGTGGCGTCCAGCACGGCGTTGCGCGGATGCTCCCAGCCCAGGAAGGGGTGGAAGTCGTTCTGCAGCACACGGGCGTCGAACGAACCTGTCTGGGCGAACCTTCCGATGATCATGCCGGCAGCCAGCTCCAGCATTCCCACTACGAGAGCCATGGCGATGAAGGAAAAAAGAATGGTTTTCCAACGCGGCAACAGAGACGGACTTCTCATGGAGAGTACGGCATGCCTTGTTTCGAGGGGGCAGCTTTAGCAGAACGGGGGCCCAAAGTCCACGCGGGGAGACTCGGGTTCAACGCTCCTGTGGATGCGGACTCACGAGTCCAGGGCCGAGGCCGTCCCGTCCGCGAACAGAGTGCGGGCCACCCGGTCCAACGCCCGGTCGTCGCCCTGGACGTCGCCCGCCCAGCGGTACCATTGGCGGTCGAAGGCGAGCCCCGCCGGATCTACGGCGGCGCAAGCGAGCGCCGCATCCAAGGAAGCGAAATCGTTCACTTCCAGCCCGTCCGCGCGCAGGCGGTCATGCAGCACGGTGCGGGTCACCACCGGCCAATAGCTGAGGCAAGGCACACCGGCCGTCAGTGCCTCGATGACCACCGAGCCAGGAACAGTCAGGCCCAGCGCCATTCGTGGAATCAACCAGGCCGGTGCGCAGGTTTCCACCGAGGGTCTGCTGTAATGAAGAGCCATCACATTGGGTGCGCTCAGCAGGGCAGCCAGTTCGGAATCCTGTTCCCAGTCCCGGTAGAGGGCGTCGTTGAGCTTAGGCTTGATGACCACGAACCAATCCGGCCGATCGGCAAGCACGCGCAGGGACCGGCGGGCAAGCTCGCGCATGGGTCGCTCGAAACCCACCCCGGAGCTGCCGCCGAAATAGACAGCCATGTGCTGGCCGGCGGCAATGCGCCCCGCGATGGCAGCAGCGATGGAAGGGTCCGCCGTGATGCTGTAGCGGCGGTCGCTACGCACCTGCCCAATGGCAAGCGTCCGCATCTGCGTCCGCCAGGAGGAGCGGTAATGGGCGGCTTGTAATTCTCCCCCCGACAGATACAGATCGAACCCCAGATAGCTGAGATGGATTCCGGGCGATTCGTTCTGACTGTAGGGCCAGCGCACCGAGGCGCCGCCGAACTTGCGCAGGATCGCCGCCCTGAGAATCGGCAGCGAGGAATCGTCGGCGCATTCCAGGAACCAGCGGCAGCGGAGACTGAACGCCATGCGCCACACCTTGAGCGCGCGGGCGGCCAGATTGAGGGTGCGGGCCGCCACCTCCAGTACCAGCGGATCAGCGGGCTTCAGGGCGGCGGCCCACAGGCTGCGGACCGTAAGCGCCACCGCCGGGCCGGCGACCCGGACCAGCCAGTCCCCAGCCGGCACCGGCTGGGCGGGGTCCATGCACGGAAAACCGCTGTCACGGAATACCTGGACGTGGGCGGCATGCTCGAGGACGAACAGCAGGTCGTTCCCGCGCCACAAGCCGTTCTCCGCCGCGGCATCCTTGAGATGGCGCCATGATGGAATGGTCCAGAAATTGGGCGCCGCCACGCGGGCATGCCGGGGTTCGACACGCGCACGCCCATGCAGCAGCAATACGCCCAGGGCGCCACCCAGGGTAATGGCCGCAACAGAAAAAAGACTGAACCATTGCAGCAGGCGTGGTGGCGCGGGGATGGCGGGCGCCTTGGTGCCCTCAGGCAGATGGGGCAGCAGATCGGCCAGGGCGGCTGCGTCCAGCGGATGGCCCAGCGGGCCGGGAGACAAGCTGTCGAAGCCGTGCGATCCGGGGGGGTCCATGGTCAGCGCCACGGCGCGCAGGCGTTGCTCGTAGACGGCGTGCAGCTCCTTGCGCAGCGCCCGCTCGGCCTCTTCGTCGTCCAGGAAGCGCACGAAGGCACGGGCCAGCCGCGTTACCTCGGGCCGCTGGAAAGTGCGGTCCACTGCGTCGGTGCCCAGCCGCTCGGCCACCGCGTCGGCAGGCGAAAGCATGTGCAACGGCAGGAAGGGAAAACGCGGATGGGGATGCAGCAGCCGGGTCGCCCACCGGGCTATCCGGTTACGCATGGACCTCGCCTCCCGTCGTCTGCAATGTGTGCACCAGCTCGGCAAACGCGGCGTTGCGCTGGATCAACTCGTCGAAGCGCCCGCTGTCGACGATGCGGCCGCGTTCCATGAAGAACAGCCGATCGCAATGAGCCACGGTGGACAGCCGGTGGGCCACCACCAGCACGGTTTTGGCACCCTTGAGCTCGCGCAGCGTGCGGGTCACCGCTGCCTCGGTGACAGCGTCCAGTGCCGAGGTGGCCTCGTCCAGCACCACCACGTCGGCATCGGCATAGAAGGCCCGGGCAAGGCCGACGCGTTGGCGCTCGCCGCCCGAGAGCTGGCCGCCGCGTTCCCCAACTGCCGAGGCCAGGCCTTCGGGCAGCCGCGCCACCACGGGCTCCAACTGGGCGGCGCGCACCGCCGCCAGCAGCCGCCCCTCGTCCACCGGGCTGGAATCGCCGAACACGATGTTGTCGCGTAAGGTTCCATCAATGAGGAAGACCTCTTGCGGGATGAGCGACAGGTGATCCTGCCACGCGCGGTGGCGGCCGGCGATGTCGGTGCCGTCCACCCGCACTATTCCCGTGGCCGGATTGAGCAGGCCCAGAATCAGGCCCAGGACGGTGGTCTTGCCCGAGCCCGAGGCACCCACGAAGGCCACACTCTCGCCTTTGGCGATGGTGAAGTTCAGGTGGCTGACCGCCGCGTCGCCGCGCCCCGGATAGGCAAAGGACACGTCTTCGAAGGCGATGGAATGCGTGAAGGGCAGCGGCACACTGGCCGGCTCGGGGCGGTTGGCGCGGAAGGCTTCCAGGTCGGCGTGGAGCGCGTCTAGCACCGCCGTATTGAGACGCAGGTTATTGAGGTGCTGGTTGATCCGGCTGAAACCGGGCACGAAGCGTAGTGCCGCAACGCCGAACAGGCCCAGCAGGGGCAATTGGTCGGCCAGCCGGCCACCACCGGCCACCACCGCCACCACCACGCCCACCACCGCCCAGATGGCCAGGGTTTCCAGCGCCATGCGGGGCAACTGGCTGAGCGTGCTGCTCAGGCTCTTGGTGGAGGAATAATCCGCGCACGCCCTTTCGAAGCGGCGGGCGAAGAATTCCTCGCGCCCCATTACCTTGATCTCGCGGATGCCTTCGAGCCCCTGGGTGACGGCGGCGATCATGTTCTTCTGGCTTTGCGCCCCGACCGCGCCCCAGCGCGCCAGCCGGCGGCTGGCCAGGCGCTGCATGCCGGCGACCGCCAGGGTGAAGATGCCGCCGGCCAGCAGCGTCATCCCGGGGCTCACGGCCAGCAGCAGGATGCCGATGGTGGCGATCAGCACCAGCTCTCCGGCGAGTTGGACCAGCGGCAGCACCATGCCGGTGAATACCTCGTTCAGCGAGGAGGTGAGGTTGCGCAGTACCAGGGGAGTGCCCCGCTCCAGCCGGTCCACATAGGGCTGGCGCAGATATTCACGGAAGAAGCGGCCGGCCACCTCGGCACGGATACCCCACACCACCTCCTGCTGGCGATGCTGAACGAATGCCAGGAAGACGTTGCGGGCAAGGAACACCACCCCGATGGCGAGACCCACGCCCATGACCAGGCCGGAAGAGGGGCCGCCCACCAGTTCCACCAGCGCCGCCAGGCGGGGATGGGCGGCAAGGCTGCGCCCCTCGTCGGCGGCAAGCGCCAGGAAAGGCAGGATCAATCCCAGGCTGACCATCTCGGCGAAGCCGTTGAGCACGAGCAGCACGCCCAGCCCGAGCAAGTGTCGGCGGGCTTGCGAATCGAAAAGCTCCAGCAGCCTGCCGGTCAACCGGCCCATGGAAAAATCAGGCCTCGGCGCGGGCAAGGCGCGAGGCCGTCACGCCAGCCTCGCGCGCAGCTTCGCCCCGATCGCCGAAGAAGATCGAGTGCCAGGCATCGTATACGCTGGCCCGGTATTCGTCGCGGCTGTACTTGCCGCTCTTGCCCCAGCCGAACCAGATGTTGACCGGCGCCACGAACCCGCGCTTGTCGGCGCGGTTGGCCACCGCCTCCGGGATGAACTTTGCCGCCACCTTCTTGAAGATGTATTTGGTCGTGCCGTCCTTGATCTTGTACTTGTCGGGCATGGAATAGGCATACTGAATCAGCCGGTGGTCCAGCAGCGGCGAGCGGTTCTCGATGCTGAACGCCATGCTCATGCGGTCGGCCATGGTCAGCAGCACCTGCATGGTGGTGTAGAAGTCGGTGATACCCATGCCGTGGATAATACCGTTGCTCTTGCCGAAGTAGTAACGGCAGGTTTCGGCGAGGTATTTCAACACCTCGCCATCGAACTCGTTCTCACACCGGTTGATCAGGCGGACATACCGGTTCTCCGGCGGGCCGTAGTATTTGTTGATAAGGTAGTCATATTTTTCCAACGCCTCCAACTCACGAATCTTCTGGTCGTGGTTGAGCAGATGGTAGCGGTGATAGCCGCCGAACAGCTCGTCGGCGCCCTCGCCCGAAAGGATCACGCGCACATCCTGGGCGGCCCGTTTCAGAACCATGAACATGTTGAAACTGGTCCAGGTGGCCGGCATGTCCAGATGGTAGAGGATGGTGTCGCGATAGGCGAGATAATCCTCTTTGGTGGGGCGCACGATGACCAGCGGCTTCTTGATGTGGTCGGCCACCATCTGCGCATAGTGCAATTCGTTGAAGTCGTCCGAGATGTCGTAGGTGCCGGTGTAGATGAAATCCGGCTTGACGATGGAAGCGACCAGCGAGGAATCGACGCCGCCCGACACCAGGCAGCCGATATCGTGGCAGGAATTGCGCGTCCGCATGAGGATGGAATCCTCGAGCAGCTCCGACAACTGGGCGACGATCTTGTCCTCGTCGTCGGGCACGTCCACCGGATGATCCCACGCCTTCCAATAATCCACGTAACGGGGCTGGCCGCGCTGGATCACCAGCATGGAACCGGGCTCCACCGCCTGGATATTCTTGAACAGGGTCTCGCGGCCGCAGGCGAATTCGAAAGCACGGTAGCTGACCGGCTCGGGCAGCGGCTCCACGTCCACCACCTTGAGGATGGATTTGATCTCGCTGGCGAAAACGACGCACCGGTCGTCCTCATACCAATAAAGCGGCTTTTCGCCCGCCTTGTCGCGCACCAGCCATACCGTGTCGGCGGCGCGGTCCCACAGCGCGAAGGCGTACATGCCGTTCAGTTCACCGAGAATGGACTGACCCTTGGCCTGCCAGCCGCGTAGAACGGTCTCGGCGTCCGAGCCCTGCAAGCGGAAATCGGCTGGCGGCAGCGCCGTTTCGATCTCGGCGTGATTGTAGACCTCGCCGTTGTAGGCGATCAGCTTGCTCTCGTCCCGATTGGGATAGGGCATGGTGTGGGGGCGGGCGTCGATGATGGCCAGGCGCGCCATGCCGATGCCCACATGACCCTCGGCACGCACGCCGTTGCCGTCAGGGCCGCGATGAGGAATAGCCCCCAGCATGCGTTCGACCTGACGCGCATCAACCTGGCGGGCCACGTCTTTGTAGATGATTCCGGCAATGCCGCACATGCTTGACGTTTCCTATCAGGCCAGGGCGCCGGGAGTGCCGAGCACGCGGAAATCCATGCCGGCTTCAGCCAGGGCATAGCGCTGCCATAGGCCTGTGGCATCCAGCACCAGCCTGCACGAACCCAAGGCCTTCAGCAGTTCGGCGCGGGAGAAAGCGGTGTAGCCCGCGTGGGGAGTCAGCAGCAGAACCGCCTGCGCCTCGGCCAGACCGTCGGGCAGTCCCAGCGCCTTGCATTCGGTCAGAGCTTTGACGCGTTCCGTGCTGAGAAACGGGTCGTGGATGCGCACATCCATGCCCTGGCGGCGCAGAAGGCGAGGCAAGGCCAGCGCCGGGCTGGAATCGTGCTCGGCACGGTTTTCGTGGGGCAGCAGGCCCAGCAGCGCGACCTGCGTGATGTCATGACGCTTGAGCATCTCCACCACCGCCTGCTGGGTAGAAAAATAAGCCGACATCGCTTCGTTGAGGATGGTCAGGAAGCCAGGATTGGGAGCGGCCTCCAATAGGAATTGGGTCGCCAGCGGCAGCTCGAAGCCAGGGTTGAGGGGCGAGTGGGCGCGCCCGGTGAGCTGGGCCAGGACAGCAAAAGCGGCGCGGCAATCCGCTTCCGGATAGGCGAAGGATAATTGTGCGGCAAGCGCCGTGGCAGTATGGGCCAGGGCGCCCTCAAAGCATTGGGCGATCTCGGCGGCGGCGAAGCTTGGCAATTCGACAGTCTGCTGACCGCTGGCGGCGAGAACGGCGGCGATGCGGGCGATGTCGGCGGCAGGCCGGGCAGCCACCAGGCGGGCTGGCTGGCCCTCGGCCAGGAAGTCCTCGAGCGACCAGTCGCGGCGCGGCGCGTAGGCCAGGGTGAAGTCGGTACCAGTGGCAAGCCCGGCGGCAGCGAACTCGGCGGCCACCAGACGATCCATGGTTCCGGGAGCCAGCGAGGTCTCGACCACCACCAACGGATGGCCACCGCAGCCTTTGATGCCGGCCAGCAACGCCACGGCGCGGCGGATTTCGGCCACGCCGCGGCCCTCGTCATGGCCGAAGGGTAAGCCAATGAAGAAGACGTTCACGTCAGGGCGCAGCAACTGATCTGGAGCCACCACTTCGAAACGGCGGTGCGCCGTCATGTAGTTGAACTCGGCCATCTCTTTCCAGAACAGGAAGCGGTTGGCCGGGGGATAGGTCCCCGCAATCAAGGCCGCGCGGCGATCGGCGTCGAAATCGGTTACTACGCAACGCACGCCCGCCCGTAGGAATCGGAGCATGGTGGAATAGCCCACATAGCCCATGCCGAGGATACCGATTGCGCTGGAACCGTCCAGAAGCTGGTTCGCTTGGCTCATACCCTCACCCCTTTACGCTGCGTCCCAATAACCGCGCAAGGCGGTGATCGACTGCTCGAAATAATCGAAGTTTTTTTCGGCGTCGCGGATCTCGAGGATCATGGGAACGTCGATGCGCTGCAGCAGCCGCGCCATACCCGGCCAGTCCACCACCGAATCCGGCTGCCCCACCACCTTGCCCTCATGGATACCCTGCCAGCCGGTGCAGTCGTTCAGGTGAATCCAGCCGATCTGGTGGGCGACGGCTTCCAGCTCGATCGTCTCGTTACGCCCTCCCGTCTCGCGGCGGACGCATTCCAGTCCGTGAACCAGAGGACCCGGCGAGTCCATGTAGGTGCGCACCATGCCGGCGTGGCTCACGTCCCACACCAGCCGCTCCTCGCCCGAAATACGCGGCGCCATGTCGCCCGCCCACTGGTCGATGAAGTGCTGGACATCGAAACTTTCGCCCCTGAACGGCGCCGAATTTTCCAGGTATACCAGCACCCGGTCTTCCCAGGGGGTGAACCAGCGGCGGTGGATGCCGCCGATCTCGGCGAGGAAGGCGGCGCGAAGATCGGCGCAGCCCTCCGGCCCCAGGGCTTCCAGGTGGGCGGTCGAAAAGTAGACGCCTTCGTGCACCACGGCCATGACCTTGGCGCCAAAAACCCCGGACGCATGGGCGAGGCACTCGAATTTGAAGCGCAGTTGCTCCTCGCGCACCCGCCGGTCGGCTTGCGGCAGCATGTGGGCGAAACGGGGATGGCGTTCAAAGAGTTCGAACAGGATGACGTCGTTGATGACGTCGTCGAGGCAGTGATAGGCCAACATGCCGACCCGTTGACCCCGCAGGAAATCGGCGGAGCGCAGGATGGCGTCGCGGCCCTTGTCGGGCTCGACCATGTCCCGACGCAACAAATGCACCTCGGCACAGGACGGCGCCGATCCCACCAAACGCGCAAAAGCCGGCACGTAATCGCGGTAGTTCGCGAGATCGATAACGGGACCGACCTTCATCGGCTGCACTCCATTCGAGGGCCGCCGCCGCAGGCGACCGCCTGCGCCGTACTATATACTCCGGGGCAGGGGGTCAAGGAACTTCCTTGGCCGGTCCCGTTCAGAAATCGTCCCATGTGACTGGTGCGTCCTTGGCCAAAGGACGCCGTGTCAAACGCCCCACCACCAGGTCTACAAGGTTGGGGGCGATGCCGGTGGGCGGACGTTTGGCGACCAGCATGCCGGGCTCAATCATCGTGCCCGGCGCGATGTCGCATGCGGCCACCAGGCCGCGGCGGCCGTTGGTGCGCGCCGCCTGTTCAGCAGGCACCACCAGCTTCGTGCCGGTGCCCATGGCCACCTCGACCGCACGGATGCCGCAGACCAGATCAGCCATGGCAACCGGATCGAGCGACATCTTCTGGTCCACGCCGGGCAGGTCATTGGAGGTGGTGAAATGCTTCTCCACCAGGCTGGCGCCCAAAGCCACGGCGGCAAACACGCCGTAATTTTCCTTGCAATGATCGGAGAAGCCGGCCGGCACGCCGAAAGTGGCGGCCAGTTGCGGGATGCAGCGCAGGTTGGCGTCCTCCATGCTGGCCGGATAAGCCGAGGTGCATTGCATCAGCGCCAGCTGGGTGCCGCCCGCCTCATGGAAAGCGCGCACGGCGCCAGCCACCTCGTCCAGCGTGCTCATGCCGGTGGACAGGATGGTGGGGCGGCCGGTGCCGGCCACCTTGCGGATCAGCGCGGTATAGGTGACGTCGCAGGACGCGATCTTATAGAGCGGCGGGTCGATGGTCTCGAGCATGGCCAGCGACGCTTCGTCCAAGGGTGTGGCGAAGAAGACGATGCCGCGTGCCTTGGCGTAGTCCTGTAGTGCCGCCCACTGGTCGCGGGTGAATTCATAAGGCTTGAGCATGTCGATCTGGCGGGACGGGAGGGCACCCTTGTCCTCGCCGTAGACCAGGGCGTCCTTGGTGACGAAATCCTCGGCATTGAACACCTGGAACTTCACCGCGTCGGCACCTGCCTCGGCGGCGGCGGCAATCATGGCCTGGGCCAGGGCGAAGTCGCCGTTATGGTTCATGCCCACTTCGGCGATGACAAAACACGGATGCCCGGCGCCGACCAGGCGGCCACCGAGGGTGATGACGTTAGACATGCTGAGCCTTCGGCTGGTGCGACGTGGCGGGCAGTATAGCCGTCCTCCGAACGGCGTGGAAGGTTTGACGCCGGCCCGGCCGGAAGGCACACTCGGCCCCATGCCTCGCCGCCTCTTCCTCACCCGTATCGATGCCCCCTTCGACCCCGCCTCCGACTTGGCGTTGGGACCATGGTGCTTCATGGGCCGCGAGGCCGAGTTTCCCTTCTGGACCGGACTGGACTTCGTCGAGGCCTTCGACTCGCTGGAGGAACGCCGCATCGCCTGCGACCAGGTGCGCTGGATGCTGGCTCACCAGATCGAACGCTTGGCGGCCGGGCTCAACCGCCGCCACGGCCGCAATTATCCGCTGATCTATTGGTGGATATTGGCCGCGCCCTGGTTGTCGCGGCTGCTCCCCGCCTTGTGGCGGCGGTGGTGGCAGGCCGAGAAATTCATCGCCCGGCACGGCACCGGCGAACTGGATGTGCCAGTATGGGACACCGCTTCGGTCTGCTGGGACTTCATCGACGCCGCCGATTTCATGAACCGCGGCCTGCGCGGTTCACTGCTGGGCGAATGGATGGTCCTGCTGGTTCTGGAGCAGCTATGGCCCAAGGCTTGGCAACGCCTGCCCATTGCACCCCCGGAAGAGGTGGCGCGTGTCATTCCCGAACCACCCTACAGCACCAACCGGCTTAAGCGCTGGTTGCGGCGCCATGCCGGCAGACTGCGGGTGGCCGACATTCCGGGGGCCTCGCCCGCCGCCATGCTTTCGTTGTCGGCCCTCGCCGTCTTGCTGCCCGCCAAGAAACGCCGCATCGCCATCGAATCCGGCTTCGTGCCACCGCCCGCGCGACCCATCGACCCGAAGCTGGCCCAACTGGCCGATCTGGTGGTGGACCGCACGCTGCCCGCCATGTTGGGCGGCGACTGGTCCCGCCGCGAGGCCGAGGCTCTGGCGGTGGGCTATTGCCCCGGCAAGCTGCATGTGAGCGCGGCGGCACTGCAGAACGCCGGATCCATGTTCATCCACGCCCATGCGGCGGCGGCGGGGGAGCGGATAGTGCGCTATCAGCACGGCACCAATTACGGCACCTGCTTCCACGCCTTCCTGCATGAGGCGGTGGAATACGCCTATTCCACCCTGCTGACCTGGGGCTGGACTGGGCATGACGACGCCCGCGGCCATTTCATGCCGCTGCCCGCGCCCCAATTGCTGCGCCGCGCCGCGTCGGCGGCCAAGCGGAAAAACCGTTTCGTCTTCGTGGGCGCGCTCTACGAGTTGACCACTTTCATGATCTGCTCGCACCCGCTGCCCACCCAATGGGCGGGCTACCGCGCGGACAAGGCGCGTTTTCTCGCCGCCCTGCCCGGAGACCTGCGCACGCGTGTGGTCTACCGGCCCAATAGCCGCTCGGCCTCGGATTTGGACGACCGCGTTTATCTGAACGAGCGCTTCCCGGGACTGGGAATGCTGGATGGGCCGCTGGAGCCGCAACTGCTGGCATCCCGGCTGCTGATCATAGACCATCCGGGCACCACCTTGCTGCAAGCCATGGCCGCCGACCTGCCCACCATTGCGTTCTGGCGGGCTGATGTGTGGCCCAATGCCGACAGCGCGGGCTTCGCTTTCGCCGGATTGGAGCGGGCGGGCATCTTGTACCGCACGCCGGAAGAAGCAGCGGCGCAGTTGACACGGGTGGGAGATGGCCTGGAGGATTGGTGGCGGTCCGAACCGGTGCAGGCGGCGCGACGACTCTTCGCCCAGACCTACGCCCGGCGCAGCCGGCTGTGGTGGCTGCACTGGGCGCGAGCGCTCATCCGACTGGATTAGTATCAAATCAATCGGCCTGTCGCCATGAGCCGCGAACCCGGAATCTGTCTGGTTCAGACGGAATCGCCCTGCTTTCTCGTCATGCCCGCGCTTGACGCGGGCATCCATGTGGAACCGCCTAAGCCTTTGTTTCGGATGACCTTCATGCGGCGCCTCGTGGATCGCCGGGTGGTGACGTTTCCCGCCGGGCCGGCCTCCGGCCAGACCCTAAGCCGCCGGTCCTTGCGGCGGCGGCCCGGCGGCATCCAGCGCCGCCGCCTCGGCGTCGCTGAACACCCGCGAGCGGGTGAGGAAACGCACGCCTTCCGGGATTTCCAGCGAGAAGCTGGCGCCGCGCCCCGGCGTCACGTCGATGGTCAGTTGGGTGTGCCGCCACAGCGGGAATTGCTGGCCGCCCATGTAGAAGGGGTGGCCGGCGATTTCGCCCAGCAGCACATCGTGGGCGCCGATGCGGAACTCGGCCCTGGGGAAGCACATGGGCGCGCTGCCGTCGCAGCAGCCGCCCGACTGGTGGAAGACCAGCGGGCCGTGCCGGGCGGCCAGACGGACGATCAGCTCTTCCGCCGCCGGGGTGACGAGGACGCGGGGAACGGTCATGGCAGTCTCCTCCAATTCGTCGTCATGCCCGCGCCCGACGCGGGCATCCACGTGGAACAGCCTAAGCCCTTGTTTCGGATGACCTTCAGGCGGCGCCACGCGGATCGCCGGGTGGTGACGTCTACCGCCGGGCTGGCCTCCGGCCAGGCCCGGTGGCCCGGCGATGACGGCACCCTGATTCCCCGCCCCCGGGCCGGACCCGGGAGCGAGGGAAGGGCGTGCCGGCCTCAGAAGAAGCCCAGCGCCTTGGGGCTGTAGCTGACCAGCAGGTTCTTGGTCTGCTGGTAATGGTCCAGCATCATCTTGTGGGTCTCGCGCCCGATGCCCGATTGCTTGTAGCCGCCGAAGGCGGCATGGGCGGGATAGAGGTGGTAGCAGTTGGTCCACACCCGGCCGGCCTTGATCTCGCGGCCCATGCGGTAGGCGGTGGTGCCGTCGCGGCACCACACCCCGGCGCCCAGGCCGTACAGGCTGTCGTTGGCCAGGTGCAGCGCCTCCTCGGTCGAGCCGAAGGTGGTCACCGAGACCACGGGGCCGAAGATCTCCTCCTGGAAGATGCGCATGGAGTTCCTGCCGACGAAGATGGTGGGATCGACGTAATAGCCGCCGTCCAGCTCGCCGCCCAGGCTGGCCGCCTGGCCGCCGGTCACGCATTCGGCGCCCTCGCGCTTGCCGATGTCGATGTAGGACAGGATCTTCTCCAACTGGTCCAGGCTGGCCTGGGCGCCCAGCATGGTGGCGGCGTCGAGCGGGCTGCCCTGCCTGATCGCCCTGACGCGCCTGACCGCCTTTTCCATGAACTGGTCGAAGATGGATTCGTGCACCAGGGCGCGGGACGGACAGGTGCAGACCTCGCCCTGGTTCAGCGCGAACATGGCGAAGCCTTCCAGGGCCTTGTCGGCGAAGTCGTCGTCCTTGGCGAAGATGTCGGGGAAGAAGATGTTGGCCGACTTGCCGCCCAGTTCCAGCGTCACCGGGATGATGTTCTCGGAGGCGTATTGCATGATGAGGCGGCCGGTGGTGGTCTCGCCGGTGAAGGCGATCTTGGCGATGCGGGGGCTGGACGCCAGGGGCTTGCCCGCCTCGATGCCGAAGCCGTTGACCACGTTGACCACGCCGGGCGGCAGCAGGTCGCCGATCAGCTCCATCAGCACCATGATGCTCATGGGGGTCTGCTCGGCCGGCTTCAGCACCACGCAATTGCCCGCCGCCAGGGCCGGGGCCAGCTTCCACACCGCCATCAGGATCGGGAAGTTCCACGGGATGATCTGGCCGACCACGCCCAGCGGCTCGTGGAAGTGATAGGCCACGGTGTCGCTGTCGATCTCGGCCAGGCTGCCTTCCTGGGCGCGCACGCAGGCGGCGAAATAGCGGAAATGGTCGATGGCCAGCGGCAGGTCGGCCGCGATGGATTCGCGGATGGGCTTGCCGTTGTCGAGCGTCTCGGCCAGCGCCAGGGCGTTGAGGCGCAGTTCCATGCGCTCGGCGATCCTGTTCAGGACGGCGGCGCGCTCGGCCACCGGGGTGGCGCCCCAGGCGTCCTTGGCCTTGTGGGCGGCGTCCAGCGCCAGTTCGATGTCGCCGGCGGTCGAGCGCGCCACCTCGCACAGGGGCTGGCCGGTGACCGGCGTCGGGTTGGTGAAATACTCGCCGCCCACCGGCGGCACCCATCGCCCGCCGATGAAATTGTCGTAGCGCGGCCGGATGGCGATCTGGGATTTCAACTCCTCCAGGGTCTTGGCGATCATGTGGTCCTCCCGTTCTTGTTAAGGGCCGCTTGATGCGGCTCCCGCGACTGTGACAGTCATGTGTGGCGTGGGGAAATCGGCCACAAGGCGCAAGAGGGGGAGCAACAGGTATTATGTGCGGGGAGCCTCGCCCTCCCCCGCCGGATGTGATAGGCCCATAGAGGCTGGATGCAGGGGACGGACATGGCCGCCATCTTCACCATCGCGCCGGGACAGCCCTTCGTGGACACCCTGGCGGCGCATCTGCTGGGCGAGGCCGGCGGCGATCCGCTGCGGCTGGCGGAAATG
>AGTN01065915.1_pt1 | contig 16934 bp, 16 predicted proteins | sample 314218 | NCBI WGS metagenome assembly AGTN01 (sample SAMN02954264, study PRJNA73603) | bioreactor metagenome | biome: terrestrial; feature: non-aerated bioreactor; material: poplar woody material; isolation source: poplar biomass | place: USA | collected 2006-12 | reverse complement strand
ATTTTATCTTTAAGGTATAATTCCGCCGCCGCCTCGTCCGCCGCCGACATAACGGGATAAAGGCCGGGGGACGTTTCGAGGGCGATTTTGAGGCAGGGGAACCTTTCATAGTCGGGCTCCGAGAACGTCAAGGCTCCCGGTTTTACAAGATCTGGGAATTCGAGACAAGGCTCTCTTTCGGGATAGGTAAGAGCATACTGGATCGGAAGACGCATATCGGGGCGGTAGAGGCAGGCCTTCATAGAGCCGTCCGCAAATCCGACGAGCGCGTGGATCACGCTCTCCCTATGTATGACCGCCGAAACGTCTTCCAGGCCGAAAAGCGTGCGCGCCTCGATTATCTCCATTCCCTTGTTGAAAAGCGTGGCGCTGTCGACTGTTACCTTATTCCCCATTTTCCAGACGGGATGTTTCAAAGCGTCCGCAGCCTTCGCGGTTTTCAAGCTTTCTTTCGTATAGTCCCTGAACGCCCCGCCGGAAGCGGTCAGGATTATCTTTTTCGGTCTTTCGCCGGCTGCGCACTGAAAGACGGCGGAGTGCTCGCTGTCGAGCGGGATTATCGTTTTATTATATTTCCTTGCCGCCCCGGTGACGAGCTTTCCGGCGGCGACGAGGCTCTCCTTGTTGGCCGTCGCGAGACGGGCGGGGCCTTCGAGCGCGGCGAGCGTCGGCTTCAGGCCGGCTATCCCCCCTATTCCGTTTATAACCAAATCGGCGCCTTCGTAAAACGAGGGGTCGGAGAGAGCGTCTCCGGTATAAACTTTTTCGCCGTTAACGCGGTTTGAACCGCCGCCAAACCATATTTTGCGCGGTTTGAACCGCGCTATCTGCTCCGAAAGAAGTTTTTCATTCGAGTTCGCCGCGAGAAAGGAAACCTGATACTTGTCTTTGCCCGCTTCGATCATTTCGAGAGCCTGACGGCCTATCGAGCCCGTCGAGCCGAGGACGCCTATTCTCATACGGCGAAAAACATATAGGCGGCGACGAAGACGAGCGCGAACAAGATACTGTCCAGCCTGTCCATTACCCCGCCCTGCGGGCCGAGAAGGCGCGAGAAATCCTTGATTTCAAGGGAACGTTTTATCCTGCTCGCCGCGAGGTCGCCGATTTCGGAGACGACGGCTATCGCCACGCCTATCAGCGAATAAAAAAGTACCGGATGAGAGTAGACGTCGGAAAATTTGAGCCCGCTCATAATCGGAAGCGGCAGGAATTCAAACAGGAAATAGACGAGTAAAGAGCCCGCCGCGCCGCCCGCGAGACCGGAGAGGGAGCCGGCATAAGTCTTTTTGGGGCTGATTTTGGGGAATATCTTGGGGCCGCCTATCAGGCTTCCGAGATAATATGCGACTGTATCCGAGCACATAGCCGCGCCGGCCGCGATGAGGACGGGAAGAAGGCCGTATTCCCCTATCAAAAGGAACGCGAGGGACATAAGCATAACGGGGTATACAAAGATGAAAACAGAATACGCAAAGTCGTTGAAGGTCAATTTTTGAGTAAAGATATAAAAACCGAAGAGGAGTATCAATTCGGCCCCCGCCGTTACGAGGAGCCCGCCGCCGCCGAAGAAATAGATCATCGGATAGAGCGCGAGAAAGCCTATCGCGAGCGGGATAATTTCCGGCTTCATCCCCTTTCTCCCGCCGAGGTCTATCATCTCGGCAAAAGAGACGGCTGAAAAGACGAAGATGAAGAAATCGATAAAAAACCGGCTTATGCCCGTCAGAAATATCGCGCCCATCAGCGCCGCGAAGAGCGAAAGGCCGACGACGGTCCTCTTGAGTACGGTTTTTGATTTTTTTTGAGGCGCGTTCGTTATATTATCCATATATTCCTTGATATTTCAATTTATATTTCCGTAATTTCTTCTTATCCTCTCGAATTTCCCGCTAATTTCGTACAAGTCGCGCTTCTCGAAGTCGGGCCACAATTTATCGAGAAAAAAGAGCTCCGAATAGACCGTTTGGAGGGGCAAAAAGTCGGAGAGCCTCTGGTATCCGCCGTATCTTACGACCGCGTCCGGATCGGGGAGCATCGCCGTCGACAGGGAGCGTTCGATTTCCTCGTAGGTTACCGGGCTCATATCCGAGTCGAGGACGCGCCTTTCGAGGATGTAATTGAAAGCCGCCGCTATCTCCGCCCTTCCCGAGTATCCGAGCGCTATTATTATCGTCATCCCGCTGTTGTTTAAGCCGGCGACGTTCGCTTTCGAGACCGAGCCCAGAAGGTCGGGAGGAAGGCTCTGAAGGTCTCCGATAAATCTCAGGCGGTAATTTTTAGCTTTTACGAGCGGTATAAGTTTTTCTTCGAGAAAGTCGGCTATTATCCCGAAAATCCCGAAAATTTCCCTTTTCGGCCGCTTGAAATTGTCGAGGCTGAAGGCGTAAAGGGAAAGATACTCTATTCCGAGCTCCGAAGAGGCCTCGATAGCTTTCAAAACGGCCTCGGCTCCCGCGGCGTGACCCGAGAGCCTGTCCAGCCCCCGCCCCTCGGCCCAGCGGCCGTTGCCGTCCATAATTATAGCTAAATGACGCATATTTTTTTCCGACCGATAATAATTTATAATTTTCCGGTCGGTAAAAACCACGCTTTTTACCGCCGGAATCCTCCGTTAGCGACCGACAAAATCCGCGACGCGAGTCTCTTAATACAATCTGCCGGCGAGCGGAGTGGATTTTCAATCGGTCGGAATAATTATACGCTCATAATTTCCTTCTCCTTATCCGCCGCGGCCTTGTCTACGTCGGCGACGAAGGAGTTGAAGTTCTTATCGAGGTCTTTTTCAAAGGTTTTCAATTCGTCCTCTGTGACAATCGAGTCCTTCTTGAAACTTCTCAGCATTTCGAGCGTGTCGTGCCTGATGTTGCGAAGGGCTATCTTCGTATTTTCGGCGTGCACCTTGACCTCTTTCACGAGCGATTTCCGCCTCTCCTCGGTCAGCTCGGGAAAGACGAGGCGTATCACTTTCCCGTCGTTTATCGGATTTATTCCTACGTTCGCCGCGATTATCGCCTTTTCGACCGCCCTCATCGCGCTCTGATCCCATACGGAAATCGAGAGAAGGCGCGCCTCGGGGATAGTTATATTTGCGAGCTGGTTTATCGGCGTCGGCGTGCCGTAATAATCGACGAGCACTTTGTCGAGGATGTGCGCGTTGGCCCTGCCCGCCTTCATCGCCTGAAGGTCGTGCTTGAAAGACGCTATGCTCTTTTCCCCTCTCGTCCTGAGGTCGTCAAAAGCGAGCTCCACTTCGGTTATTTCGTATGACATAATCCGCCTCCGTTTACAATTTTTTCCATTAATATAATATCACATATCGGGGGAAAGGGCAAAGGGCTATTCCCTATAATATCTCTGATTTCCGCTCCGCGATTTTCAAAAGGGCCTCGGCTCGGGCGCCGATATGAAAGCCCGCGGAAAGCGAATCGCCGGAGAGTTTATCGACGGCCTCGGCGATCGCCTCGAGCATAAAAATAATAAACGCGTCCGATTTTGCCTCGCTATTAGATAGCGCGATAGCTTTATAATAGTCTTTCCGCTTTGCAAGAATGACGCTTTCGATCGGTATCCACTCGAAAATTCTTTTCCAGTCGGAGAGAATTTTAGTTTGCCAGAGCCGGCCGGTTCTTCCGTTGCCGTCCGAAAACGGATGTATGAATTCAAACTCGTAGTGAAAAAGGCTTGATTTTATCAGCGGATGCGCCGGGCTTCTTTTGAGCCAGTCAAAACGTCAATCAGCTTGTATGAAATCTTGTACGAAAACTTGTACGAAAATTACCCTTTGATATTCGCAAAATTGATCGGATTATTGTCGTAAATCGTCTTAAGCCAGCCGCCGCCGATTTTTGAGACGACGTCCTGACCGAAGGAAGTGTCTCCGAGAAGTTTTATGCCGGCGAAGAAGAGGAGAGAGACGGCGACCACGAACGCGCCGCTCAGGGCGAGGCCCAAAGACTTATCGAAAACGCGGACGATCGCGCTGTTGCTCCGCGCCACGTTGCGGATAATTCTGACGACGATCATTCTCGCGGCCTGCACGAGCGCGAAAAGGACGAGATAGAAGACGACGTACCCGGGCTTAAGGTAAGCTAAAAACGCCCACGCGTTTACGGCGGCGGCGTCGACCGAGTTAATGAGGTTTTGGGAGACCGTTAAATTCTGGAGCGAGCCGCCCACCATTACGCAGACGACGACGGATATAATTATTCCGAATATTCCGCCGGTCAAAAGCTTTAAGACTTTGTTGAAGCCGAGCATCATTCCTATCAGCGCGGCGACGACGACGACCGCGATAAAGACGTAATCTACGGTAACCATATGTATTAATATATCCTTTTATTAAATAAAATACAAGCGTTTTTACAGCTTTCAGCTTTTAAGGGAACAGGGAGCAGCAATCATCCGCCGGCCCCGACCTTTGACCTCTACCGTCCCCTTTGTCCTTCCTTATGCCTTAATTGAAATATTTCCCCATTAACAATCCCATACAAGACGACATCATTAGCCCTCTCGTCCAGCCGCTTGCGTCTCCGAGGGCGTAGAGGTTTTTGACGCCGGTCATAAAATTTCTGTCGAGAAGGATTTTATTCGAGTAAAATTTTATCTCGGGAGCGTAGAGGAGCGTCTCTTTTCCGGCGAAGCCCGGCACCACCTTATCCATCATCTTGATGAAATTGATGATGTTCTGCATCGGGCGGAAGGGTATCGCCGCGGTGATGTCTCCCGCGACGGCGTCCGCGAGCGTCGGCTTGATATTCGTCCTCGAAAGCTCCTTTTGCCACGTTCTCTTTCCCTCCAGAATGTCGCCGAAGCGCTGGACGAGTATATGGCCCGCGCCCAGCATATTAGCCATTTCGCCCACCTTTTTAGCGTAGTCGATCGGCCGGTCGAACGGCTCGGAGAAATTATGCGAGCTCAAAATCGCTAAATTCGTATTCTCCGATTTTTTATTCTTGAAGGCGTGGCCGTTGACTATCGCCAGATGGTTATCGTAGTTCTCCTGGGCGACGAAGCCGCCCGGATTTTGGCAGAAAGTCCTCACTTTGTCGTTATAGGGCTGGACGTAGCCTATCAGCTTCGACTCGTAGAGGCATTCGTTTATCTCTTCCATTATCTCGTTTCTGACTTCTACGCGAACGCCTATGTCGACGGTTCCCGCCTTGTGGCGGATATCGTAGACGCGACACATTTCTTCGAGCCAGTCCGCGCCTATCCTTCCTACGGCTACGACCGTCTTTTCGGCTTGAATTTTATATAAATTTCCGGAAGAGTCGGTCACGGACGCGCCCTTGCAGACGCCGCTTTCTATTATCAGGTCGCGGCAGACGGACTTGAAAGCAAGATTCACGCCGCCCTCTCTAAGCGTCTCCTCGATTTTTGAATATATTGCCCGGGCCTTCTCGGTGCCCAGATGCCTTATCGGACAGTCGACGAGTTTCAAACCGGCGAGTATGGCCCTCTTCCTGATATCCTTTATTTTCTCCTGATTTTCTACGCCCTCCACTCTCGTGTCGGCTCCGTATTCGAGATAGATCGAGTCGGCGTATTCTATCGTCTCCTCTACGAGCCCGCGCCCGACAAGCTCGGGAACGTCCCCGCCCACTTCGGGGCTCAGGGAAAGTTTGCCGTCGGAATAAGCTCCCGCGCCGGAAAAGCCGGTCGTGATGCTGCAGATAGGGCAATGGGCGCATTCTCCGCGCGCGGATTTAGGGCAATTTCTGTGCTTTAAGGAATTCCCCTGCTCGACGATCAGTATCTTCAAAGGCGATTTATTTCTGACGAGCTCGAGAGCCGTAAAAATACCGGACGGGCCGGCGCCGATTATTAAAATGTCGACTTTTTCGGGAAGCGTCATAATCGATTACAAAAACAATTATAACCGCTTTTGAGAAATATTTCAATCGGTTAAAAAGGCGGGCTTTTCACCCGCTAAAAATACATACCATTCCAGTCGGAGAATTATTATGTGAGAAATCTCCTTATTTTTCCATTTCCGTTTTCAATTTTTATTTATCTGTGCTAAAATATGGAATATATTTTCTACGGGAGGTAGATATGAAACCGATCACTCAAGATATAGTCGACAAGAACGTAGACTATATGGTCGACGGAATAACCGACGTCATCAAAACCTTCGACGTCCGCGATCCCGGCTCCAAAGGGGAAACCGACGCCCAGGAGCACTTTGCCCAGATACTAAGCGAGTATACGGACGAGGTCAAAATCGAAAAGTTCAAGCTCCACGCCGACGCCTTTATGGGCTGGATCTATTTCGACATTGTCTTCATCCTCGGCGCGCTCGCCTGCCTTTGGTTCAATATCAATTGGGCGGCCGCGGCGCTTTTCTGTTTAAGCTTCGCGCTGTTCGTCGCGTCGCTCGTCTTCTATAAACACGTCGTCGCGCCCTTCTTCCCCGTCAAGACCTCGACCAACGTCTACGCGGCCAAAAAGCCCACGGGCGAGGTCAAAAGGCGCATCGTCTTCTGCGGCCACGCCGACGCCGCCTTTGAATGGGGCTGGCTCAATCTCGGCGGTTTCCCTCTCTTCGCGACCGTGCTGATGGGTTCTTTATTCACGCTCTTCGCCGTCCTCGGCCTCGCGATCGCGGGAATGTTCGTCAACGGATTTACGATAGGCTATATCGGGAACGGCAATCTGGGCTATACGATCGCCCTTATCGCCATAACCGCTATCGGCGTCCCTTTCGCGCTCTCCCTTTTCTATTTTTCCAACCGCCTCAAGGTAGTCGACGGGGCTAACGACAATTTATCCGCCTGCTTCGCGGCCGTTTCCGTCCTCAAGACGATGAAGGACGAGGGGATAAGCTTTGAAAATACCGAGGTCGCCGCCCTTATCGCCGGTTCCGAAGAAGCCGGCCTCCGCGGCGCTATGGCGTTTGCAAAAGAGCATAAAAAGGACTTCGGCCCCGAAACGTATTTCGTCGTGCTCGAAACGCTTCGCGAGCCCGAGCACATCTCGATTTACGAAAAGGATATGAACGGCGTGGTCAAAACCGACGCGGAGGTCTGTAACCTCATTCAGCGCGCAGGAAAAGACGCTATCGGCAGGACTATCCCCCTCGCCACGGTCACTCTGGGCTCCACCGACGCCGCCGCTTTCGCAAACGCCGGCTATAAGGCCGCCTGCCTCGCCGCCCTCGACCACAAGCTCCAGCCCTACTACCACACGAGGAAGGACAGCTACGACAATCTCAGCAAGGAATGTTTAGGCTTGATTTACAAAACGATAATGAAGACGCTCGAATATTTTGACGCGGGCAAGTAAATGTTATTTTCCGCCTGCGGAAAATGAGGATAATGATATAAAATAAAATCCATAACGCGATATTTCGGCGGACGATAATCATAGTTTCTTCTAAAAACTAAAAAATTCATTAAGAAATCATCGCATTTCATGAAAAAAGCCGGGCAAACCGGCTTTTTTTATTTCATGTGCCGCATAAGCGGCATATTTCACGCCGCGCTAAAGCGGCATTTCATGGAGCCGTCTCATTAATGAGACGGCTCTCAAATCACTCCATCTCCGAAATAGCCTCTTTAATATAGTCGAGGTTGGGATCGACATAGTACAGGTGATAAATCAAATGGCTCGGCGAATTCGGCACGTAGATCACGATATTTGCGCTTACGCCCTTGAACGTGTCCGGGCCGACCTCGATTTTGGCCTCCTTCAATAGGTAGACAAATTTAAGCTTAGGGCCGAACTCCGCGTTTCCGATATAGGAGAGGGCGCCGCCCGCGTTTACGCGAAGCGTGGTAAGGTTGGCGGCGGTACTGAACGCGCCGTCGGCTATTCCCTTCATACCGTCCGCCACGACAAACTCCGCCGCGGCGCCCGAATAGCGCACGAGCACCGCGCCGAGAATGAGCGTTTCCGCGGGAGTCCTGTACCACGCGGTATCGTTAAAGGCGTTTCTTCCCACCTTCCGGAGCGCTGTCCCCGGCGGGCAGGTAACGGTAGCCAGCGTCCAGCAGGATATAAAAGCCTCCTCCCCGATTTCGGCAAGCGTCGCGGGGAACGCGACCGAGACGAGATTCTGGCAGGACGTGAACGCCCCCGCGCCTATCGCGACAACCGACGAGCCCGACGCAAACGTCAGCGAACACAGATTTCCGGCGCTCGCGAAAGCCGAGTCGGCAATCGAGGTTATTACGATATGATCGGCGCCGTCGCCCGTTTCCGCGGGAATTTGGAAATCGGTATCGGCCCTTCCCGCCGGATAGGAGAGAAGAGAGCCCTCTCCCGTCCTCGTCGCACCGTCGTAATCCGCCTTATACAAAACCCCGTCTTCTATCGTGAAATAGTTGGAGCCCGACTCCATCAGCCTGAAATTTACAAGCCGGACGAGGCTGAAGAAGGTCCCGTCCTCGATATAGCGGATATTCGAGCTGAAAATTATATTTCTTATGTCGACCGTATAAGCGTCGATGAAGGCGTCGCCGCTTATCGCGCGGACGAATTTGTCGTTATGCTGGCGCGGGATATAGATTTCGTCGTAATAGACCACGCCGCCCGGGTCAAAGCCGCCGACCACATAGTAGCCGTCGCCCTCGTCCTCGGGCACGAATTCAAACTGAAGCCCCGGCGTTCCCTCGTCCCTATCCGTCCATTTCGCATAAAAATTCGTAGGCCCGACGACCGTAAAGCCCGTACCGAAGTCGGCCGGAGCTTTGTTGAACAGCGTGTTGGTATACCAACCGTCGAATTTGAAATCGCCGTAAGGGAAGGACTGGTAAACGGGAACGGCCAAAAGTCCGCTGTCGTAGGGCTCGGGGGCGACGCCGCGCTTAATCACCGTGCCGTATCTGACCGAGACCGCCGGCCCGAGCGAAGAATATAGGAAGACGTTTTCGTTCTCGACTTCCTCGATGTGCATATTGAAATATTCGACGTTATAGCGTCTTATCGAGACTATTGCGAAGAGCTTGTAGAGCGGGGAGATTCCCGCCGGGTCGGCCGCCGTAATTATCGTATCCGTAAGGGGCGTGGCGACGTCGACCGGATTGCCGTTTACGTCGGTCCAGCCGTCGATTTGATATTTTGCGTCAGTGAATGCGGGAAGGCCGGCGTAAGGCGCCGTTCTCGGGCGAACGAAGACCGAGCGGAGCAGCTTGTCTCCCGCGTATGTCACGGGATTTCCCTCTGCGTCGAGATTCGGCAGACGGTATTCGATAATAAAATCGTTCTGAACGGGATTTGCGTAGAGGCTTATTTCGCCGGTGACGACGAGAGGCGTGGAGAAGTCGACCAGCTGGTTCGCCGGGAAGCTCGGATGCCTGTACCACGTCACCGACCAATAGCGCGTCGGGAAGACCGATTTTAAATCTATCGGCGCGTTAAGCTTGTAGCCGTAGTCGTAGGTCTGAGTGACGGTGACCGGCACGCTCGAAGGCGGCGTATACCTGAAGATGACGTTATATCTTAAAATCGTATAAAAAGAGCGGATTTCGTAATTCCTTGTGATCGGGTTGTCGAGAATGGGCTGAGCCGAGACGTAACCTCCGCCCGAAAGGTATCTCCATTCCCCTCGGTAACCGGTAATTTCCTCATAGGACGGAATATTGATAAGCCTCGTGCCGTAATCGAGATTCCTCTCCGCCGCGAGGGTGAACACTCCCGAGTCCGGAGAAGTCTCCTGATAGAATTTGATAGATAGGAGGAGCGGCGTATAATAGGCGTAAATATTCAGGTTGGACATTATGTTGGTATAGACCGGAGCTTTGCCCGTCGCCCTGTCGAGCCATACGCCGGTGTAGCCGGTCTTCGCGGGAACTAAGGGCTCGGATTGAAAGTTGCCGAGGTATTCGATCGTAAAATTCTTGTCGCTTTCCCAAACTTCGGAAGAATAATTGACGTTGTAGACGAGCGGCACGTATACGGCGACTATATCGGCGTCGGTGATGATATCCGGTATCGGCGTTCCCGCGGGATAGAGTCCCTCTCTGTATCGCCAGCCGGTGAAAACCTTCCCTTCGTAAATTCTGGCCGCCGGCGGGTTTGTTATCGAAGAATTATACTCGACGGTCATAGTGGAAATCTGGTCGCCCTCGCAGACGAACCTGACCGTGCGCTTTTCGGCGTTGATCCATCTTGCGTAAAGCGTCTGGTCGTAATCTATCCTATAAGGGGAGACGATCGCCGCGCCGCTCAGGTCCTCATATCTGTACCATCCGACGAACTGATACCCCACTTTTTTGGGAACGGGCATATCTATGATAGCCGTTTTTCCGGCTTCCTTCAAACCGTCGGTCGTTATAATAAACGTATCCTGATCGGTAGTGCCGGCGATATTTTGGAAATACCCTCCCTCGCCCGCGTAGAAAGTCGCGGTATAATTGACGTTGGAGGGCGCGGGAGCGATCGTGATTTTTACTTTGACCGATAAGCCGTTGTATGTAAACCCGATGTTATAGACGCCGGGCGACAGGAATTTAGATAGGTCTTCCGCCGAAATCATTTCCGGCGCGCCGGAAACTCTTTGATCGAAGACGCCGCCCTTTTTCATAACAAAAGAAATTTCCGATAAAATTACCGACAGATCGTTAGCTCCGGCGACAAACGTATAAGACTTCTCCGGATATTCCTGTTCGAGGGCGTACTCATCCGAAACGTTTTTTTGGCACGCCGCAAAAGCCGCCGCTAAAACAACGGCGAAAATAACGATTAAAACGAGCTTGAGCGTTTTGGACATATTTCGGCCTTATATTAAATATAACATTTATAATGACTTAAGTCAACACGGAAAAGCGGCCTTTGTTAGGCCGCTTTTCAGCGTACAGCTTTTTAGCTTCCAGCTTTCAGCTCTCAGCTTCTTCTGTTTTCAAATTGCTCCCCGTCCCCTACTTAATCGCATCCGCAGTCGCATCCGTCCCCGTGCTCGTGGCCGTCGCAGCCGCATTCGCATTCTTCTTCCCCGCGGAGCAGAAAAAACTCGTTGAACAATTCTTCGAGAAGCTTCTCGTCGTCGACGAGGTTAAAGCTTTCGTAGCCTTCCGTATCCTCGGTAACTTCGCAGAAGATCAGCTCTCCCGCCTCCTCGTCGTTTTTGGGGTCGGCGGGGGACAGCGCGCTGTAATTCTTGCCGCCGTGCTCAAAATAGGCCACCTCGGTGAACTCTATCTCGTTTCCTTCGTCGTCGGCGAAAACGATAGTGTCGGTTTCGCCGTCAATCATATCTTTTTCTTTGTCGGTCATTTTTTTACTCCTTTATTTTTAGTGTAATCTGTTTTAGAAAATTATATCGATCTGTTCCCCGCTCCCTTATCAAGATACGCCTGCAATATAATCGTCGCCGCCACTTTATCGATAACCTGACGGCGCTTTTCCCTTCTCACTCCGCCCTCGATCAGCATTCTCTCCGCCTGAACGGTCGTCAGCCTCTCGTCCATAAAATCTATTTTTACGCCGGTATGAGCTTTCAGGCCCTCGGCGAATTCCCGGGTAAGGCGCACTCTCTCGCCCTCGGAGCCGTCCATATTGTACGGAAGGCCGATCACGATAGCGTCCGCGACCTTTTGCTTCGCGTATTCGGCGATGTATTTATAATCCGCCTCGGGATATTTTCTCGTATAGCTCTCGTATCCCCCGGCTATTATCCCGAGGGGATCGCTCGACGCTATTCCGATCCGCACGGAACCTATATCAAGTCCTATCTTTCTCATCTATCCTTCTCTGCTCCCTGTTCCCAGCTCCCTGGATATCAGCCTTCAATTCTCGCTATCATCTCTTCCGGATTTTCAAATAATTTCTTTCTCATAACTCCGGAAATTATCGAGACGGGGACGAGGGCGACGATGAAATAGACCAGGAAGAGGAGCTCGCCGGTTATAGCCGTCTGGATACCGAGAAGGATGCCGAAAATGAGGAAGAAAAAGCCTATTCCCATTCCGATCAGCATAGGTTTGAGCTGGCGTTTATTGTTCTTCGTAAGCTCGGTGATATTGAGCCAGCGAAGATTGGGATTTTTCAAATCGCTGTAAAGCCCGAACGTGTTCATTCCGAAGCCGCCGACGATCGTTATGAGAGGGATACCGAAAATCGGAACGATGAATTCAAATTTTGTGACCGCCGCGTATACGACCGCCGCCAAAAAGGCGGAAATAAAGGTGATTATCATGGCGAAGCGAAACTTGACCTTGACGAGCATCTCTCCCGAGACGGGAAGGCTCTTCAGCGTGAACATATTCTGTCCCTCGCGGGAAAAACCGATCGTAGAGACGATGTTTGTCGAGCTCGTCATCAAAAAGCTGATGAAAGAGAAAAATCCGACTTGAAAGGCTTGGTAAGAGGGCATTTCGTTTTCCCCGCCGGACAGCGACAGGGACATAAAGATCATTATCGCGGGCGTCATCGCGAGGCCGAGCACGGTGGAAATCATAAGCGGCGTGGTGTGGACGAGCGTCCTCACCTCTTTCAGAAAGAAGGAACGGTAGACGGTCGCTTCCCCCTCCTCTTTGGCCTTTCTCTTTTTCTTCGAGGGCGCGAGCTCGGAGCTCATCAACAGCGCCCTTCTGTAAAACAAGGAGGAAAGCCCGACGGCGAAAGCGAGAGCGGCCGCTATCGACAGGACGTGCCAAAGAAAATTAATTGCGGCGTTATGCCCCGCGAGGGCCTCGGCGATCGGATAATTGAAAATCGTAGCGTTCTTTATTCCGACTAAAAATTTGATCGTATTCTCGGGAAGGACCGCCTCTTCGCCTACGGAAGACGCGAAGTTCGTCACAGAGGTGACGACGGCGAAGTAGAGGGCTATCGCGGCTACCGAAACTATCGCGAGCACTATCCCGTTCCCCGCCGAGCGGCGCTTGAAAAACGTGACGACGTACATCAGCGGGAGCGAGAAGACCGCTACGAGAAGAAGCGGAGCCACGGGAGCCGTCAGCGTGGCGACTATTTCAAAGAAAAAGAAGCTGAAGTCGAGGCCGTAGCCGTTGACGAGCGCGGTAATTCCTATCGCAGTCAAAGAGGGAATGAGAACGAGCGCGGAAAAGAAAAGCTCGGTGACATACGTGACGGCGATCTTTGCGAGGAACAATATCCCCGACTTTATCGGAAGCGCGGAGAGAAGCGCGTTGTCTTTGGAAAAATAGAGGTAGCTCATCGCGGCGACGCCGCCGAAAAAGAGCACGATGATCTGCGCCACGAATAGGAAGGTGTAAATCAATTCCTTCAGATATCCGGCGGGCCCGGCCGCGAGCGTCATTCCGAAAGCTGCGAGCGCGGTATAGCCGCCGAAAAAGACGGCGAAAATCACGAGCCCTATCTTCTCCGCGCCCTTCCCCTTCGAGGATGACGCGCGCCTTCTGAACTTTTTGAAATCGAAGGCGTTGAAGAGGAGAACTTTAAAAAGATTTACGAATTGCTTGTAATCGGTCATAGATTTTCTCCCGGGGCGGTCACTTCGAGGAAGAACTTTTCGAGCGACAGATCGGCTCGCCTCTCCTTGAGCTCCTTCATATCGCAGACGGCTACGAGCGCGCCCTTGCTGATGATCGCGACGCGCGTGCAGATCTTTTCCACGACTTCGAGGACGTGCGAGGAGAAAAAGACCGTCCGCCCCGCCGCCGCCATCTCGGCCATAATTTTTTTGAGCTCGTAAGAGGATTGAGGGTCGAGGCCGGTCATCGGCTCGTCGAGGACGAATATATCGGGCTCGTGCACGAGGGCGGCTATCACGCTCGTCTTTTGCTTCATTCCGTGCGAATACGACTGTATCGCCTCGTCGAGCCTGTCTTTCAGGCCGAAGAGAGCGCCGTATTTTTCTATGCGCTCCTTCCTCTTTTCGGCGGGTACGTCGAAGACGTTGGCGATAAAATTTATATACTGCCTGCCGGTCAAGCCCTCGTAGACGGTGTGCTCGTCCGGCACGTAGCCTATCATACCCTTCGCTTTGACGGGATCTTCGCCCATATCGACGCCGTTGATCCGTATATTGCCGGAGGTCGGGCGCAGAATGCCGGTAAGGCATTTGATAGTGGTCGATTTTCCGGCGCCGTTGGGGCCCAAAAATCCGAAAATCTCCCCGCCGTTTACGGTGAACGATACGTTGTCCACCGCCTTGAGGCCGGAGGAGGAATAGATTTTAGTTAGATTATTGATTTCTATCATAGTTAACTCCTGACAATATAATTTTTAAACATCTTCAGCCATTCTTCCATAGCGTTTACTTCGCATTCGGCGAGAAGTTTGGCCATTCTTTCGTATTTACTTTCCGGCCGCGTGCTCCGCGCATCTTTGTCCTCGAAATTTGAAAAAGCCGAGATATACCTTTTTCTGTCGGCCGTGGTTATATTGAGCGGCAAGAGGCCGGTCTGCAGAAGCTCATAATTCAGGAGAAGCCGCCCCGTCCGCCCGTTGCCGTCGAAGAACGGATGAATGCGCTCGAAATCTATATGGTGCTCGGCAAGGCTCAAGAATAATTTCAGAAAGCCGGGCGCGTCGCTTTTTAAAACGCCGTCGATATTCGACCGGATTTCCGGCCCGATTTTTTCTACGTATGCCTTGATAAGCCCGGGCACTTTGTCCGCGTCGGGCGCGACGTAAGCGGCGGTTATAAAATTTCCTATATAAACGCCCGCGTCGCGGTATCTGCCGGCGTAGCCGTCGTGCAACAGAACGTCGGAGTGCAGCTTTAAAATAAACTCCTCGTCTATTATTTTTCCCGCTTTGAGGGAATCGTACAGGCTCCAAAAGGCGCGGCTGTGGCCGAGGACGTCGTTGTGTTCGCGCATCGTTCTCGACGAAGACGTTATGCCCTCTTTAATAAGAAGCCTCGTCTCGTCGTATGTGAAGGTGTTGCCCTCTATCGCGTTCGAGCAGTAGCTCGAAAGTATATCCGACTCTTCCCTGTAACGCCGAACGGCGCTCTCCGGAAGAGGGCGCGCGGCCTTCATTATTTTGAAGTTTTCGGCGATGCAAGAAATAATATCTATGTATTTCTCCTGCCCGCCCATCGGCTTTGACATTATTTCCTTGTAGCTGAAAGCTGAATCAATAATTCTGGCAGAGCAGCTCGAAATACGCCATCGGATGCTTGCAGACGTCGCAAGTTTGCGGAGCGGATTTAGAGTATACTATATTCCCGCAGTTGCGGCACTTCCACGCGACTACGCCGTCCTTTTCAAAGACTTTGTCGTATTTTACGTTGTCGGCGAGCTTGAGATACCTCTCCTCGTGCGATTTTTCGACGCGGGCCACGCCCCTGAATTGCTCGGCGAGCTCTTTGAAGCCCTCCTCGTCGGCGGTGACGGCGAATCCGGCGTACATCTCCGTCCATTCGTAGTTCTCGCCCGCGGCGGCGGCTATCAGATTGTCGTAATTCTTGCCTATCCCGCCGAGCTCTTTAAACCATAGTTTGGCGTGCTCTTTTTCGTTCAGGGCCGTCTCCGCGAAAATCGCCGAGATTTGCTCGAAGCCCTTCTTTTTTGGCCTGAGACGAAAAATAATCGTACTTATTTCTCGCCATACTTTCGCCCGCGAAAGCCGTTTTGAGGTTTTGTTCCGTCTTTGTTCCGTCGTATTTGCCCATTTTATGTAACTCCTTTTTTATTTTTTAATCTTTTTAATAATAACGTCTTTCTCTTTCCCGTTCTCCGACGGAAAATAAAATCTCCTGTCCTTGAACTCGTCGGGAAGGTACTGCTGCTCTACCCAGCCGCCGAAGTCGTGCGGATATTTATAGGAAGTATCCTTGACGGGGGCGTAGCTCTGGTCTCTGAGATAATGGGGGACGCGCTCGTCCTTCCCCTCTTCGGCGGCCTCGTAAGCCCCGCCCATAGCCGTCACGACGGAGTTCGATTTGGGCGCGAGGGAGATATAGATTATCGCCTCCGAAAGCGGTATCCTTCCCTCGGGAAGCCCCGTCTTCTCGAAGGCGTAGCAGGCCGAGGCGGCGACGTTAAGAGCGTTGGGATCCGCCAGCCCCACGTCCTCGGCCGCGTGAAGCATTATCCGCCTCGCTATCAGCATCGGGTCGCATCCGGCGTTTATCAGCCGCGCGGAGTAATAGAGCGCCGCGTCGGGATCGGAGCCGCGCATACTCTTTATGAATGCGCTGATAAGGTCGTAATATAGATTTTCATCCACCGAAAGGCGCGGCTTTCCCGCCGATTCGGCGGCGGCGTCCTTGTCGATTTTGATCGCGCCCTTTTCGTCCGGGTCGGTCGTCAGCACGGCGAGCTCCAAAGCGTTCAAAGCAGCCCTCATATCGCCGTTAGCCGCGTAGACGAGCTGTTCGACGGCGTCCCCGTCTATCTCGATCTTATAGTTGCCGAGGCCGTTCTCTTTGTCGGAAAGGGCGCGCGCTATCCCCTTTCTTATATCCCCGGGCTTCAAAGCCTTAAACTCGAAGACGCGGCATCTCGAAACAATGGCGCGGGTCATCGTCACGTAGGGATTTTCGGTGGTAGAGCCTATGAAGACGATCTCGCCCTTCTCTATCGCCGACAGGACGGAATCGGATTGCGCCTTGTTCCAGCGGTGGCACTCGTCGAGGAGAAGATACGTCCTCTTGCCGTATAGAGAGAGCGTATTCCTCGCGTCCTCGATCACTTTTTTCGCGTCGGCGACTCCGGAAGAGACGGCGTTGAGGCGGACGTAATCCGAGCCGGTGACGCTCGCTATTATGTTGGCGAGGGTCGTCTTGCCGGTGCCGGGCGGGCCGAAAAAAATACAGCTCCCGAGGCGGTCGGCTTTGACGGCGCGCGCGAGGAGCGAATTTTTACCCATAATGTGTTCCTGCCCGATAAAATCCTCGAGGCGGGAACACCTCATTCTCTCCGAAAGCGGGGCTCTCTCCCGCCTGGCCGACTCAAAAAAGTCCATAGAAAAATGTTACCATATTTTGGGATATAAGTAAAGCGGCACTTACAGCTTACAGCCGACAGCTCAAGGAAGTTTATTAAAATTCCGCT